>ERZ825896.2619-NODE-2619-length-16817-cov-4.641690_pt1 | contig 16817 bp, 14 predicted proteins | sample MGYA00519858_ERZ825896 | MGnify/ENA primary metagenome ERZ825896 (study PRJEB31778, sample SAMEA3449214) | human gut metagenome | biome: human gut; feature: human-associated habitat; material: faeces | place: United Kingdom | collected 2010/2012 ...
TCCGCAGCAGATGCTCCTTTGGCACCAGCGCCTCCAAATCTACGATGATTGGCTCATGCCGTGCGTCTTTTCTCCAGCCTTCCATGTAAACACCCCCGTTTCTTCTATTATAGCAGAAACAGGGGCGTTTGGGTAGTTTTTTGACAGACTGAAGAAAGAGACGCCTTCGGCGTCTCTTTCTTCCATGGAACAGAGCAGTTGAAGCGATATTCCTCTGGCGGAGGCAGCAGCGGCTCTACATCGTAAAAACATCCGAACGCGCTTCTCTGGGAAGCGCGTTCGGATGTTTTTGCTTTATGAAGAGGTCAAATTCCCGTAAAGCAGGAATTTTCCTCGCTGAACTGCGCCAAAATCGCTTCTGCAAAAGGTTGGATCTGATCGAAATGCTTCCTGTTATACAGTAAATAGTTTTCCTCTAAGGGTGTGTTATCGGCATAGTCGTAATCAATTGAGATAAATTCGCCAGATATGATATACGGATAAGCGACACGAAGCGGCAAAAACCCGACGCCGAGCTTTTGCCGGAGGAGCTGCAAGAACAAAAAGGCGGATTTTACCTCGATAGCGTGGGAGCGAATACAGTAGGTTTCACGAAACCACACATTGAAATCGTTTGTCCAATGACAAAAAATCAACGGGAACGAACTGGAATTTTGCAGGGTCATTCTTTCCTCGGGAAGCGCTGTATCTTTATGTGCGACTAACACAAAAGGTGTTTTCGCCAGAGGAAAGCACTCAAAATTAGAATTGCGCAAGGAGACGAAGCTGATTGCAAGATCCACCTTGTCGTCCAGCAAAAGCTGATTGAGAGGGATAGAATTCTCAACGACCAGATCATATGCAACATTTTTCTTTTCGTGCAGTATGGGGATCATGATGGGCAGAAGTGTGCTTTCCCAGAAGGAGTTGGGTGCGCCAATGGTGATTTTCTGATCGAAGGAATTCTTTGCGACCGCATGCAGGCTTTCCTTGTATAAGGATTCTATCTGTGTTGCGTAGAACAAAAAGTCTTTCCCGGCGGGCGTCAACTCAATTCGCCGTGTGCTTCGATCAAAAAGCGATTTACCGACTTGAGCCTCCAAGTTTCGCAAACGGAAACTGATTGTCGATTGAGAAGTAAAAAGAAGCTCTGCTGTGCGACTGAAGCTTTTGCTTTGTGCCAAAGTGATAAAGGTGACCAATTCATCAGAAGTCATGAGAAAACTCCTTTTAAATAATTTGTTACACTATATCTAATAAGTCGATAAATAGAAGCTCCATTGTAAAGACTTAAAAATATTTTAACACAAAATTGTGCAAATTGCAATCATTATCGTAGAAAAATGAAAGGAAAACAAGTACTATCGACAGATTAGATGAAAGCGGTCAAATATTTCAATTTGCTTTTTCGATATATTCCTGTACAATATTGACATGGCAGTCATGACGCTAAAATGAGGACAGTAAAAAATGTTGCTACAGGAAAAGGAGCGCAGATTATGGGAAACCATGTTTTGTATGAAAAGAAGGGCTATAAGGCCTATATTATTCTGAACAAGCCGGAAAAGCTGAATGCGCTGGAAGGCGAGATGTATCGTGACGTTCTGACGTATCTGACCGATGCGGAAAATGACAATAATATTCGTGTTGTCATTTTGAAAGGCGCCGGCCGGTGTTTCTCCGCAGGCTACGATATTACCGCTGAGATGAATACCGTAGTCACGCCTATCGAAGAACGCGCGGGCTTTCAGTCCCATGCAAATGCGGCCCGCTGGAAGATGTGGGGAATGAACAAGCCTGTTATCAGCCAGATCCACGGCTATGCGTTAGGCGGCGCCTGTGAACTGATGATGCCGGCGGACTATGTGATCGCTTCTGAAGATTGCCAGATCGGTGAGCCGCAGATCCAGTTTGGTGCAGCTTCCGTTTTCCTGATGGTGCCTTGGCTGACCGGCATCCGCAAGGGCAAGGAGCTGATGATGACAGGCGAGAAGATTAACGGCAAGCAGGCAGAAGAGTATGGCCTGATCACGAAGGCCGTTCCCGCGGATCAACTGGAAGCATACGTTGAGGAACTGGCCGACAAACTGATCAAGATGCCGCCTGAGATCATGTGCATTATGAAGTGGGGCATCAATAAGCAGTTCGAGATCCAGGGTATGCGAACCGGTCTTGAGACCTGGGTGGATTATTCCATGTTCTTCCGTTATATGAGCACGCCTGAAATTGAAGAGTTCAGCCGCATTTCTGCGGAGCAGGGTGTAAAGGCCGCTTTGAAGTGGCGTGATGATTACTTTGCGGGAAAGGCAACGATTCAGGGAAAATAACGCGAAAAGGCAGGATGGGTTTTCCCGTGAAAAGCCGGAATCGTTCAAAGTGCGCAGCAGACTTGCATGCCCCAAAACGGCAAGCTGTTGACAGCGCTAAATGCCGGTAACGGCTAACGGCAAAGCAGTGTACAGAAGGTATCGTGAGCATCCGAAAAGAATGATTGCGATACCTTCTGCTACAAAAGAAAAGGAGAAAGATCATGGCAAATACCAATGTTACTGAATGGACACATATTGTTCGTCCCGGCGCAGATGATTGCCATTATCGTGGATATCTCGTTTCGGGTGCGCGCCTTCTGCAGTATGTTACGGACTGCATTGCCTGTCTGAGCAGCGTAAGAGAAGGTACAGGGGGCCTGGTGGCCAATATCAACGGCAATTTCCGCGTGGAAGTACACGCAATGGATGAACTGGTTGTTAAACTGAAGCTTGAAAAAATCGGCAATACATCAAGGTTCTACAGCTTTACGATCTATAAGACGATCGAATATTCCAATGACGGAACGGCAACCGCAAAAGTGCTTGAAAAAGCATTGCTGACCGCAGACGGAACAGTAACGCTGGTGGTTAAGCCCCACTAAAATGCGAAACAGCAAAACAGTCATGCCGATATTGACCGGCAGACAATGAAGAGGAGAAAAGCATGAGTAAAAGCAGAGGGCCACTGAGCGGCCTGCGTGTCCTGGATCTGGGTCGGCATATTTCCTGTCCGACTTGCGGCATGACATTGGGCGATTTGGGGGCAGAGGTCATCAAAATAGAAAAAGCGGGCTATGGCGATGACACTCGGCACAGTGGCGAATACGCCAAAGGCGTTAATATCTATTATCCGACAGAAAATCGCAACAAAAAGAGCATTACTGTAAACTTCCGAAGTGATAAGGGGAAGAACTTGCTTCGTGAATTGGTAAAAAAAGCGGACGTACTGATTGAGAACTTTCGGCCAGGCACGATGGAGAAAATGGGCCTGGGCTGGGAAGACGTTCACAAGATCAACCCAAGACTGATCATGGCGTCCATCAGCGGCTATGGCAAGGGGAGCCCTTATAGCCAGCGGCCGGGGTTTGACTCGATCATGGCAGCCACGACGGGCATTATGGATCTGAACCGAACGGAAGAGGATGGCCCGCGTATTACCGGCGGTATCTGGTTTATCGACATTATGGCGGGGATGTGGACAACGATCGCGATTCTGGCGGCGCTCAGACGCCGCGAGACCAGCGGCCTGGGACAATATATTGATACTGCCATGTATGATAGTTGTCTATATGCGCTGAATACCTTTATTCCCAACTATGACCAGAATCACGAAATATCCCGCAACTCCACAAAGAATGCATATGACTGTCCCGCAGGGCGATATAGAAGCAAGGACGGGTATGTGATCTGCCTTGCCGGCGGCGATAACCTTTTTGAACGTCTTTTGACAGTGACAGACGACCCCGTGCTGCACAGGCCGGAATACAAGAATCACGATGCGCGGCTGGATCCGGCAAACTATGATATTATCAATGCGGCTGTTGACAGAGTCATGCAGACAAAAACCGGAGATGAATGGGACACTATTTTTGCCGAAGCGGGCATCCCTGGGGGCAAGATTAAGGATATTGGTGATGTGATGGGTTCCCCTGCCACCTTCGCCCGAAATACCACGGTGAAGTTGGAAGTCCCCGGTTTGGGGCCGGTCACCTTCCCTGGAACACCGTTGAGCTTTTCTGACGAAGAGCTGCAATTTACAAGAGCACCGGAATTAGGCGAGCATAACCGTGAAATTTATGGTGGACTGCTTGGCCTGAGTGACAAAGAGATTCAGCAGTTGGAAGCTGAAAAAGTGATTTGATCACAAAGAGAGATTTTTGCGGCGCACAGAAATGAGACCACTGTGCTTTGCATGAATAAGAAGAATCAATAATGAGGAGGACAGTATCATGAAGAAAACCCTGAAACGTTTGACTGCCGTTTTGATGGCGCTGATGATGGCATTTACGCTGATTGCCTGCGGCGCGGATCCCGCTCACTCGGATGAGGGCGGAGACTCTGAGAATGCGAACGTATCTGCCAGCGGCAACCTTGTTATGGGAACCGGCGGTGTATCCGGCACCTGGTATCCCGTTGGCGGCGCTATCTGCGGCGCAATGACTTCCGGAAGCATGAATGTGACCGTGCAGTCCAGCGGCGGTGGTGTTGAAAATGCCCGCACCCTGCTTCAAGGCGAGCGTGACCTCGGCACAATCGGCGCTGACGTGACCTACTATGCTTACTCTGGCGTGGGCGATTTTGAGGGAACTGACGGCTCCTCCCTGCGCGTTCTGTTTGCATTCTGTCCCTCCCAGGCACATCTGGCTGTTCGCGCGGATGCCAATGTAAACTGCTTCTCTGATCTGAAGGGTATGAACTGCGGCGTGGGCGCTACCGGCAGCGGCGATGAATTGCTGTTCCGCACGATCCTCAACCTGCTGGGCATGACCTATGACGACGTGAACGAGTCTATGACCTCCATCGCGGAGCAGGCAACCGCTTTCAAGGATCGCCGTCTGGATTCCATGTGGTCTGTGGTCAGCGCCCCCAACTCCGGCTTCCTGGATGTTGCTTCTCAGGCCAATATCAAGCTGGTGCCCATCAGTGGTGAAGAGCGCGATACCGTGCTTAAGCAGTGCACTTTCCTGTCTGCGACTACGCTGCCCGCCAGCACCTACTCTTTCATGACGGAAGATCTGGAGACGCTGGTGATGAACACCGAGATGGTTTGTACCACGAATCTGACCAATGAGCAGGTTTATACGATCATGGAGAATATGTTTGCCAATATCACTGACATTCAGAACACCCATCCCAGCATGGCAAACTTCACTATTGAATCCGCCTGGAACAACGGTGAGCATCCCATTCCCATGCACGATGGCGCCATTCAGTGGTTCGCAGATCACGGTTTCTCCAAGTAAGGCCACTTCAGGGCCAGAAGAAGGCCTCGCTACTCGCATATACCACACGTAAGGACGGTGAACCAATTGTTTAAACTGAAGAGAAAAAATAAGATGACCAGTGAGGACGGATATGTCAATATTGACGTAAACGAACTCGTTGAAAAGAGACGTTCCCCTGTTGGTGTTGCCCTGCTGATCGTCAATATTATCGCATTCGGCATGACGATCTTCCAGATGTACTGTGCTGGATTTAAGACCATTGATGTTATGCCGTTCCGCGCGGCTCATACCGGCCTTGGCATGGCAATTCTGTTCCTGATCTACCCGATGACAAAAAAGGCGTCCCGTACGTCGATCCCGTGGTACGACTGGGTGTTGGCATTTCTGGCAAGTGTTCCGAACTTCTATATCGTATTCAACTTTAAGGCGCTGGCGGCCCGTGCGGGTACTGTCACTACTTTAGACCTGATCATGGGATTGCTGCTGGTCGTGCTGATCCTGGAGGGTGCCCGCCGCGTTCTGGGCAATACGCTGGTTCTGATTTCGACGATCTTCATTCTGTATACGATTTTCGGCAAGTACTTCCCGGGAGCGCTGGCACATCGCGGCTGCTCGCTTTCGACCCTTGTGCGGCATATGATCCTCTCTACCGAAGGTGTTTTCGGTGTGGCGCTGGGCGCTTCTGCCAGCTTCATTTTCCTGTTCTGTCTGCTGGGTGCGCTTATGGCGGAGATCAAAGCGGACAGTGTGTTGATTGATATAGCGGTAGGCATTTTCGGTAAGGGTGTTGGCGGCCCCGCCAAGGCTGCGGTGCTGTCCAGTGCGCTGTTTGGTACGATCAGCGGTTCCAGCTTGGCAAATGTTACGACAACAGGCACCTTTACCATTCCGCTGATGAAAAAGACGGGCTATGAGCCCGAGTTCGCCGGAGCGGTAGAAGCCACCGCCTCCACAGGCGGACAGATTATGCCGCCCGTTATGGGTGCGGCGGCGTTTATTATCGCAGAGTTCGTGGGTGAGAGCTATTTGACCATCTGCATCGCGGCGGCGCTTCCTGCATTGCTGTATTTCATCGGCGTATTTACCGCGGTTCACGTAAAGGCGAAGGCCAGTGGCTTAAAGGGTATTCCTGCAGAGGAGCTGCCGAATGTTGGCGAAGTCCTCAAGAAGAAGGGCTATCTGCTGCTGCCTCTGGTGTCCATCGTTGTCGTTCTGATCATTGGCATGAGTCCTTCTATGGCCGCCTTTATCGCCTGTCTGATGACCATTGCGCTGAGTTGGGTGAAAAAAGAGACCCGTATGGGCCCCAAGCGCTTGTTCGTTGCGTTTGCCAACGGCGCAAAGGGTGCGGTGGATGTGATGATCGCCTGCGCGATCGTAGGCTTTATCATCGGTTCCTTTACCCTGTCCGGCCTGGGCGTGAAAATGGCCACGCTGGTCAATGCGCTGTCCGGCGGCAAGCTGTTCTTCACCCTGCTGTTCTCGGCGTTGGCGTCGATCCTGCTGGGCATGGGCGTTCCCACTACCGCAAACTATATCATGATGTCCATGATCACGGTTCCCGCGGTTTCTCTGCTGGGTGTCAATGCCATTGCTGCGCATCTGTTCTGCTTCTACTTTGGCATTGTCTCCGACCTCACGCCTCCTGTTGCGCTGGCTGCGCTGACCGGAGCCGGCATCGCCAAGGCAAAGTTCTGGCCAACAGCGTTTAATGCCACAAAACTTGGCATAGGAGCGTACCTTGTGCCGTTCTTCTTTGTCTACAATCCCATACTGCTGTTGGGTCAGTATCCATTCTCCTTCGAGTTGATCCTGGCGGTTGTTACCTCTATCCTCGGCATGATTTGCGTGAGCTCCGGCCTGTTCAAATACTTCTGGGGGCATTTGAATTTCCTTGAAAGTGTGATTATTTTTGCGGCAGGCCTGTGCATGGTTTCGCCCAACATTATTTTCAGTCTTGTTGGCGCTGCGATCATGGTGGCTGTTATCTTCTGGCAGAAAGCGCGACAGAAGAAAGCAACGGCAGAGGTGTAACTTCTTCCGATTCCGCGATACACTTATTCTCTCCATGCGGCAAGGCCACCCGCGATCAGGCGGGTGGCCTTGCCACAAACACACGGCTACCTGTGCCGCAAAGAGGTATAACATACCCTCGTTTGGCAAGAGCGTAGTTGCCCCGGCCAAACGAGGGGGAAAAACACCCATCCGAAACGGATGGCGGAAGAGAAAGCCCTTCGCCTATTGCAGCGTGTCCAGCTGTATTACGTTTTTGTTCAAAATGTAATACATAAAGCAGGCTGTCCCCATAAGCTTGTCGTCCTGATTTGTAATGGTGACGTCATAACTGCATAGATGAGCGCCTTGCTTTCGGCACACCGCAACCCCGGTCAGAGTATCGTGCAGCGCCGCACTGCGCAAAAAATTGTATGTCGCTGTGGCTGTTACTCCGATGACGCCATAGGTGGAGCATGCGGCGCCACTGACAAGGTCGGCTAAAGTGAAACAACAGCCGCCATGTATGCTGCCATAAAGGCTCAATTTCTCTTCTGTGACCGTTAAGCTGGCTTTTGCGTAACCAAGCGAGAGATCTTCAATAACGATCCCAACCAGCTTTGCAAAGGGATTGCTTTTATTTCTGTATCGCTTAAGAGCTTCGAAATCCATATGGTATCCTCCTGATCCAATAGAAATATTGCGACATTAGTATTATAGAGAAACGGCAGTGCCGCTGCAATTTGCATTTTTGTGCAAAACCATTGGATTATTCGATGAATGGATGTTTGCTCTTGTCAACTGATGGTAGGGCGGTCTTCCCTGAATTGCGAAAACCGATTTGCGAACGAGATACGCACGGTGTTTCATATGGAGAAGGGTGGTTACGGTTCCATCAAACGATTCGCCTGTTCGGCAATTTGCAGCAGCTGACCGCGCAGATCGTCTAACTGCTGCGGAGAGATGCCCTGAGTTACCAGAGCGTTCGTTTTTTCAATCAGCGCCTCGATGGGCTTTTGCAGAGCGCGGCCCGCGTCTGTCAGGCAGACGATGATGCGGCGGCGATCCGTTTTGCAGTATTCCCGGACGATCAGAGATTTTTCCTCCAGACGGCCCATAATGCCGGTAACGGTGGAGGAGTCCAGACACAGGTGCTGGGCCAGCTGGGAGGGAGCCTGCTCGTCCTCGTCCCACAGGCATTTCAGCAGCGCGTACTGGATGGGCGTGACATTGAACTGCTGAAGCTGCTTTTTGAAGCACAGAAACACGGCGTTCTGCACGTTGGTCAACATGAAGTTGATACATTCATTCAATTGCATAAAAAAATCCCCCAATATAAACGATACCACTATCATAACGGAAAATTGCGCAATTTGTCAATGCAAAAAATAATTTGTACACAAAGAATACGTTGACAAACAATTGGAAAACAAGTAAAATAGAAACGCGAACCTGCAACCAATTCTACTTACGGAGGTAAGCTATGGACTTTCAACTGAGCAAAATGCACCTGCTGCAGCAGGAATTGTTCCGTAAATTTGCCGAGACGGAGATCCGTCCTCTGGCAAAGGAGATGGACGAAAAGGAAGCCTATGATCTTGACCTGCTGGCCAAGATGCAGCGCTGCGGCTTCTTCGGTATCCCCTACAGCCGCCAGTACGGCGGCGCCGGCGCCGACACGCTGGCCTATACCCTGTGCATGGAGGAGGTCTCCAAGGTGGATGCCTCCACAGGTATCACCATCTCCGTGCACACCTCCCTGTGCTGCTCCTGCATCAACAACTACGGCACCGAGGAGCAGAAGCAGAAGTTCCTGCGTCCTCTGGTGGACGGCAGCCAGATCGGCTCCTTCGGCCTGACGGAGACCAACGCCGGCTCCGACGTACAGGGCGCCCAGACCGTGGCCGTGAAGGACGGCGAGGACTGGATCCTGAACGGCTCCAAGATCTTCACCACCAACTCCGGCTTTGCCGATGTGTGCATCGTCTTTGCTTTGACTGACCGCACGGTGCCTGCCGCCAAGGGTCTGACCGCCTTTATCGTGGATCTGAAGCACACCCCCGGCGTCACCGTCAGCGAGAATATCGAGCGTATGGGTATCCGCGCCGCCAGCAACTGCATTGTCACCTATGATAACGTCCGCGTGACCCCGGATCGTGTGCTGGGGCCTGTGGGCAAGGGATTTAAGATCGCCATGGGCGCGCTGGACTGCGGCCGTATCGGCATCGCCGCTCAGGCGGTGGGTATCGCCCAGGGCGCGCTGAACGAGGCTATCAAGTACGGCAAGGAGCGCAAGCAGTTCGGCAAGCCCATCAACTCCTTCCAGAACACCCAGTTCAAGATGGCGGAGATGCAGACCAAGATCGACGCTGCCCGTCTGATGACATGGCGGGCCGCCATCGCCGAGGATCAGCACCAGAACTTCGGCCCGCTGGCCGCTATGGCGAAGCTGTTCGCCTCCGACGTGGCCAACGAGGTATGCCGCTTCGCCGTGCAGGCCATGGGCGGCTACGGCTACTGCCGCGAGTACCCGGTGGAGCGCATGCTGCGCGACGCCAAGATCACCGAGATCTACGAGGGAACCTCCGAGGTGATGAAGATGGTCATTTCCGGTTCCATGAAGCTGAAATAAGGAGGGGGAGAAGCATATGAAGATCGTTGTTTGCATCAAGCAGGTTCCCGATACCGCCGAGGTAAAGCTGGATCCCAAGACCAACACCCTGATCCGCGAGGGCGTGCCCAGCATCATCAACCATGACGACAAGGCCGGTCTGGAGGCCGCGCTGCGGCTGCGCGAGCAGGTGGGCGGCACCGTTACCGTGGTGTGCATGGGCCCGCCCCAGGCGGATGTGGCTTTGCGGGAAGCGCTGGCCATGGGCGCGGACGACGCCTATCTGCTGTCCGCCCGTGAGTTCGGCGGCTCCGACACCTATGCCACCGCCACCATCATCGCCGCGGCGCTGAAGAAGATCGGGTTCGATCTGGTCATCACCGGCCGTCAGGCCATCGACGGCGACACCGCACAGGTAGGCCCTCAGATCGCCGAGCAGCTGGGCGTGCCCCAGATCAGCTATGCCGAGGAGCTGACGCTGGAGGACGGCAGCGTAGTGGTCAAGCGCCAGTTTGAGGATCAGGCCCACATGCTAAAGGTGCAGCTGCCCTGTCTGGTGACGGCGCTGTCCGAGCTGGACGAGCCCCGGTATATGTCCACCTGGGGTATCGTGGACGCCTATGAGAAGGATGTTACGGTGTGGGGCTTCGACGACCTGAAGGATGCGCTGAATCCGGAGTGGATCGGCCTGAAGGGTTCTCCCACCAACGTGTTCATGTCCTTCGGCAAGCAGGCCAAGGCGGCGGGCACGGTGCTGAAGGGTCTCAGCGCCGACGAGGCCGTGGCGGCCATTATGGACAAGCTGATCCAGCGCCATATCATCTGACAGGAGGGACAAGAGATGAGCAAGAATATTTTCGTATTTGTTGAGCAGCGGGGCGGCAGCATCCAGAAGGTCAGCCTTGAGCTGATCGGCGAGGCCACCAGACTGGCCGCCGATCTGGGCGAGGCGGTGGTGGCCGTTCTCATGGGCCACAACATCGCCGACAAGGCCGACATGCTGTGCCAGTACGGCGCGGACGAGGTGCTGGTGCTGGATCATCCCGTGCTGGCCGAGTACACCACCGAGCCCTACGTCAAGGGCATGGAGTATGTGATCCGCAACTATGCGCCCAACATTGTGCTGTTCGGCGCCAGCTCCATCGGCCGCGATATGGCACCCCGCATTGCCGGACGCATCCACACCGGCCTGACCGCCGACTGCACCCGTCTGGATGTGGACGTGGAGAAGTACAAGGGCTATCTGCGTGCGGCTACCTCTCTGCCGGAGGAGCGCATCGAGAAGCTGGACACCGCCGACCGCAACCTGAAGATGACCCGTCCCGCCTTCGGCGGCAACGTGATGGCTACCATCATCTGCCCCAACTACCGGCCTCAGATGGCCACGGTGCGCCCCGGCGTCATGGAGATGCCCCAGCGGGATATGAGCCGTCAGGGAAAGGTCACCGTGGTGGACGCGGGACTTTCGATGGACGACCGCAATGTGGAAATTTTGCAGGTGGTGCACGACGATAAGAAGCCCGTGGATATCACCGAGGCCAAGGTGCTGGTGTCCGGCGGCCGGGGTGTCGGCAGCGCCGAGGGCTACGCGCCTCTGCGTGAGCTGGCCGAAGTGCTGGGCGGCGAGGTGTCCTCCTCCCGTATCGGCGTGGACAGCGGCTGGATCGAGAAGGATCGTCAGGTGGGCCAGACCGGCAAGACGGTACACCCTGACCTGTACGTGGCCTGCGGCATCTCCGGCGCTATCCAGCATCTGGCGGGCATGGAGGGCAGCGAGTTCGTCATCGCCATCAACAAGGACGAGACCTGCCCCATGATGAAGCTGGCAGATCTGGGCATCGTGGGCGACCTGCACGTGATCGTGCCCAAGCTGACCGAGGCCATCAAGGCCTACAAGGCCGCGCAGAAGGTGGACTGAGGTGCCGGCCATGTATGAACATCTGCTGTTTGAGATCAAGGATTCCATCGCGTACATCACCATCAACAATCCCAAGTCCCTGAATGCCCTGAACACCGCCACGCTGACGGAGCTGAACAAGTGCCTTGCCCAGCTGGAAAAGCGCAAGGACGCCCGTGTGGTCATCGTCACCGGCAGCGGGGCCAAGGCGTTTGTGGCGGGCGCGGATATCTCCGAGATGGTCAATGCCACCTCGGAGGAGGGGCGCACCATGGCGCTGCTGGCGGACGAAGCCTTCTGCCGGTTGGAGCGGATGCCTCAGGTGAGCATTGCCGCCGTGAACGGCTATGCACTGGGCGGCGGCTGTGAGCTGGCCATGGCCTGTGATATTCGTATCGCCGCCGACAGCGCTGTGTTCGGCCAGCCGGAGTGCGGTCTGGGCATCCTGCCGGGCTTCGGCGGCACCCAGCGTCTGCCCCGGCTCATCGGCAAGGGGCGGGCTAAGGAGCTGATCTTCACCTGCGACCGCATCGACGCCCAGGAGGCCTATCGCATTGGCCTTGCCAACAAGGTGGTGCCCAAGGAGGAGCTGATGGCGGCCTGTGAGACCATGGCCCGGAAGATCCTGTCCAAAGGCAGTTATGCTGTGACGCTGGCGAAGGCCTGCGTGGAGAGCGGCATGGACATGGATATCGAAAACGGCCTGCGGATGGAGGCCACCACCTTCGGTATGTCCTTCGCCACCCACGACAAGGCGGAGGGAATGCGGGCATTTCTGGAAAAACGTCCGGCGCAGTTTACGGACTGAGCTTGGCGGCGGGCGGATAGATAAAATAAAATTCCTCCGGGCGTATGCCCGGAGGAATTTTATTTTCAGGAAGCAGGGAGGTGAAAGAAAACAACGGGCTGCATGAAAAAGAGAGAGGAGGGGTAGTTCAATGTTTTTTCGGCAGATGGATACAGCGTCCCATCGCGTCTCCGCATGCTTCCATAAAAGCTTCTGAAAAGCTGGGGTGTGCGTGGATCATATCGGCGGTCTCCTCCACGGTCATCTCGGCGCACATCAGCGCCGTGGGCTCCGCGATCATCTCGGCAGCCTGTGCGCCGAAGATGTGAACGCCGCAGAACTCGGAGTACTTCTCCAGCATAATGACCTTGACGTAGCCCTCCGGCTCACCGCAGGACAGGGCCCGGCCATTGGCGGCAAAGGGGAATTTGCCGATGCGCAGGGCGTCGCGGCCATATTTGGCCACCGCTTCATCCTCCGTCATACCCACGGAGGCCACCTGAGGAATGGCGTACACGCAGGAGGGGACAAAGGAAAGATCCACCGTCTTGTGGCCGCCCATGGCGTTTTCCGCTGCCGTCTCGCCCATCTTGAAGGCGGTGTGGGCCAGCATCAGGCGGCCGTTGATATCGCCTGCGGCGTAGATGTGGGGCACGCTGGTGCGCATGCCGTCGTCTACTACCACCTTGCCCTTTTCGGTGCGGATGGTATCCTTCAGCGCACCGAGGCAGCTCAGGTCGGTGCCCCGGCCTACAGACAGCAGGATCTTGTCGGCCTCCAGCTTACTGCCGTCGGCACAGTGCAGGAAGGTCTCGCCGTTCTCACTGCGGATCTCCGTGATCTTGACGGAGGTGCGCACGTCGATGCCGCTCTTGATGAGGGAGTCCTTCAGGGAGTCCGCCAGCTCGCGGTCCATCAGGGGGATCAGCCGGTCGGTGGCCTCCACGATGGTCACGTGGCTGCCGAAGGGGGCGAAAGCGCAGGCCAACTCGCAGCCGATGACGCCGCCGCCGATGATAACCAGCTTGTCCGGCAGTTCTTTGAGATCCAGGATCTCCGTGCTGGTCAGCACGTTGGGATTGTCGATGCCGGGGATGGGGATGCGGGTGGCCACAGAGCCGCCGCACAGAATGATGGAGTCCACCGTGTAGGTCTTGCCGCCGCAGGCGATCTCATGCTCACCGGACAGGGCGGCCTCGCCCTTTACCACTGTGACGCCGTTGGAGCGCAGCAGCGCGCCTACGCCGCCGGTCAGCTGGCGAACCACGTGATCCTTATTGGCTACCACCTTCTCCATGTCCACGGAGGTGGCGGGATCGTTGATGACGCCGTGCTGGACGGCCTTGTGGATATCGCGGATCATGTCCGCCGTTTTCAGAAAGGTCTTGGTGGGGATACAGCCCCGGTTCAGGCAGGTGCCGCCCAGCTCGTCCTTTTCAAACAGCACCACCTTTCCGCCCAACTGGGCGGCGCGGATAGCCGCCACATAACCGGCGGGGCCGCCGCCGATGACGGCCACCTGATAGGTCATTTCTGCCATGGCACGCCCTCACTGCACCAGAAAGAGCTCCGGCGTTTCCAGATACTCTTTCATGGTCTTCATGATGGAGCCCACCTCGCCGCCGTCGAATACGCGGTGGTCGTAGGTAACGGACAGCACCATCATGGTGCGGATGCAGATCTGGCCCTGATACACGGCGGGCTTTTCTACGCAGCGGCCAAAGCCGATGATGCAGGACTGGGGTGTCGGCAGAATGGGGTTGAAGTTATCCACCGGGAAAATGCCCATATTGGTCAGGGTGAAGGTGCCGCCCTGCTGGTCGTCGGCGGTCAGCTTGCGGTCACGGGCCCGTACCACCAGGTCGCGCATGGCGAGACTCAGCTCCACCAGGCTCATTCGATCCGCGCCGTGGACAACAGGGGAGGTCAGGCCGTAATCGGTGGCTACCGCCATGCTGAGATTCACGTCGGGATAGCAGAGTATCTCGGTATCGGAGAAGCTGGCGTTGGCCAGCGGATGGGTCTTGAGCATCTTGACCGCCGCATAGCTGAGCAGGTCGTTGATGGTGATCTTGGTGCCCAGTTCGTCCTTGTGGGCCAGCAGACGCTGACGCAGTGCCATCAGCTCGGTAACGTCGATCTCCACGGAATCGGAGGTCTGGGCCATGGAGTGCAGGCTGTTGAACATATTGCGGGCGATGGCCTTGCGGATGGGCGTCAGGGGGATGCGGGTGATCTCACGCTGGGCGGGTGCGGCGGCGTTCAGTACGTCGTTCTTGCGGATCTTGCCGTCGTGGCCGGTGCCGGACACGGCGGAGAGGTCTACGCCGTTTACCTCGGCGTACTTCTTCGCCAGCGCCGTGGCGTTGACTGCGCCGCTCTGGGCGGCGGCCAGCACGTCGCTGGCACGCACCTCTCCGGCAGGGCCGCTGGCGATCACTGCCGCCAGCTCCACACCTTTTTCCGCCGCCAGCTTTTTGGCGTAGGGAGTGGCGGCCACGGAGCCGTTCAGCACAGGCAGCTTCGAGGCGGGCGCGGCGGTCTCCGCTGCCGTCTCAACAGGAGCGGCAGCGGGCGTATCGGCAACGGCGACCGGCGCGTCGGGGATCTTCTCACCGGGCTGGCCGATGTAGCCGATGGTTTGCAGCACGGGAACGGTGGTCTCGTCGTCAATGAGCTTGGCCAGCAGGATACCGGTGGCAGGCGCTTCCGCCTCCATGGTGATCTTGTCGGTCTCGATCTCCATGATGGGCTCGTCCTTCTCCACATGGTCGCCAATCTCCTTCAGCCAGCGGATCAGGCGGCCCTCCTTCATGTCCATGCCGGCTTTCGGCATAAATATCTCAGTCATATAACGTCTCCTTGTGTCACATCAGGCTCTTGACCTGTGCGATGATCTTGTCCACGGTGGGGAAGGTCTCACGCTCCAGATTGGGGTTAAAGGGGATGGGGCAGCTGAGCGCACCCAGACGGCGGATCGGTGCGTCCAGATAGTAAAATGCCTCGCTGTCGGCGATCTGACCGGCAATCTCGCCGCCGAAGCCGCCGAACTGCACCGCCTCGTGAACGATCAGGGCGCGGTGGGTCTTTTTCACCGATTCGATGATGGTCCTGGTGTCCAGCGGCACCAGAGAGCGGATATCCACCACCTCCACATGAATGCCCTCCTCCGCCAGCTTTTCGGCGGCCTGGAGGCTCATCTGCACCATGCGGCCATAAGTAATGATGGAGCAATCAGCACCTTCGCGCTTCACGTCGGCTACGCCCAAGGGGATGGTGTACTCCTCTTCAGGCACCATGCCCTTGGTACGGTACAGGGTTTTCTGCTCCAGGAACATGACGGGGTTGTCGTCCCGGATGGCGGTCTTCAGATCGATAAGGTCTACATTCTGCGCCTCCTCATCCACGTATTCACCACCGTGCATTCCTTCCGGGATTGCTTCATTGTCCAGACTCTCGATGCTGGACAGCGATTCAATAGCTTCCAGGATCTCCAAAACATGCTCCCTTGAGATCCCCATCTTATCAGCCAGCCAGCTGACTCTCGGACTGACGCCATGTTTATGATAATATTCCTGCTGAAGTTTCTTGAGATTTTTCATCTCTGTTTTCATCTGTCTGCCGATTTTGATTTTACCGTCATCACGGATATAACGCTTGATTTCCCCCATTATCATCGGGACTGCATAGGTCGAAAACATAACGTTATAGCCCGTGTCGAACCGGTCGATGGCTTTGACCAGTCCCACGAATCCTACCTGCATCAGGTCCTCCGGCTCATAGTAGTGATGGATGCCGGAGACGATGGTGCGGTCGGTGCCGGAGCCGTCGTCCAGGGTGAACTTCAGCAGTTTCTTGGACTTCTTCACGGCCTCGCAGGCCTTCACCTTCACCGCCCGGAAATCGGACTTGCTGAAGGTCTCAAAATCCACGAAGTCACGGAACAGCGGCTCGATCTCCACCTTGGAGAAATCGATCTTCTCCTCCGCCTTGGGGGCGGCCTTGGGCGCGGTCTTCACCTCGCCCTGGGGCTTCATGGTCGGGAAGAGGATGACCTCCCGGATGGTGTCCGTGCCGGTGAAGAGCATCACGGCCCGGTCGATGCCCATGCCCAGGCCGCCGGTAGGCGGCATGCCGATTTCCAAAGCGTTGAGGAAGTCCTCATCCACGCCGCAGGCTTCATCGTCGCCCTGCGCCCGCAGCGCGGCCTGCGCCTCAAAGCGCGCGCGCTGATCAATGGGATCGTTCAGCTCGCTGAAGGCGTTTGCGTATTCGTGGCCGGCAATGAACAGCTCAA
>ERZ825896.2628-NODE-2628-length-16782-cov-18.984456_pt1 | contig 16782 bp, 14 predicted proteins | sample MGYA00519858_ERZ825896 | MGnify/ENA primary metagenome ERZ825896 (study PRJEB31778, sample SAMEA3449214) | human gut metagenome | biome: human gut; feature: human-associated habitat; material: faeces | place: United Kingdom | collected 2010/2012 ...
AGGATCTGTCTGTCACCTGCAGCCTGGTTCAGCATCAGGATAAAATCACTGTTCTCAAAGATATTTTCAATTTCCCTGCTGGCAAGAAGATCTTTGATATTCTGGGTGATACCACTTGGAATACCACCCCATTTTCTGAATCTCTTCCAGATTTCTACAGAATAAGCTGCTGTCTGTTCTTCTTTGAGCAGAAGGTGGAATTCATCGATATAGTACCTGGTAGATTTGATGCCACGGTTGATCGTAACTCTGTTCCATACCTGATCCTGGACGATGAGCATTCCGATTTTCTTCAGCTGCTTTCCAAGTTCCTTAATATCAAAGCAGACAATACGGTTATTCAGTTCCACATTGGTTCTATGGTTGAATACTTTCAGTGATCCATTTACATAGATTTCCAGTGCTGTTGCAATTCTCTGGGCCTGGGGTTCTTTCTGCTTTCTGAGGCAATCATACAGGTCACCAAGGACCGGCATATTTTCCGGTTTTGGATCTGCAAAGTACTTCTGATACACCAGTGGAAGACAACGGTCGATTACTGATTTTTCCTCTGCTTCAATACCATCCCTGCTTCCCATGATCAGCTCACATAAGGACAGGACAAAATCGGATTTTACACCAAGTGGATTGTCATCATCGGAATAATCCATATTGATATCCATCGGATTGATATAATCCTTACTGGTCGGTGAAATGTGTACTACCTGTCCGCCAAGTGCATGGACCAGTGGATAATACTCTCCCTCCGGATCTCCGATGATAATGTCATCCTTCGTAACAAAGAAAGCGTTGGTGATTTCTCTTTTTGCAGCAAAGGATTTACCGGATCCAGGTGTACCAAGGATTAGTCCATTCGGGTTTTTCAGCTTTTTACGATCCACCATAATCATGTTGTTGCTGAGTGCATTTAATCCGTAATACAGGGATTCTCCTGCCATAAAAAGTTCCTGTGTCGTAAACGGAACAAAGATTGCTGTACTGGTAGTCGTAAGAGCCCGCTTGATTGGGATATGATTTACTCCCAACGGAACACTGCTCATCAATCCTTCTTCCTGCTGATAATCCAGACGTTTCAGCACACAGTTATATTTCTGTGCAATACCGGCCGTCTGGAAGATGGCATTATCCAGTGCCTGTTTTGTCTTTGCAGTATTTAAAAAGAGCGCTGTTACAAGGAACATACGCTCATTTCGTGACTGCAGGTCTTCTAACAGACGCTTAGCTTCTCCGCCATACGTGTTCAGATCCGATGGAATGATATCCATATCGTATCCGGCCCGGACTGCTTTTTTCTGTTCTTCGATTTTCATACGGTTGATATCCGTCACTTTGCTTTTTACCAGCTTGATTGCCTTCATCTGATCCACAGACTGGACATGCAGGTTGACGATGAGATTCTTATCAATATCCAGAAATTCTGCCAGCATTTTATCTGTAAGCTCTGGTGCCAGGATCTGTAAATAAGAGACTGCTCCGATGGTATTTCCCATACGGAATGTATTTCTGTCCTTGAATACAAAACTGGTCGGTGCCACATAATCTTTGGTATTGAGTCCAGTACGGATCATGGAACCATAATCAAACTGGAAGTCTGTCATGATATCCGGATTGAAAGTCTCATACAAAATCTGCAATCTTTCCACTCCATTTAATGGATAGGCTGGAACTCCAAGGATCTTGAAGTTGTTCAGGATATCTGATTCAATACGTTCCAGCTTTGGCTTTGCTTCCCGGATATTATCCGCTTCGATGGAAAAGGTGATATATTTTGACTTCACCAGACCGTTGTTTCCTTTTGCCAGCTGCTGTTTCAACATCTTTGCGTATTCCATACGGACATCATCAAAAGCATCCTCCTGTGGTCGGATCCGGATGACCTGCTCAAACTCCTTCATGCTGCTCTTATGGTTGATAAAGCTCAGCTGAAAATGGATACTGGCATCAAAGTAATTGAGGAAATCACACCAGTTTTCAAAGATTGCATTTTTATCTTCGTTCTGAGCCAGCTGGTAGTTGATGTCATAGAAGCGGATGCACTTAGAATACGTTTTTCCCTGTACCCTGCAGATTCCATCTCTTCCCATTTCCTTATAAGCGATCGACTGCTGAACAGACAGTTTTTTCTGCCTGCGTTTTTCCTCCTGCTTTTCCTTTTTCTTTTTCTCTTTTCTGTCTACTTTTTTGTATCCGGTATCTGCGACAGTTTTCTTATTTTTCTTTTTTCGCAACCGTTTTTCCTCCTTTCAGTTTTCCTGTATCCGGAGACTGCTTGATCTGTTCCGGATCTGTCTCATAATAGTTTTCAGTTTCATATTTTCTAACGGGTGGACGAAGAAACTTCACCCGGATCATATGCATCAGAACATCTTCCAGATGCATCCCGTCTTTTTCGTACATGGCAAATAAAAATGCCGGTAACATCAAAAGCACCATGACCGTTGCTGCATTACTGTTTCCCATCACATTACGCAAGAGGAAATAGCTTGGAATTCCCATTGCAGCACCTATCCCGATACAGATTAGCTGTCTTTTGGTCAGGTTAAATGCTACTTTATTCTTTACCTTTGTTAAATCTTTCGGTACGCTGACATATGCCATGATTTTCACTCCTTCCTGTAATTTAGTGCGCGTTAAATATCGACTTACTTAAGGATGCCGTCTTAAAGAGGCTGTAACATAAGATCACTGTGTAAGCCATAACGCCAAATAATGAAGAACTCAGATTATCTGAATACTGGATACCTGCAACAAGCACTGCATAGATTGCAACGCATACCATCATCAGAAATGCCTGGAAAGCCAGGGCAAAGAGTCCTCTGAAATAATTCGTGCCGATCTGTCCCCATTCTCTGTTACTCATAGTTGCGAATGGAATCGGCGCAACTGAGGTATATAGGTAAATCTCTATCATACGTCCATACATGATCACTGTGATCAGTACAGACAGGATTCTCATACAGAAGCCGGCGATAAGGGTTTCCAGCGCCAATACAACAAGTTCTCCGATTTCCATACTTTCCAGTGTTGCGGAAAGATCCGTCAATGCCGAAGAAATATCAATGGCGGTACTTCCTGTGATAACACCGGCCGCAGAATTAACTACGTGCTGGCCCACATCGAATACCGCCATTGTGATCGTAAATGTGTTACTCACCAGATATACAGCGATCCACATTTTTACGAAGTACTTGAAAAACATCCAGGTATCAATATCATGCATGTTGTTGCGCTCGGTCAGCATAGAAATCAATTCGTAGCAGAGTACGAGTGTGATAATAATACCTGCGATCGGCATGATCACGGAATCCGATAAGTTCCGGATCATACTGAATATGCTGCCGTTCCACCCTTGCGGGGTCTGTCCAACCTGGGTAGCGATCTCACCAGTCTTTTGATTGACATCAGTAAACATCGTGTCCAGGTTGGAAGTGATCATCCCGGTTAAGAGTTCCCTCATCCATTCCTCAATCGCATCAAAAATCTGACTGAACATGGATCTCTACTCCTTTCTCTTAACCAAATAATCCACTCAGAAGCGGGATCAGCTGTGTTCCGATCAGGATAACACCACCACCGCTCATTAGCTGCTTAATTCCCTGGGATTTTGCACCCGGGTTGTCGTTTCCATAACCTTCCATCAGGTTGATTACGCCCCAGACACCAAGACCGGCACCGATTGCAACGACCAGTGTCTGAAGGATATTGATTGCACTGCTAAAAAAAGCCATAATCAAATGTATGAACAAACGCTTTTTCTTATGGTCTGTAAGCGTTTGGCTCTACTCCTTTCCCTTTTATTCAGACCTTTTTGTACCCTTATCAGTAGTAGCAGGGTGCTCGAATTCTTTCTTTCATATCATTCCTCACCTTCCTCAGCTTCAATCGCTGATACGTCTTCTTGTATTACAGTTACTTCATACATTTCAAATTCTGTATCTTCCGACATCACCAGTCGGTGTGCCAGATACTTTTCGACATCAAACGCATTATTCTTATTAAAATCGGCAAGCTCTTTGTACCGTTTATGCTTTGTGATGTCATATTTGTTGCTTAAAAACGGCCGGACTCCTCGAAGCTGTAAGATACATTTTTCTCCATCCATGACCGCCAGCTCATCTCTACTCATCAGTTCTTTTCCAGTCTTTTGATAGTTCAGCCCATAGGACCGGTTGCTGCCTCTGGTGTCTGATGTGTTGTAAAGATCAATGGTTTCCTTTCCCAGGGTTTCTGATATTTCTTTCAGTGTGGAACTTTCCTTTCCACCAAGGAAAAGAACAGTGTCACAGTTACCTGTGATCGTCTCTGCAGCATCCTTATAGATGGTTTTCAGCTGAGATTGTGACTGCAGAATGATAGAAGCGGAGATTTCCCTGCTTCGGATCGTAGCAATCAACTTGTCGAATTTTGGAATCTGTCCGATATTGCTGAACTCATCAAGAAGCAGCCGTACATGATAAGGGAGCCTGCCTCCATGCTCATCATCCGCTTTATCACAAAGCAAGTTAAAGAGCTGGGTGTACATGATCGCTACCACAAAGTTGAATGTGTCATCTGTATCACTGATGATGACAAACATAGCTGTTCTCTGATCACCGATCATATCCAGTTCCATTTCGTCATACGACATGATTTCTCTTAGCTCCTGAATATCAAATGGTGCAAGTCTGGCACCACAGGAAATCAAAATCGATTTTGCAGTTTTGCCGGCTGCAAGCTTGTACTTGCGATATTGCCTTACTGCAAAGTGTTCCGGATTTTCTGCTTCCAGTTCTTCAAACAATTCATCCACTGCATTTTTAAATTCTTCATCATCCTCCCTGGTCTCACTGGCATTGATAAATTCCAACAGAGTAGAAAAGTTCTGTTCTTCCTCTGGTGCCTCATACCAGATGTATCCGATCAGTGCAGAATACAAAAGACGTTCGGCCTTGACCCAGAAATCTTCCGTTGATTTTTCGCCCTCACCCTTGGTATTTGCGATAATGGTATTGACCAGCTTTAAGATGTCTTTTTCACTCCGGATATAATGGAACGGATTATAATGCATGGACTTTTTAAAGTTGATCGTATTTAATACCTTGATCCGGTATCCTCCATTTACCAGCATCTTCCCGCATTCAACGATGATCGTACCCTTTGGATCAGTGACCACATAGGATACGTGGTCCGTCATCTGCATAAGATTGGGCTTCACATAGAATCTTGTCTTACCGGATCCGGAACCACCGATGACGATCACATTTTTATTTCTGGCATACTTTGGGGCTTTTGGCCGGCTGTTCATGGTCAGACGTTCCGTTTCTGTGAGGATGACATTGTTTTCAAAGACCGGATCCATGAAGGGTTCGATATCTTTTCTATTTCCCCATCTTGCGGATCCATACTCCACACCCTGCCGGAACTTCTTTGCATTTTTAGAACGATAGTAGACCACCAGTTTTAATGCACCTGCAACCAGAACACCTACCGTAAGATCCTGCAAAGCGATACTTGGCAGCCAGCTTAAAAATGCCAGTCGGAAATTGACTAACATCACGCCAAGTCTCTGGACCATGCTTTCTCCCAGGCAATGCCGGTACAGCCAGGATCCTTTATCTGCTACATAGAAGATAAAGAAATATGGGAGATTTAAGATCACCAGCCGTTTGATCTGGACCTTCTGTAATTTCTCCCGCATCATCGTTCCTGACCTCTGGATTTTTGTCTCTGCTTCACACGCTGGCGGTGCTTTGCTTTTCTTTCTACAGATTTCTGCAGTTTCTTTCTGACAGATGGTTTCTTCACCTGTTTCTTTTTCAGTTCTACTCCGGCATATTCCCGGAAAGCCGCTGTCATCACATCCACATCTTTAGCCTTAAAGAAGACCAGATATTTTGGTGGATCCGCACCGACTTCTTTTTTCAGGCTGTAATCAATCCCGTACTTTCTTGCCACACGGTCAAAGGATTTGATATTTTCATCTGTGATCTTTATGTTGGAAAGCTGTACTCCCTGTGCATTCAGCTGCTTGATGGTCTGCTTTCCATGTGGCTTTTTCTTTTCAATCTTTTTTCGGGCTTTTTCCCTTCCTTTCTCCTGGGCCCGTCCGGTCTTTTCAGCCATTTTCACCTGCGTTGCTTTCTGTTTCCTCCGGTTGTCCATTTCCAGGAACTTCCGAATGGCTGCTTTTAGCACACTGGCAGTGATCTTGACTCCCTGGATGCTCAGGCTGATCACTTTCTGATTTACTTCTTCCTGCAATTACCCACGTCCTTTCTTTCCTTTCATTTCAGAATGAAGACGGGCAATACAATATCCGATGCATGGAACATGTTTTCCATACGGACAGCCACCACATGGTGTTGTTTTTACTGCTTTTTTCTTTTCCGGAAGCAGATAGTGGCACTGTTTCAAGCTACAGCCTTTCTTTTTGCCTCCCCACCAGTAACAGTACTTGCAGGACCATGGCTTTTCTTCGCTGTACTTTCTTCCCTCAATAGCTGCATTTGGTTCTATGATCAGATCTTTATTAGTCTTCATTCTGTTCTTCCTCTTTTCTCATGATTTCTGTCAGTTTTTTCTCTGCCTGACTTCCGGCAGCAATGAGACAATACAAAACTGTAAATATTGCCGCTGCTCCCAGAAGAGCAACAAAAATAATGATATTTCTCATGGTTTCTCCCATCTAAAAAAGCGTCCACAGATTCCTTTCGGTTTCCATGAACGCTCATTCTTATTTGATTAGTGTTTCTTTTTTCTCATAAATGCAAGGGCTCCTGTACCAGTCGCACCAATGCCGAGAAGCATAAACCACAGCCACAGATTGGTGTTATCCCCAGTCTTTGGTGAATCACTGACAGGTTTTCCACCTTCCGGTGTCTTTTCTGCCGGTTTTTCCTCATCTACCATGGTTACATGCTGTACTTCACTAGTATCCTTTACTTCGAATTCCACATCTTTTGCAACCAGATAGCCATCCGGTGCTGTTTCTTCACGGAGAGTGTATTTTCCGATCGGAAGCATTTCGATGTAATGTGCTTTCTCTGTACTGGTCCAGCTTTCGACAACTTTTCCATCCTGATCAAGGATCGTGAGTTTTGCTCCCGGAAGTTCTTTTCCGGCGATATCCTGTTTGGAGATTTTCACCTTCGTCACATCATCCTTCATCTCGACTTTCTGCACATCGCCAGTATCTTTGATCGTGAATTTCACGCTTTCAGCTGTCACATAACCATCGGCCGGTTTTGTTTCAACCAGTGTGTATTCTTTTCCGACAGTCAGCTCACGGATCACATGTGCTTCTTTACCGGAAGTCCATTCATCCACGATATTTCCATCAGCATCTACCACTTTCAGCTTACATCCTGGAAGTTCTTTTCCGGTTGTCAGACTGGATTTGGTAAATTCAACGACGGTTGGCTGATTATCAAAGGTAAAATCATAAGTGACTGTCGGCTGATCCTCACCTGCATACTCAAAGGTAAATTCCTTTACTTCATCGTTGGTTACGAATCCGTCCGGTGCATAGAGCTCTTTTACATAGTAAGTTGCTCCTATTGGAAGATCTGCAACAAATGTGATCTTTCCTTCTTCATCCGTAGATTTCAGTTCAATGATCTCATCGGCTTCGATCAGGACTTTACCAGTTGTCTCAGACTTAATGTCTTCTTTGGCAAATAATCCAAAGATAGCGCCTTCCAATGTACGGTCAGAATCTTTTTCTTTCTTAAGTACATTGACTTCTACTCTCTGGCGGTTGTTCTGCCAGTCTTTGTCATAGACTACAACTGGTGTATTCTGATCCACGTAAGTCAGATCTACATGACGGATCTCACCATCCAGTACATGACCGTAAGCAGTTCCTGTTTCTTTCACATAGTATTTACCAAGTGGAAGATTTTCCAGTTTTGCAATACCGGTTTCATCTGTCTTGATCGTTGCGATCAGTTCATCCTTTTTATAGTAATCGTCACTGACGCCATCGGCAGCCTTAATGTCTTCCTCAGCATAGACTTCAAACGTAACATCTGTCAGTTTTCCGGTTACATAGTTGAAAATGTGTTCCACCACACCTTTGACCTTATCGGCCAGTGTAACAGAATCCAGAAATTCTCCCTTTTTGTTGATGATGAGTTCACCAACCGGTACCTCGTCCTTCATTTCCACTTTCTGAACCTCTCCGGTATCTTTGACTGTGAATGTCACATCATTGGCTACCAGATAACCATGCGGTGCAAACTCTTCATGTAGGGTATAAGTCTCACCCACCTTCAGATATTTGATCACATGCGGTGCATCTTTTGAAGATGTCCAGCTATCTACTACATTTCCATCTTTATCCGTTACTTTCAGATAAGCTCCATCCAGTTCTACACCGGTTGTTGCATCTGATTTTGTGATCTCAACAGTTGTCGGCTGGTTCTTCTTTACGGATTTTAATGTTACTGTCTGTACATCCTGCCCCTGATAAGAAGCATCAAATCTCAGTACTTCATCCGAAGATACGAATCCATCTGGTGCTTTCAGTTCTTTTACATAATAGCTTCCAAGTGGAAGATCCAGTGTACATGCTGCCTGACCTTTTTCATCAGAAGTCATTTCCTGTAAAAGAGTATCTGCTTTGACGATCACTTTTCCATCTTTCGTCTGAATGTCTTTTGCATTGTAAATACCGAACACTGCTCCGGCTACTGTATTGCCTGTCTCAGCATCCTGTTTTTCGACAGTAATCGACACTTTCTGTCGTTCATCTGTGACAGAGATTTCTTTCTCGATCACTGCAGTATCCTGATCCGCATAAGCAAATTCGACATTTTCCGGCACAGTATTTAATACATAAGTGTCCGGTGCATTCTTCTCTTTGACATAGTATCTGCCAAGTGGAAGATTCTTTACGGTTGCATAACCATCTGCATCCGTTGTGACAGTTGCTACCAGTGCATCCTTTGCAAAATACAGAGTTCTCTGTCCATCTGCATCTACCTGATGATCGGCAGTATAGATATCCTCTGCCGCATAGACTTCAAATTCAGCACCTGCAAGTCCAGCCATTTCATACTGGAAGTCCTTATCAAATCCCTTTAACACTTCACCCTGTTTATAGATCTTTAACTGACCTTTGACCGGGGCATTGGTATATTCCACATCAATGACTGCATCTCCTGTGACAGGATCGGTCAGATAAGCAGTATCTGTATCAACGGCAACTGTCACATAGTTTTTGGATATCGTGTACCCATCGGGTGCCGTCACTTCCTCAATCCGGTAGTTACCAGGTTTCAGATTCTTTGGCAGTACCAGGTATCCTTCCTCGTTTGTGAAATAAGATTTGTGTACTGTTGGCTTCGGATAGGATGTTGTCTGTTCCACATATTTCTGGTTATCCAGGTCGTATACCTTGAACTCAGTATTGGCCAGGAGTACAGATTTCTGTGTTTCTGCATCCTTTTTGATGATCTTTAATTTTGCTTTGAATTCTTTATCCAGAAGCACTCGCCATGTCTGCGGTGTATCCGGATGATTCTCTGTGATCTTCACTACAAAATCATCAACCGGTGCATAGTTGTGTTTGCTTGTGGTTTCTCTTACCACATAAGTTCCATATGGAAGCGGAATCGATCTTGCATATCCTTTTTCATCGGTAAACATTTCTGTCTGACCATCTGCAGTCAGTACAACTGGTCTGGCTGAATCAAAATCATAACTTCCATCTGCTTTTACTTTCAGATCACTGACAAGCCATGCTGAAAAACCAACTCCCTGCAGAAGATCTGCATCGGTCTTTCCATTGTTTGCTGCCTTGATGATCTGGAACGGCTGCTTGATGACTGTTTCTTTACATACAGAAGTTCTTTCTACTGTCGGAACAGTAGCACCTTCGTAAGTACAGTCCACATCATGTTCTGTCGGATCCAGTACATATCCCACCGGAGCACTAAGCTCTTTCAGATAATACTTTCCAAGATAGAGATCCGATACAGAAGCTTCGCCATTCTTATCCGTTGTCAGGGATGTGATCAGGGTGTCTTTCTTATAGATTGTTCCGGTTCTTCCATCCGGATGAACAATGTCTTCCCTTGCATAAAGACCATATACCGCACCTTCCAGTGTTGCATCACCCTGGGCTTCATTGCCTGTCTCAGCATCCTGTTTTGCAATGTTGAGCTTTGCATTTACTCGTTTGTCCGTTACATTTTTAGTCGTTGTCTTTCCGATAGCAAGAGTCACATTATAAGACTTTGTATCGATCTGATACCCTGTTGGAACAGAGATTTCTTTCAGATAAACAACTTCCTGTGTCTTTTCCATTGTGAGCTGTGAAGCACCATTCTGATCAGTTGCAGGCATCTCTGCAATCAGCTTTGTACATGCAGCATCGGAATAGATCCCGTACACTGCACCAGCCAGTGCGTTGCCTGTATCCTGGTCTTTCTTTACAATGGATACCTTGCATTCTTTTGTCCAGGTTACTTTAAAATCCACATATTTCTCATTTCCGACACCTTCACCGAAAACAAGAGCCAGGTCCTGTGTTCCAGATCCTGTTACAATCTTGTAAGCAGAGTATTCTTTATCAATGCTTCCCTTCATCCGAGAAGAAAATGTAGCACTGACGCTCTCTGCCTGATCAAGTGGTGCTGTCAGATAAAACTGTGTACCTCCACTGATTTCTACACTTGCTCCTGCAGCACTGGTTTTACCGGTTGTCACATTTACAAGCTTTACACCGCTTGGCAACTTAAATGTGATTGTCTGCAGTTTATCTGCTTTGAATGTGATCACGCTTGTTCGCTGGCTGTTTCCTTCCACATAAGCCTTTACATTAGATTCGGAAAAGCTCATATCTACAGACGGAATGTCCGGCATATTTACACAATAATTGTAAAGCTCCATTGCCAGGTTCTTTCCTGTTGCATTAGTTCCGGATGCCCAGTCACTGGATCCATTTGCATAAGCTGCTGCAAGATGGGTAATGATGAATCTCTTTCCTGCCGGAAAATCCGGATGTTTCTCATCGAAGAAACCATTCTCATCACTTGCTTTTGTTCCGTAATAGCAGACCTTTGCAAGTGTCTTTCCATCGGCAAGTTTCTGGATTGTATAAGTTCCATTTCCCGGTCCTTTTTTCGATGGTTCAACACAGTATGCTGTCGCATTGATGCTTCCCCATTTCACATAATATGGACAAGTCAGATAAGAACCTAATCCATAATCTGCGTAATAGTACCAGGAACCGGCTGTGACTGTGACTGATTTTGTTCCTGTTTCACCGGAAGCAAGCATCATTGGCATATCAAAAGTAATACTTTCGCCTGCTTCAAGATCTGCAAGAGCAACTTCCTGGTCAACCGCTTCCTGCATGACCTCAGAGAGTGTGATCCCTGTTTCCGGATCAACGGTCTCCTGGTCTTCAGTTGCTTCAATCTCTGCATCAAATTCTTTTTCTGTCAGTTCTGTTTTGCTCTCCGTGTCAGCAGCATCAGTTTCCTCTGTAGACGAGTCAGCCTCAGAATCCTCTGTTTCTGTCTTATCGGAAGAACCAGCATCCTGATCAGAAGAACTTTCTGACTGCGAATCTTTCTGTTGATCCGCTTCTTTTACCACGATCTTTCGATTGATCTGGTAGGTTGGGTGATCCGTTGTCTGTGGTTCTACATAATAGACTGCCTTATAGGAATTGGCATAATCGGTAGAAAAATCATTCCCGTCCGTATCTTTTGCTTCCTGAAATGTAACTTTTACTTTGCTGTCATCCTGGATCGTAAGACCGGTATAATCACTCTTTACATCGAAATTGTCTCCAACCTTGATCTCATAATCCTTTGCAGTTACCACTTCATCTTCATCCAGCTGATCCTTGATCTCCTCATAATACGGGATCTTTTTTACAGATCCGGCATCATCAGAAGCATAGGCAACAGCGGGAGAGAGTACCGTCGATAGAACCGTTACTGCAGTCAGTAAACCGGACATCACCCTGCGTGCTTTCTTTTTCACGTTCATTCTCTTAAATCCTTCCTTTCTGATTTTTTTGTGTATGGTTATCTGTTCGTGTCTGCGTATTATCTTTTATACGAAGATGATCGCCTCCTTTCCTGAAATTTGCGCTATTTGGGACAGTCAGCACAAGCTGAGATAACAGCACAAATATATGGCGGTACCTGTTTGTCACAAATACCGCCACATGATTTCTACTGTCATCCTCTTTTCAGATTCAGACATTTTATTTTGATTTAAGATTTAAGCGTTTTCCTGTTTTCTTTCCCGGATCCGTTCCTATATCAGTTTCCATCTCTGATACGTTTTCTTCTGGCAGACACGCAGCTTTTCGCTCTATGCATGTTCAAACCAAATATCACTCCGGGCAGGCTATTCATTTTTCAAGGTACATGAAGGTGTTCTATGCAAACCCTTCATATAACGAAACGCTCAGAGCCTGTTTTACAGTGGTCTAATTCAATTTTTTTAAAATTCTTCGTTTTCCGCCTTTTTTTTCATCGTTTTTAATGCCCTGTTCAGGAGGTCATTTACACTCTGCTGTTTGATTCCCAGATAATCTGCAACATCCTGCTGACGCATTTCCTCGAAATAAACCAGATTGAGTACCGTCTTTTGTCTCTCTGTTAACTCTTTGATCAAAGCGTTCAGAATTTCTCTGTCGATAACATCGTCAACAAAATCTTTTGAAGATCCTCTCATAATCTCCGCATCATCTGTAACATCGCTGTTAGAAAATACACCATGATTGGTGCTGATTTTGCTCTGGCTGTATGCCATACGGTCTTCAGCCTCCATCAGCAGACGGATATACCAGTTTTCATTATCAAAGAACTCTTTATTGAATTCCTTGTTATCGCCAGTTACACTCACATATTCATAGTCATCACAACTATGAAGCGGAAATACGGTTGATTGATTTCCCGCTGTATAAAGCACATATCCGTGATCATAAACAGAGATTGTTGTATCTGCATTGATCATTTCTTTTACTACAACTTTGTGTTCTTTCAAGGATTTCACGCTTGGGATTCTTTTCTCCATATCAGCAACTTTCACGATTTTCTTCAGTTCTTTTAATGTCAACATAATGACCACCTTTCTGCCTTTCGGCTCCGGGTGGTCCATTCCATCTTTTATGAAATTTCTGCACAGACATAAAGAACTGCAGCGCAAGAGGTCACGAACTCACCCGTTTTTTTTGAACGGGAGTCCGCGACTCCTTGATAACGCATAATCTGCTTACATAATTAGTATGTTAGATTACTGCTCATTTTGGGATTTGCACTGAATGCACTCTGATTTATTCTCTGTTTGCTGTTTGCGAAACATGGAATAATCGCCCATAGCATCGTAAGGACAACGCCTTACAAATTCCTGGTATTCGATTTCAGTCATCTTTGCTTCCTCCTTTGTGTCATATTATCAAAATCTCTATTTACAATTATTTTTGCAAAAAAGAATTCAACCTCTATATAACGAAACGCTGAGAGCCTGTTTTACAGTGGGGTACGACAAAAAATTTAAAAATTTTTCGATATACGTCAAAAAAGCCCGACAAAACAAATACTTCAACAATCTCCAAAACCAGAAAATACTTCTGATCTTGCAGTGTATCCGTAAATGTTTTGTCGGGCTCTTAGTGATTCCAGTCAGGTTCAGCTCCTTGACAAACTCTTGCTGTCTGGTGCGTTCTTGATGGTTCCTGCCAAATCCAACGCTTACTACAGACAGCTCATTCTATTCTGTTATGATCCCTGATTCATCATCTTTCGGGAATACGTCCGCATCCTGGACTTTAATTGTTCATCTCGGATGTGGATCGGACGAACCGACACCATATCATCCTTTACAAATATCTCCAATGTACTGCGACATTTTTTGCACTCCACTTCTGAATCGCTTTGTGCGCTCTTTTCAATAAATGCTCCACATACAGAGCAGTGTACATGCCATTTAATAGCACCTGATCCCATATAGGCTTCCTCCTTTAAGCAATAAGATATTTCTCCATTTATTACTCAACGGACCAAAGGGAAATCAAATCCGCCTTATGAGCATCATGCCATCCATTCCGTAAGTGCCAAAGCTACACGAACAGCACGATTTCTATTCTGATCAGATCTGCTTTGTCGATCTGTGCATCCTTTTTTATCCTTTCACCAGCTACCACTCACTCTTTCCGGTATAAAAAATTCCGCTGTGATTAATTAACATGATATTTCAATAGTTTCAAATACATCACCAGTCAGATCACAGATGTCCTGGATCTGAATCTCGGTATCATCAATCCGTAAGTGGACTGATGGATCAAAAAATTCTACGGTTCCAGATAATGTATGGTACTGACCAATTAATGGATTCTTCCATGACTTTTGAAAATAAGTTGCCTGTATCTTCATTCCATATGCCAGGATCCTTAATTTCATATCCAGCTCATTTTTCTTTTCCTCAGATAAATCTCTTTTTGGTTCATAAATGATTTCCTGTTGCCGGATTGTTTCATCCAGTCCACGAAGTGCCGCAAATGGAGCAAACTGTTTTGCCCTGCGTCCTACATCCATGGGATGCCTCCTGGAAACCGGTCTTGGTAAATATAAATACGGTTGATATGCAATTGCCAGCACTTTTTGCACCTCCTCTAAGCACGGTGACCACCAATCTGTTCATTGCGTTCTCTATAAGTAGAACACTCTAGCAGGTTGGATCCCCGCATGATCGCATTCTTTCCATAACGCTGCTTTACATTCAATACTGCTTCCTGTAAATGCCGTTCCTTATCGGTCTGTTTTGGATCATCAAATAGGCTGTACTGCACATACCTTTCAGGAGCAACCCTGTTCGCACACACCTCGATTCTTCGGATTCCGGTATATCTGTCTGTAATCCTGAGATATAAATCTTCCACTGCATCTATGATCTTTTTGGAACTGTTACTTTCTCTTTCGAGTTTTACGGTTCCTTTGGATGCCTCATGCTCATACCTGTGGTCATATGCGATCCATAAGGTGAGAGAGCTTGTCACCAGTCCTTTTTCAAACAGATCCAGGGCCAGGTTGTCTGTCATTTCCCTTACGATTACAAGTGCTTCTTCAAAAGAATAATTTCGCATCAGCACCTGACCATTTGAAAGGCTGTGTTCCTCCGAATGATAGTTCTTGATGTCACTCATCCGGCATGTTTCATAGCCCCATGCATGATCGATCAACAGCTCTGCATCAATCCCAAACATCTTATACAGCCAGTCTTCGGATCTTAAAGAAGCCATTGCAATATCGCCCATCGTATGAATTCCATAACCGGCCAGTTTTTTTTCAGTCCGGGATCCAATCCTCCAGAAGTCACTTAATGGTTTATGATCCCATAGCTGCTCTCTGTAAGAGAATTCATCCAGGATTCCAATATGGTCATCCACATGCTTTGCTACGATATCCATTGCGATCTTAGCAAGATACAGATTGGTTCCCACACCAGCGGTTGCAGTGATACCTGTTTCCTCCATAACCTCCTGCATAAGCTTTACCGCCATTTCTTTTGCAGTGAGATGATAAAGCTGCAGATAGTTTGTCACATCAATAAAACATTCATCGACACTGTACACATGGATATCTTCTTTTGAGACATACCGCAGATAAATTCCATAGATCTTTGCGGAATAATCCATGTACAGCTGCATCCTCGGCATGGCTGTAATATACTTCACACAATCCGGTATCTCATGGATCCGGCACCGGTTCTTGATGCCAAGAGACTTCATAGCCGGAGTGATTGCCAGGCAGATTGTTGACTTTGATCTGGTCGGATCTGCAACCACCAGGTTTGCTTTAAACGGATCCAGTCCACGTTCTACGCATTCTACAGAAGCATAAAAGGACTTCAGATCAATACAGATAATAGAAGTCTGATCCTGACTCACATTGTCACCTCCCATACGTCTTTCCTCTTTTTGTAACATGTATCCCATTTTGACTGTCAATGACTGTGCATCCTTCCTGTTTTCTTTAAAATATAGGAAATTCATTCCACATATTCATTGACAAAAGAGGAAATATTGTGTATCTTATAGGAAAGATGTTTCCCTTATCTGTGATTCACATTATAGGAGAGATATTTCCCTTTGTCAAGATTAATTTTTATTTTTTAGGAGACACATTTCCCGTTTTGCCTTGAAGCGGCTAATGAAACTTATAAGACAAGGCTTAGAAAGAGGTATGTTTATGACATTCGGTGAAAAAGTAAGATCATTAAGAAAAGAAAAAAAGATGAGTCAGCAGGAACTGGCCAGCATGGTTGGTGTTTCATATAGGACCATTCGATCCTGGGAAGTAGAAGGACGTTTCCCAAAACAAAATGTTCTGTATCAGAAACTGGCAGATGCATTACAGTGTGATGTTTCTTATCTCATGAGTGAGAATGAAGCTTTTATCACAGAGGCATCCGAACAGTTTGGTAACCGCGGTGCCAAACAGGCTCAGCAGATTCTGGAACAGGCTGCAGCTATGTTTGCTGGTGGATCACTGACAGACGAAGATAAAATAGCTTTTATGGATGAGATCCAGAGCCTTTATCTGGATTCCAAAAGACGTGCAAAGAAATTTACACCGAAAAAATATCTGAAAAACCAAGAGGAAAAATAATAGAAGGCGGGATTATTGTACACCTAATCTGTTACCTTATAGTTACAAGGATATTTCTGCCCTTTTTATTTTTTACTTTTGAGGTGATTTATTTGAGAAACACTTACATATATACAGAAACAAAGAAATTAATCAAGAAATATGGAACCCGAGATCCATTTGAGATCAT
>ERZ825896.2633-NODE-2633-length-16758-cov-3.629049_pt1 | contig 16758 bp, 20 predicted proteins | sample MGYA00519858_ERZ825896 | MGnify/ENA primary metagenome ERZ825896 (study PRJEB31778, sample SAMEA3449214) | human gut metagenome | biome: human gut; feature: human-associated habitat; material: faeces | place: United Kingdom | collected 2010/2012 ...
TCCACTTATGAACCGTTTTGCGGCTCATGTGGTACTGGATCGCTGCGGCTGTGACTCCGTGCTTTGCTGCATGGTTCAAAACCCGTTGACGAAAGTACGCTTCCTGTGTTACCATTCCCATTGAGAACCCTCCTGTGTTTGATGGCTGTTTGCGTTTCGGCCTTATGTTGTTCTTGCAAGCAGCAAGAACACCCGCGCATTTGTGGTCATCTCGGATGCGCTTCGCTATGAGGTTGCCTCCGAGCTTTCCGAGCGCATTGTCCGCAACACAAAGGGTACCGCCGAGTTGGAGTCGATGCAGGCGGTCTTCCCGTCCATCACGAAGTTTGGTATGGCAGCCCTGCTTCCGGGAAAGAGCATTTCCGTGAACGACAGTATGGATGTCCTTGTTGACGGAAATCCCACCCGTTCCACCGTGGAGCGAAACGCGATCCTGAACACGACGCCGAAAGCCAGCGTTGCCATTCAATTCAATGACCTTCTGAACATGAAGAAGGATGAACGGCGGGAGCTGGTAGCCGGAAAAGATGTGATCTACATCTATCACAACTCCATCGACGCCATCGGAGACAAAGCACCTACGGAGTCCAAAGTCTTTGACGCCTGCGAGACGGCAATTCAGGAGCTTTCCGGCATTCTGCGTATCATCGTGAACGAATTGAGCGGAACAAATATATTCATCACGGCGGATCACGGTTTCCTCTATACCTATAAGCCTCTGAATGAGAGCGACAAGATTGACCGGAAAGCCTTCTCCGGCAACGTGTATGAGCTTGGACGGCGTTATGCGCTGACTGCTCCTGACACATCTGCTGACTTCCTGCTTCCCGTCAATCTGGAACGGGAACTGGACGGAACGCCCATCAAGGGCTATGCCCCGCAGGACACCATCCGCATGAAGGTTCAGGGCGGCGGTGAGAACTATGTCCACGGCGGTATCAGCTTGCAGGAGCTTGTCGTGCCTGTGATTGCCTTCAAGAACCTCCGCACGAGCAACAAAAATTACGTCGAGGTTAAGAACGCGGAGCTGAAACTTTTGAGCGAAAGCCGCAAGATTTCCAACCTGATCTTCTCGTTGGAGTTCCACCAGCGTCAGCCTGTGGGCGATAAGATTCAGCCCTGCACCTACTCCATCTACATGACGGACGATGAGGGTGTAGTGATCAGTGACCGGCAGACGGTCATCGCGGATAAGACCAGCGACAACGCGGCAGATCGCGTGTTCCGTGTCCGGTTCAACCTGAAAGCCGGAACGTATGATAAGAAGAAAGTCTACCGTCTGGTGATCGCAAACGAGATTGACGTGGAAGAGATCGAGTTCCACATCGACATTGCTTTTGCTGATGACTTTGGCTTTGACCTGTGAGGTGAAAAGAATGGATGAGCAGATGAAGGCCGGAGAAACCGGCGATAAAAACGCAGTGATCGACCGAAAACTGCGGCAGTTCTTTGACGGAAAGATCGTCCGGAAAGACCTGACGAAGAAGATCAAGGAAGGCGCAAATGTGCCGGTCTATGTCCTTGAGTTTTTGCTTGGTCAGTATTGCAGCTCGGATGATCCAGAGGTCATCGAGACCGGCGTGGAGAATGTCAAGCGCATCTTGGCGGACAACTATGTCCGTCCGGACGAGGCGCAGAAGATCCTCTCCATGCTTCGTCAGCGTGGGATGCACACGGTCATCGACAAGATCACTGTCAATCTGAATATGAAAAAAGATACCTATGAGGCGGAGTTCTCCAACCTTGGTATCAAGAATATTCCCATTTCAGAGGACTATCCCGCAAAGTTTGACCGGCTGCTCTGCGGCGGTATTTGGTGCATTGTGCAGCTCGAATATGAGTTTCTGGAAGAAGAGAAAAATGCCTCTCCTATCCACATCCGCAAGCTGACGCCAATCCAGATGCCCCATGTGGACATTGAGGAATTGAAGGAAGGCAGAAAGAACTTCACCGAAGAAGAGTGGCTCGAGATCATGCTGCGCTCCTGCGGTTATGAGCCGGATAAGCTGAATGACCGCGAACGCTGGCTGCTGCTTGCCCGTATGCTGCCGCTTGTGGAGAACAACTTCAACCTCTGTGAGTTAGGTCCGCGAAGCACCGGCAAATCCCATATCTACAAGGAAATCTCCCCGAACAGCATCCTTGTTTCCGGCGGTCAGACTACGGTCGCGAACCTGTTCTACAACATGGGCAGAAAAACTGTGGGCTTGGTCGGCTTGTGGGACTGCGTGGCGTTTGACGAGGTTGCCGGTATCAACTTCAAGGACAAAGACGGCATCCAGATCATGAAGGACTATATGGCCTCCGGCTCTTTCGCCCGTGGCAAGGAGGAAAAAGCCGCGACCGCTTCTATGGTCTTCGTCGGCAACATCAATCAGAGCGTGGATGTGCTGCTGAAAACCTCCCATCTTTTTGAGCCGTTCCCCGACGCTATGGCCTACGACACTGCATTTCTGGATCGTATGCACTGCTATGTGCCCGGTTGGGAGATCCCCAAGTATCGTCCTGATTTCTTTACCAACGACTATGGCTTTATCACTGACTATCTGGCAGAGTTTATGCGGGAGATGCGGAAGGAGCCCTGGGGCGACGCCTGCGACCGATATTTCCGCTTCGGCAGTAATCTTAATCAGAGAGACACAATTGCCGTCCGCAAAATGGTTTCTGGGTTCACAAAACTGCTCTACCCCGATGGCGAGTTCTCCCGTGACGATATGGAGGAGATCCTGACCTATGCTCTGGAGATGCGGCGCAGAGTCAAGGAGCAACTGAAAAAGATTGGCGGAATGGAATTCTATGATGTGAATTTTTCCTATATCGATAACGAAACTTTTGAAGAGCGCTTCGTGTCGGTGCCGGAGCAGGGCGGCGGAAAGCTGATCCCAGAAGGCATGGCCAATCCCGGAACAGTCTATACCGTCTCCCGTACCAAATCCGGCATGGTAGGGGTCTATCGGCTGGAAACCCAGATGCTTCCTGGTAACGGAAAATTTGAGCGTACCGGTCTGGGCAGTGACAGAGAGGCCAAGGAGGCCACAAATACCGCCTTTAACTACCTTAAAGCCAACGGTGGTGGGATCTCCCGTTCTATCAGCACAACCCAGAAGGACTACATTATCAACTACCAGGACCTCAACGGCATTGGAATGACGAAATCTCTGGCGTTACCTACGGTTATTGCAATCGCATCCGCTGCCCTCAACAAGCCCACGCTTAGCAGCCTTGCGGTTTTGGGAGAGATCAGCATCAGCGGTGCTATCACCAAAGTGGATGAACTGGCCAATGTGCTCCAGGTTTGCCTGGACAGCGGGGCAAAGAAAATTCTGCTCCCGATTACTTCTGCTGCGGATCTCGGAACCGTACCTCCTGACTTAATGGGGGCATTTAGCATTATCTTCTATACCTCTGCGCAGGAAGCTGTATTCAAGGCACTGGGTGTAGAGTAACTGCGATAAAATACTTACCTTTCATCTTGTCCTCTCATGTCAAGTTCCGGTACAATGGGGCCAAAGTGAGGAGGAGATTACATGAATGGACTATCGTTTATCCGCCGGCGGTGCAATTTGAGCCAGGGGCAGTTGGCCGAAAAACTGGGTGTCACCCGCCAGGCCATCAATCTGTGGGAGAATCGCCGGGAGCCACTGCCGGAGGCACGCAAAGAGCAGCTCAGCCGGTTTTTCGGTCTGGAGCCGGAGCTGTTTGATGAGATTAACCAGGAGCAGGAGGACGCCCTGCTCCATCGTCCCTGCTTTATGTACCGGGACGATGACGGGCACGACTATTTTCTGTTCCGGGAAAATCCGCTGAAACCTGTGGGCTGCCTGCTGAGCGAGAGAGCCGGCCAGCCGTTTACCCAGGATGAGCAGATGGTTCTGGACCGTCGGGAACTGGAAGAAATGCTGGACATTCTTCGCCAGGCAGTATTTCCGAAGGACCGTTCTCGGTGGACTGCGTGGGACTCCAATGTGGCAATGAACCGGATGCGCTGCATTCTGGGGGGTATGACGGACGCTCTGGAGGCCATCCAAAAGCAGCCTAAAGAGCGGAAGATGGATTGTTTCTATCTGATGATGCAGGTGGAGTTGGCCTTGGCGCTGACCTTTGGAGGCATCGGCGAGGATGATCTTCCCGGCCAGACGCCAGGTGCCCAGCCGGGGCTGGATCGTGAATACATCTCCAGCCTGGCCGTGGGATTTCGAGATTGGCTGGACAAGCGTGCCCAGATGTCCGATAACTTGCTTACCCAATAGCATATCTTCCCGTGCAATAACAGCAGGAAAGGAGGCATTGTCTATGGCGATTCGTTGTCCCCACTGCGGTAGTCCCGTGATGATCCGAGGTAGCCGGTGGGCGTGCGGCTATTGCGGTGACTTTGGCAGCATTTCCTCCCTCCACCCCTCGGAAAAGGCCAAGTTGATGCGGGCGGCCACGCCCACTGTCCAGGTTACCATCACGGTGACAGATACCTCCAACGAGGAGGCTCCCCACAATTTTTCCCGAAGTGAGTCGGAGGATATGGTACGCCGGTGGGACTTCGACGAAAACGAGTGGGCCTGTCGGGATCTGCTGATTGCAACTTTTCCCGAGGCGGTTCGCTTCTGGACGGCAGAGGAACTTTCCAACATGGACACCATGGAACTTCTGGGCAAAGTCGGTGAATGGAAACCGGAAGTGGGTATCCAGATGATGAAATTTCTGTTGGACACCGCAGATCGTCATCTCCAGGAGCCTGAAGCGGCCGAACAGCTGCTGGAAAATGATCTGTACGAACTCTGCCAAAATCAAACTGTCCAGCCCAAGTTATTGGCTCAACTCAAAGCGGATGAACACCTGGTACGGCAGTTGTTCCAGAGCGCGCATGCAGGTGACCTGCAGGAGAATATCCTGGAGGCGTGTGACTGGTTTGGAGAATCGGCACTAAAAGAACATCTTCAAACTCTTTTAACAGAAAACCCTTATTTCAACGGATTTGACTAAACAAAACAGCCCGGCCTGTGTCAATTCACAGGTCGGACTATTTTTTATTCAGGCTCCTCCTCAGATGCGAAACGAGCGCCCGTTCTCCTGATCCGATAGGAGAATGAGCGCTCGCTTTCATCGTTTCGCAGTTCTATTGAGAGCCTCCACGCCAGTTCAAATCCGGCAATAAAACTGTCGAGGGAGGTCTGTTCTATGATCAAGTCCTGAGCATCAATGATTCGTAGCACCAACTTGCGTTCCGGCTTTGCCAGTGCCTCGATCAATGCTTTGTGGCACTTCTCTACTTCGTTCTCTTGTTCGTCAAGCTCCGGCGGGGTATAGAAGCAGTCATACAGCCCCTTGAGCAGTTCGTTTTCCATTGTCATCGCCTCCTTGTGACATAAACATATACCACACCTTCCGTAGAATATCCATCAGAATTTCAGGAGGTTATTCAGAATATCTGCCGCCTGCCGCAGTTCCTCCTGAGATGCTTCGGTGGGTTTATTCTCGTCCTTGGCATCTGGGCAGGCCAGATAGAGGGCATAGTTCTGCCGGGTCATTGCAGTCCTAAAGTGGCCCAGCATCTGAGAAACCTCTTTTGTGTCCATTCCATTTTGCAGAGACAGGACGGCGCATGTGTGCCGGAGATCCGCGAACCGGATGTGATCCAGCCCGGCCTCTCTGATGATCTCATTGTGCAGCCGGCGCACCATCTGGGGTGAGTAGGGCCTCTGGGTAGCCGGGTGCATGAACATGAGTGGACTTCCTGGGTGTTTGGCATGTTCCAGGCGCAGGAGTTTAACCGCTTCCGGGGTCAGGCTGACGATTCTGGTGCCGCCTTCGTACTCCACCAGCTCTCGCCGTTCCACCGAGCGTTTCTCGGTGATAGTCAGCGTCCGCGCTTTTACATCCAGGTCGCTCCACTTTAGGGCGATTAGTTCTCCTTGCCGAAGTCCCACTGTCAGCGCCAGCAGGAACATGGGGAGGTGGCCCAACCGCTCCGCCGCGTCCAGATAGTCCTCCACCTCTGTCGGTGTCAGCACATTGGCGCTAACCTTCTTGGGCTTTGGATAGTGAAACCTACGGGCAGGATTTTCCTCTATCAGGCCATCCCGCATCGCCTGATCCAGACATTGCTGGAGCAGACGGTGGATGTGCCGCATCGTATGTTCGCCCAGCCCTGGGTACTCAGGGCTTTCCGGGCGGTGACCGCCAAAGCATTTTCGTTCCTCCAGGAAATCTCCCACCTGCTCTACGGTCAATTCAGAGAGCGGTATGTCCCCTAATCCGGGGACGATGTGGTTTTTGAAGATATAACCATGGGCTGCATATGTGGTCGGACGGCTCTGATTCTTGTCGTAGACCTCCTGCCAGCGGAGAATATAGTCTTTCAGCGTCATATCCCCACCTCCATGCATTGACGCTGCAGGTTCCGGAAGGCCACCCACGGCAAGCCTGCCTGTTTCAGAATCCGCTTGTGGAGGTAGATCAGGTTGCGGTATCCGCCCACGGTGCTGCCGCTCCATCTGCCCTGGTTCTCGCAGAACCAGCGGTCGCACCACTGGCCTACCGTGAGATTCGTCTCTTTCTGCATATCGTCGCCTCCTTTTGGCAACTGAACAATACCACAGAAAGAGGAAAATAGCCACTGGAAAGAATGGAATGTTTGCAGAAGAATGACCGCTCCGGACGATACCGCTTGTTGACTTTCTTGTCATCCTTGTCATATACTCATCACATGACAAGAATCCGATTTGGAATCAGATATTGGAGCGTTTCAGCAGGAACGCGTAGAAAGAGGAAGGTATAGGTATCATCACCATACCCGAATGGAGAAATAATTGAGATCACAAAAAATGAGCGAGTTTTTTCCTCTCTCGCACATTTTCTGAGCGAGTTTTTTCAGTCTCATACATATTCCCCATTTTCAAGGAGAATATATCCCGGCACCAGGGCCTTATTCTTTGTTTATGCGGCGCAGTTTTTGCGCCGCTCCTCTGAGATGATTGGTCTGTCATCTCCCCCTCAAACCGGGCGGAATATCTTTTAATACACAGAATCCAATCCCACACAAATCTCAAAAGGCGAAATTGTTTCTTGAAACAAGCAGGGCAAAAGAGTTCTAAAGAGGAACTGCCGAAGCAGCAGAAAGCGTCAAAGAGGGCGGTAGAGTGCTGGCTGAAGGTTCAGACACACATTTGGGAGCAAGATGCCGGGAGTTCGAGTCTCCCCACTCGGACCAAACAATGATAATCCGAACTACATTATCCAAGTTGGTAATGTGTTCGGATTTATCATTTCTATTGAGAATGTGCTTTGATGGACAAGGGCAGGAATCAAATCCCTGCCCTTGTCTATTTCTTCCTTGTATGCTAAAATCCATGTAAAAGGTTATTCGATAATCCTTTTAAGTTCCTGAAAGGTGGTGATTTGGTTTGAAAAAAGCGATTATTGGAGTTGGATTGTTAATATGTGGAACAATCGGTGTTTCATCTCAGCGGATAATTGATACTATTTTTGTAGCAAATAACTGGCAAGTTGCACATTCTGGAATTAACCTATTATATATACTAAGCGGTTTAGCAATAGTCGCAGGCGTTATACTTTGTATATTCTCTCTAACAGGAAAAGATAAATAGGGATTAGCAATTTCTGGACTAACATACAAGGCGGGATCAGCATTAAGACATTCCCGCCTTTGTCATGCCTGTTTCTCTTGTTCGACCTGTTGTTATGCTTTCCACTCCGCAAACTCCCGCTGTCCTTCCTCGCTCTCGAAAAAGGTTTGTATCTCCGAGAGCAGGACACGGGCCAGGGCCTCCACCTCATGGTAGGGTATTCCTGTGCTGTAGTCATTGGCTTTCTTTTTCCTTGCCATAGGAGCCGCCCCCCAGTCTTAAAGGCGAGCCTCGTCAAAGAGATAGCCTTGAAACACGGTGCCGTCCCCGGTGATAAAGCGGCCCCTTGCGTCTTTTGGTATCTTCTCGGCGGCGCTGGTGTTGTCCAGGATAATCCAAGAAAGTGTGGCTTCCGCCCTGCCGCATACCCGGAAATCCATGTTGTTCTTGATTTGACCGGGGAGGAAATTAGCGTCCGGGCGCTGGGTGGCAAGTATCAAGTGAATACCAAAGGCCCGCCCCAGACGGGCGAGGGTGGCAAGCCTGTTCTCGATCTGACCCAGCCGCTCCCTGTCCTCCTTGCTCCGGCTCGCCGTAGAGCAAATATCCGTATTTATTTTTCCCGGAAGGGGCCACCAGCCCTGCTTGTTCGTAGCCCTGAACGGCCCGCCGGGAGAGCTTTAGCCCGGTGCACACTTGGCGCAGCGTCTGTTCCATCTTCATTTCCTCCTCACTATAAAACTGTACGCCGCGTGCGGTCAAGGGCTTTTACGCGAAAACCGCATCCCGCAATAGGGCCTGCAAATTTCGCGCATGGAGGAGCTATATAAAACAACAGGAAAAAGGACGGTACCCAACTCTGCAATTGAGTGCCAGCAACAAAAAGGTGATGCGTAAAATCAATTGCATAGCCGCCACTATTATGCTATAATTTATAGTAACTTTCGTTAACCCTCATGTGTCAGGGCACATAATCTTTGGATTATGTGCCTCTTCCTATATATACCGAGCGGGCCTCCAGGAGATGAGCTGTAGCCCCATCGTCGTCCCTTGACGCTTCTTTTCCAGTGTGAAGCGGCTGCCATCAAATTGGTGAAAACGGGACTAGTTCCCTACGCCGCCGGCGGTGTCCACCCCGACACACTGGGTTCACGCATCGCGGCGGCGACCCTTGCGCCGGCCATTCAACAATACAGGAGAGCTAACTATGATTCGTGAAATCTGTAAAGATGACGCCTTTCTGGCCCAGAAGGCGGAGCCTGCTACACAGGACGATCTGCAAGTGGCGGCGGACCTGCTGGAAACGCTGGAATACCACAAGGACAGCTGCGTGGGTATGGCGGCCAACATGATCGGCATTAACAAGCGCATCATTGTCTTCGACAACGAGGGTACCTACATGGTCATGTACAACCCGGAGATCATCAAGAAGTCCGAGCTATACCAAACAGAAGAGGGCTGTCTTTCCCTTACCGGCACTCGTCCGGTCAAGCGATGGAAGTCCATCAAGGTACGCTGGCAGAATGAGAAGTTCCAGGAGCGCCTGAAGACTTTTACCGGCTGGACGGCTCAGATCATCCAGCACGAGATTGACCACTGTGAGGGCGTTATCATTTAAGGAGGCGAAGCATCCCATGAAGACCGCTATCTGTTACTACTCACGCCATCACGGCAACACCCTGAAAGTGCTGGAGGCCATGACCCGCGAGGGTAAGATCGACCTGATCGACGTCACCGCCGGCCATACCAGCCAACTGGAGCGCTATGACTGCATTGGGTTTGCCTCCGGGGTTTACTATGGGAAGTTTCACGACAGTGTCTTGAGCTTCGCCCGGCAGTATCTGCCGGAGGGTAAAAACGTATTCTTCGTCTGCACTTATGGAGGAGGCAAAGGGAATAGCACCGAGCAGCTGGAAGCACTGGCTGCAAAACGGCGCTGCAACGTGCTGGGAACCTTCGGCTGCAAGGGTTACGATACTTTTGGACCGTTCAAGCTGGTGGGCGGCATCGCAAAGGGCCGTCCCAATGAGAAGGACCTAACGAACGCCCGGAACTTTTATCGGGACATTTTAGCCTGTTCGTAAGGAGTACCCACCATGAAACTCGCCATTCTCTCCGACACCCACGGCCTGCTGCGGCCCGAGGTGTTGAAATATCTGAACTCCTCCGACACTATTCTTCATGCCGGGGATATCAACTCCCAGGCCGTCGCAGACCAGTTGGCTGCTATCGCTCCGCTGTACACTGTTCGGGGCAACAATGACAAGGAGTGGGCGGAGGCCATCCCCCACGCTTTAACCTTCACTTTGGACGGCATGACCTTTTACATGATTCACAACAAAAAGGAAGTTCCGGCAGACCTCTCCGGCGTAGATGTAGTGGTGTTCGGCCACTCCCATAAATATGTTCAGGAGGAGCGGGACGGGGTGCTGTGGCTGAACCCCGGATCCTGCGGCCCCCGACGGTTTCATCAGGAAATCACCATGATGATGGCGGAAATCACGTGCGGGCAGCTTTCGGTGGAAAAAATCACCATCCCCTGTGAGGTAAAGTGATGGAGCTGGGTCTGACCTTGCCTCTTCAAAGGTTTCTCAAGCTCAAAACGCCGGCCCGTGGCGTGGAGCTGGATCGGCGGTACTGCTGGGATCTTCATGTCATCTCTCTGCGTGGCTGCAAATGCATGCTGGCCGTCCACTGCCACAGCCGGTACGCCTTTGTCCGCTTCGATGTCTCGCTTCTTCAGTGGGCGGATGTCCCAGGCTTATTCCAGATGGGACTGGCGGACAGCCTATCCATTTTTGGGTTCGCTCCGAAGCAGATCGACGGTTATCTGCAAAAGGCCGGAGCCCTCCACATGACCCGCACTCATGGCCGCCGGGAGGTAGCCTTTCTCAACCGGGCGTGGGAGGATGTGCTGACCTTGGATTTATGTCTGGATACAGCCAGCCATGCCCAGCCCCTGTTGGACCACGCCGTCAATACCCGTCCCAGCCGGTGCGCGGGCTTTGATGGGCTGGGCACAGGGCTGGAACGAATCGCCTATACTTTGGAATCTGAGAGGTAACGCGACCGTGCAAACTGTGATCAACCCCCGCCGGAAAAAAGTGCTGATCGTTGTCGCCATTCCGCTGATAATCCTTCTCCTGCTGGCCGGCGTATTTTTCTGTTATCTGTCCCATTACTACCGGGCAGATGACGTTTCCCTGGCGGTACTGGCCGCCGGTGACAACATCGAAATCCGGGATAACCTGACGATACTCTCGCCGTCCTATCCGACAGGCACTGCCATGATCTTCTATCCTGGTGCCAAGGTGGAGGCGGCGGCCTACCTGCCCCTTCTGGAGCAATTGCGCCGGACCGGCCTTACCTGTATTCTGGTAGAGATGCCCTTTCACATGGCCATTTTTGACGCCGACGCCGCCGGGGGGATCATAGCTCAGTTTCCGAACATCGAACACTGGTATATCGCCGGCCACTCTATGGGCGGGGCCATGGCGTCTCAGTTCGCCGCCAAACACCCCGATAAAGTGGATGGCCTCATCCTGCTGGGGGCCTACATCTACGGCGATTACCCGCCTAAGGATACCCTTACCGTCTATGGTTCCCTGAACCAGAGTGTGGAGGACAAGATTGACTACACCGAGAATGTGGTAGAGATCCGGGGCGGCAACCACGCCCAGTTTGGCAATTACGGCCCTCAAAAGGGCGACCTGCCCGCGGAGATTACCCCAGCGGAGCAGCAGGCCCAGACAGCGGAGGCCGTTATCGCGTTCATCGCCCAGCGGCAGGGCACATAGCCGAAACCGCCGGTACGGAGCATCTGTCCGGAAGAAATAGGCCTGAAAACACCACAGCCAACTTCATTGCAGCACAAAAAGGCAGACAACATGGCACTTTTCCATGCGTCTGCCTTTTTTATCTCTTCACACACGCGCCGGCGGCTTGATCAGCCCTTAAAAGAGCCTGTCCTGTCATGTTTGCCCGGACAACACCTCATTGATGCAGTCCAGAGCGTTCAGCGTCCGGGGAAAGCCGATATAAGGCAGGCAGCAGGTCAGGGCGGCCAGCAGGATCTCCCTCCCATTGCCTACCGCATGATTGCCTCTCACATGAGCCTTGACTTGGGGCTCACAGCCGCCTTGGGCGGCCAGAATGGCAAAGGTCAGCAGCTCCCTCTCCCTCAGGTCAAGGCCCTTGCGGGTATAAAAATCACCAAAACAATAGGCGGAGAGATAGTCCTGTATGTGTTTCTGGTCGTCTGGGGCGGATGCCCGCATAGCGTCGATGCCGTCTCCGAAGATGGCCTTCTGGGCGGCAATGCCATCCGCCAGACGGCTCTCCTCCGTCACTGTCTGCCCGCTGGCCAAGGGCAGCCGTATCCTCAAGCGGGACAGCACCTCGTTCACAGCCTCTACAGCGACTTCAGCCTTTCCCAGGCCAATGTAGGGGGCGCAGTGGTACACTGCCTCCTTAATTTCCTCCGGCGCGGCGCCGGAGTGGAGCGCCGCTTGGGTGTGGCGTTTGAGCTCGGCTATGGTCTGATTGGCAGTTGCCACAGCCAGGATTACCAGCTCCCGCAGCTTATCTCCCAGCTTATTACCTGTATCTGTGTAGACTTCACCGTAGACAAGCCTTTCTTTGATGGCGGCAAACTCCGGGTCAGTCTCCTTCAGCGGAACGGCCGCCTCTCCATAGAGCTGCCGTTTGACCTGTTCTGCTTTTTCGATGCGATCCATGAAAATACCTCCTTGGGGGGCCGGCATAAAACCGGCCCCCGCCTTTTGATGCGATGGAATAACTCGATCAGGATGCCCCGTCCGCAAAACCTGTCAGGGGCAAAGCCAATTCGGTCACCCAGCTGTCCACCTGATCCTGGGATACACTGCTGCTGAATCTCCGGCCCTCCAGCCAGACAGCCCCGGAGGTCAAGCTGTGGAGATCAGCGGCGCTGGAGCCAATACCGCTGCTGGCAGAGGTACAGAAGGGCACGATGGTCTTTCCGCTCCAGTCGCAGCTCTCCAGAAAGGTGGAGATGATCCTCGGGGCATCTCCGTTCCAGATGGGATATCCAATGAAGACGATCTCATAGTCCTCCATATCGTCCACATTGCCGGAGATAGCGGGGCGTGCGGAGGGGTCGCGCTGCTCCACTTGGGTGCGGCTGCCGGAATTTGTATAATCCAAATCGGCGGAAGTATAGGGCTCCTCCGGCGTGATCTCATAGAGGTCGGCATCCAGCGAGACGGCCAGCAGATTCGCAACGTTCCCGGTGTTTCCCGTGCAGGAGAAGAAGGCGACCAGCACATCGCTTTCCCCGTCCGGTGTGGGTTCTGGTACGGGCCTGACGTGGTTTGCCTGGTGATAGCGCATAAGGATAGCGGCCACCTGGGCGCGGGTGGCCTGACCGGCAGGATCGAAGCGGCCGTCATCTACGCCATTGACGTAACCGTTGCTCCTTGCCCACCTCACTGCATCAACGGCCCAAGTGGAAATGGCGCTCTCATCAGCAAAGTTCTCCCCGGCATCGGCGGCGGGCCTCCCGGAGCAGCGCCACAGGATGGTGGAGAGCTGCTCCCTGGTCACAGGGTCCTCGGTGCCGAACCGTCCACCGCCGTAACCGCTGATCATCCCATTTTGAGATGCCCAGAGGACGGCGTCGGCGTACCAGGTCCCATCGGCAGTGTCGGTAAAAGCGTCAGTCCCGGTGACGGCAGGGCTCCCTGCCAGCCGGTAGAGAACGGTGGCGAGCATAGCGCGGGTCATGGCTGCGTCCGGAGAAAAGGTCGTGCCGCCGGTGCCGCTCATCAGGCCGCTGTCCCGGCAGTAGGCTGCAGCGTCGGCATACCAGCTGTCGGCGGCTACATCGGCAAAGCCGGTGTCCTCTACTGCGGCAAAGGCGGCAACGGATACGGAACACACCACGGCCAGAGCTGTCAGCAGCGCTCCCAATTTCTTGAATTGTTTCATGGTTTGGATCCTCCCTTTCTATTTTTTATATCATCTGTACCCTGCAGGGAAACGGGAAATGGTTGCCCTTTCTGTTGTCTGAGCAGCCGGTCCATCCGCCCGCTCCAGTGTGCCCGAACTGTAGTACGGAACCTTCCGGCATTTCCAAAGCCTCCCGTCGGGGTTCTGCGGCAGGTGCTGCTGCTCCTGCGCCGGGTGTACCGGCTACGCCGATCCGGCCACAGGCCGTCAAGATGCAGGCTGCCGCCGGCGCCAGAAAGAGGAAGCCCGATTTCTTCCTCACGGGACCGCTCCTCTCCTTCACCTTTTCCGGATTTCATGCCTCAGATAGTCCAGACGGGCCAGTTTTTTCTCCTGGAAGTGAATTTCATCCAGGGCCTCCATACGCTTCTTTTCCAACATCTCAAGCCGGGTCTTATCGGTATTTTGCTCCTCCAGGAGCAGCCGCATATAGGTCTCCACCTCTGCGCCGGTGAATCCAATGTCATGGAGCGTTAGGATCATGCTCAGGCGCTCCAGGTCTTCGTCGTCATACTGCCAAGCGCCCATCACTTTTTTCACCGCGCCGCACAGTCCCCAGCTCTCATATTTCCTCAGGACACCAAGGGGGATCTTATACTGCTCGCTGGCCTCATAGATGGTCATATCCCCACCCCTAAAAATAAAATGCAGATGTTCTTCCGAACATCTACATTCTAAAATCAAAAGGCTTCAAATGTCGAATACCCATTTTCTATTTGCAAACATTTATTCCAAGCATTTTTGAATGTGCCTGAGCAGCGCTGTTACGGCGGGCGAACAGGTCTCCGCCTTCTTCCAGGCCAGCACAGTACCGGACTCCAGCGCAGGTGACAGAGGGATAAAGTGCAGACCGCCATACTGGCAGTCCAGGTCTATACTGAGGTAGACGGCGAGGTTTTGTCTGGCCAGACAGGTCAAATTATAGGGCAGATTCCCGGTGGCGGCGATCTCCAGCCGCTCTCCATAGGGGCCGAACCATCGCCTTACTTCCTGCTGCATCAACTCACGCTGGGTCATGATCAGGGGCAGGCCGGCCAGATCTTCCGGGGTGACGGATTCTCTGCTGGCCAGCTTCGATTCCTGGCTGACCAGCACCCCCCACCGCTCCTTGACCGGCATACGGATAAATTCATATCGGCTGATGTCTACCGGCTCCAGCAGGAGGCCCAGATCCAATACGCCCCGCTCAATGCGCTCCTTGATATTGTCCGAGTTTCCGCTGTAGATCTCATATCTGATCTGGGGGTGCGCCTCGTGGAAGGAGGACAGATGCTCCGCCAGGAAATCCATGCTGCGCAGATCGCCGCTTCCAATGGAGATCTCGCCGCTGAGCTGCTCCCGATGGATAAACTCCCTCTGCGTCTTTTCTGCCAGTTCCACAATCTCCCGGGCCCGCCGCCGCAGGAGCATTCCCTCGTCGGTGAGCACGATATGGTAACGGCTGCGGCGAAAGAGCTGTACCCCCAGCTCCTCCTCCAGCTGCATCAGCTGCCGGGACAGGGTGGGCTGGGTTATGTGGAGAATGGCCGCCGCCCGTGTAATATTTTCCTCTCTGGCCACCGCTAGAAAGTATTTCAGGACTCGCAGTTCCATAGAGAGACCTCCCGCCTTTTTTCTTATCATACAGATTGACGGACTGATTTGCAAGGGCAAAAATGCCTCAATCAAATCTTTGATAATAGAAAACAGGTATTCGATATTTCTTTTTCCCCATGCTATGCTGAAGACAGTCAGACGAAAGGAGTTGCAGTCATGGATGATGCAATCATGAGCCGTGAGGCATATGCGGAGACCGTCCCCTTCCCGATTGGAGCGCCCAACGAGGCATATGCCGAATACTTTGTGGGACAGAGTTACCTGCTGCGGCTGACCCAGGAGGTTGTGGGCTGTGCCCATGTGACCTTTGAGCCCGGGTGCCGCAACAATTGGCATATCCACCACGCCAAGCAGGGCGGCGGCCAGGTGCTCCTCTGCACTGGCGGACAGGGCTGGTATCAAGAGTGGGGGCAGGACGCCAGGCCTCTGAAGGCGGGCGATGCAGTGACCATACCCGCCGGCATCAAACATTGGCACGGCGCGGCAAGGGACCACTGGTTCTCCCATATCTCTATTGAGGCGCCGGGGGAAGATACCTCCAATGAATGGCTGGAGCCGGTGGCGGCGGAAGCCTATGCAGAATTGAAGTAAGGAGCGGACTACATGAGGATTCTTGTGATAGAGAGCAGCCCCCACAGGCACGGCTCCTCCAACCTGCTGGCGGGAGAACTGATCCGTGGGGCTCAGGAGGCAGGCCACACGGTTCAAGTCTTTGACGCTGCCCGTGCCGACCTGCACCCCTGTCTGGGGTGTGAGGCCTGCGGCATGAGCGGCCCCTTGCGTCCAAAAGGACGACATGACTCAGCTGCGTCAAGAGCTTCTGGACGCCGACATGGCAGTATTTGTGACCCCTCTCTACTACTTTGGAATGTCCGCCCAGCTGAAAACAGTGATTGACCGCTTTTACAGCTTTAACGGGGCACTGTCCGCAAAGCATCTGAAGACCGCTCTGGTGGCCGCCGCCTGGGACAGTAACGACTGGACCATGCGGCAGCTGGAGGACCACTACAAGGTTCTGTGCCGGTACCTGAATTTTGAGGACCGGGGCATGATTTTGGGCACAGGGTGCGGCACAGCCTCCATGACCCGAGGCAGTAAATTTCCTAAGCTGGCCTATGAATTGGGAAAATCTCTATAACAACCCACTTCTTGATAGAAGGCGGCCCCCGGAGCATATGTGCGAGAACTTCGGCGCGGCCGCGCTCTCCTTGTCTGACAGGGAATACTGTCAGCTCGACGATGCCTTTGCAGCAATCAAGATCTGCGGCAACCGGACGGGCGAGGACATTGCAGGGCTGCGCACCATGGCGGATGTGTCAAACAGCGGTATGCAGCAATGACAGCGTGAGGGTTCTATGAATACAGAGGCATGAGTTCCCGTATGTCTCTGCTTCCCCAAAATGTTCTCACCATGCCGTTTTCCGCCCCGCATTGCGGGGCGCTTTTTTCTGCCTGCCGGCCGCCGTCAATGTCTGCGCTTTTTCAACCTCCCCGCTCTATCGGCCCAGGCCTTGTCTGAACATTGGCGGAATGGCCAACAGCGAGAGATTTTTCCGCCGGACAAGGCAAAAATTCGCAGGAATACGTTGTGTAT
>ERZ825896.2642-NODE-2642-length-16709-cov-7.122673_pt1 | contig 16709 bp, 13 predicted proteins | sample MGYA00519858_ERZ825896 | MGnify/ENA primary metagenome ERZ825896 (study PRJEB31778, sample SAMEA3449214) | human gut metagenome | biome: human gut; feature: human-associated habitat; material: faeces | place: United Kingdom | collected 2010/2012 ...
ATCTCCATCTGTTTCTGTTAAAACTTTTTTGCAGTCCATCATTCCTGCTCCTGTTTTTTCTCTTAATTCTTTAACTAATGCAGCTGTAACCATTATTTATTCCTCCTTTTAAATTTTAATAATTGTTTATTCCAATTATTATATACATAATTATTAAAATAGAGTAGAGCAGTAGAGCCCCACTCTTTTATTCTTAATTATTATTCAGCTTTTTCGTCAGCTTCACTTGCAACTTGTTCCATTGATGTAGCTTCTTCTTCAACATTTTGTTCTTCTGTTGTTTCAAAGCTTTCACCTTGTTTTCCTTCAATGATTGCATTTGCCATAACATCTGCTATTAAGCTTACAGATCTTATTGCATCATCATTTCCTGGAATTGGATAGTCTAAGTCTTGTGGATTGCAGTTTGTATCTACAATTCCAACTACTGGTATATTTAATTTTTTAGCTTCTAATATTGCTATGTGTTCTTTTTTAGGATCTACTAAGAATATAACTCCTGGTATTTTATCCATTTCTTTGATTCCACCTAAGTTTCTTTCTAGTTTTTCCATTTCTTTCTTTAATAAGATTACTTCTTTTTTAGGTAATCTATCAAATGTTCCATCTTCTTGCATTGTTTCTAAGTCTTTTAATCTTTGTACTCTTGTTCTAATTGTTTCAAAGTTTGTTAGCATTCCTCCTAACCATCTTTGATCAACATAGTACATTCCTGATTTGATTGCTGCGTCTTTAACGCATTCTTGTGCTTGTTTTTTTGTTCCTACAAATAGAACTGTTTTTCCTTCTTCTACTTGTTCTTTTAAGAACGCATAAGCTTCATCTAATTTTTTAGATGTTTTTTGTAAATCGATTATATGGATACCGTTTCTAGCTTGGAATATGTATTCTGCCATTCTTGGGTCCCATCTTCTTGTTTGATGTCCGAAATGAACACCTGCTTCAAGTAATTGTTTCATTGCAACTACTGCCATTTTTAATTCCTCCCTTTTTGTTATTTCTTCCATAAGGCTCATAGTTCACAAAGACCTTGTTTTAAGGCACTCCTTTGGTTTGCTCCCCTTATGTGTTTTTTAACGCTTAGTATTCTATCACACTTTTTATGTAAATGCAAGCATTTATTTGATTTTTTATGCAAATTCTCTATAAAAAATAGATTTTGCTTTTTTAACAAAATCTATTTTTTTATATTATTTCTTTTCGTAAACAGTTATATCAATCGAATTTACATATCCTTGTTCATCATAATTTAATTTTATATTAAAAGTATTTTTACTAGAATCAATAGCTGTTAAAATTTCATTAGCCTTTTGCTCGTTTTTTACTCCTTCTTTTATTAATATCTTAATTTGAGTACCACTAACAACTTGATAATCTTCCATATTTTCACTTACTGTTTTTATTAATTTTTGAACATATTCTTGTTCAACATTTTCACCTTCATATAAGATAAATTTATTATTAAATTTTTCTTTTTTCAATTCTTCATCATCTTTTTCTTGTTGTTGTTGTTTTTGTTCTTTTTCATCGATTTTTAGAATTATATTATTTAATAATTTTGTATTTATAATAGATTGACTTTGCTCAAGACTTGCTATTGCTCTATTTTTTAGGCTATCTAGTATTGATATAATTCTATCTCCTTCATAATTATTTAATAATATATTATTAGTTTCATCAAAATTGACTGGTATTGCTTCATTTGCTGATAATTCTATTTGTGTCTTTGAGGTAAAGTCAATGCTTGTAATATCTGTACTTTTGTAATTTACATTTGTGTCTACTGCAATTTCTGAATCTGTTTGAACAGTATTTAAGGCAACCTCTAAATTTTGATTTTCATCACTATATGAAAACTCTCTGTTTCTACCTTGTTCATTATCTGTTTTACCCAAAGTATAAAGTTTTATTTTCTTCTCTTCTCCTGTTATTTGAGTTGTTTTTAGACTAAGTTTTTTACCATTTGAACTATCTAAATCTATTTCATATTCAGCATTTTCTGTTTTTATTAAAGTTCTAACAGTTCTACCTTTTTGCTCATACACTGTAACACTTATTTTTCTAGAATCTTCCCCTTGATATTCTAATCCGTCTACAATTTCCTTTAACTTGCTAATATACTGTTCTTTCAAACTTTTTCCTTCTGCTTCTTTAAATCCTGCTTCCTTTATTTTGGAATCAATACTATCTAATTTAGCTAAAATTATATTATCATTTATAGCTTGGTTTAATAACTTTTTATATAATTTATCTAATTCATTTTTGGTTATTGTTAATGTATATGCATTTGTAGTTACACTTTCTTTGTTATTTAGAGTTATAATTGAATTTCTTTTTGATGAATAATGTGCTTTATCTAAATCTTTTAAAACTACACTCATATATGTGTTTGTTAATTGCTCTACTTCTTCATCTGAAAAATCTAAAAGACCTGCAACATCAACTCCTTTTAAAGTTTCCTGAAAAATACTTCCATCTAATCCCATACTTGAAACAAAATATGGAACTGTAGCATTTTGAACACTAACAAATTGTTGTACTAAGTTTGCCAATCTGAAACCAAATGTATTGTTTTGGCTTAGCAAATCAACTGACATTAATACATTATCTCCATATAACATAGATATGTTTCTGTATGATGAGTTTTCTTGAGCTTTATTTATTCCTTCTTCTTTTATTGTATATACTTCTTGCTCATCATTTTCTTTTTCAAGATATTTTAATGTTGCATTTGTTGCTTCTTTATAATCACTTTTTCTTAATAGATCTATATTTTGTTCCTCTTTTGATACTTCAAATACATCTACAATATTTTGCATATCTTGTGCAATATATTTTTGAAATAGTATTTTACTTGATTTTAGCATATCTGTTGTAAAATATAAAACCGTTCCACCAATTCCTACAAGAAATATAAGAACAATTAAAATTATTATTATTATCTTTATTTTATTATCTTGCATTTATATTTCCTCCTTAATTTCTTTGCTTTACTGCTTCATATACTATTATTCCTGTTGAAACAGAAGCATTTAGAGATGTTACTTTTCCTTTCATAGGTATCTTTACAAGAAAATCGCAATTTCTTTTTACTAAGTCACTTATTCCTTTTCCCTCGTTTCCTATAACTATTGCAAGTGGTCCTGTTAAGTTTTGGTCATAATAAAATTTATCTGCATCTATTGCTGTTCCGCAAATCCAAACACCTTTATCTTTTAATTTTGATATTGTATCTGTTATATTGTTTACTCTAGCAATTTTCATATATTCAAGTGCTCCAGAAGCCACCTTGCTTACTGTACTATTTACTTGTGCTGCTCTTCTTTTGGGAATTATTATTCCATGAACCCCTGCAGTTTCAGCGGTTCTTATTATCGCACCTAAATTATGAGTATCTTCTATTCCATCTAAAATTAGTATAAATGGATCTTCATTTCTTTCTTTTGCTACTTCTAAAATATCTTCAACCTCCACATATTCGTAAGGTGGAACTACTGCAATTACTCCTTGATAGTTTTCAGATTGAGCCATCATATCCATTTGTTTTTTGTCTTTTTGAACTATTATAACCTTTTTTTCGTTCGCTATTGCAATTATTTTATTTATTGAACCTTTTAATTCTCCTTTAGTGATATATATTTTGTTTATGTCTTTATCACTTTCTAATAGCTCTAAAACTGCATTTCTTCCTTCTATTTGGTCATCAAATATTCTTTCTAAATCTTCTTTTATTTTTTCTTCTTTGTCTTCCATTCTCCTATTTTGACTTCTTCTATCCATTGCACCTCTTCTATCTACTATTCCACGGTTATTTTCTCTTCTTGTTTCTTTTCTTCTTGTTTGATTTCTTCTTTCTTCTTGATTTCTTCTATTATTGGTTCTCAATATTTTTCCCTACTTTCTTTTTATTTTAACATACTTAGTATAACATATTTTTGTTTGTTTTTGTAGTGTTTTGATAAATATTTTATTAAAAAATATTCTAGCCTTAAATGTAAAGTTAAGGTTACTTTTAACTATTAGAAAATATTTTTATTTTATTTTGTATTGAATTTGCTTTATTTTTTTTTAGTATAATATCTACGAACCGCTGGTATAGGGTATAGTTTAATGGTAGAATCCCATGCTTCTGACCTAGTTGTGAGGGTTCGATTTTCTCTACCCTCTCCAATTTCTAACAGCTTACGAAAAGAGGAGTTATATTTTGAACTCCTCTTCATTATTGTTTTTAGAAAACCCCCAGATAGTCTGGGGGTTTTCTAAAAAAAATAATGGACTCTATAAAGAGCCCAAGAAAAGTTAGGGATTTTTTTTATGTTATTTATTAATTAAAACTTCATATAAAGGTGAACTTTTATCAATAACATAGGTTCCACCATTTTTGAGAGTGTCTTTTAATGCTTCCAGTCCTGACCAATATTTGTAAAACTCTGTTTTATCTTCGGACTTTGAATATGCATCTGCCAATATCTGATAATACTGAGTTTCCCCATTAGCAATTACATCCGCAGCCTCTGCTTCTGCATTTGATTTTATCGTTCTGACATTTGCATCTGTCTCTGATTTTATTGTGTTTGCAGTTTTTTCTCCATCTGCAGTATATTTCGCAGCAATTGCTTGCCGCTCAGAAATCATTCTTTTATATACTGACTCCTTGTTGTCATCAGGCAAATCCAATACCTTAATCTCTATATTAGTTACTGAAATTCCATAACTATCTAGATTTGTCTTTTTTAAGATATTGGCTCCTAATGAACCATCTTTTCCTGATATAACCTCATCTTGTGATGTACTAGATATCACATTTTTTATAGATGAGTATACAGCTGCATTCAGTCTATCCTGTGCTGCTTCTACACTACTTAACTTGGAATAATACTTCTTTATATCAGTGATTTTCCACGTAGCATATGCATCACAAATCATAGTCTTTTTGTCAGACGTCGTTACATTGGTCCGTGGGATATCATAAATTCTTTCTCCCACAAATATTGATTTAACAGTTTGGATATATGGTATCTTAAAATACACTCCCTCATCTGAATGTACGTTTACCAGTTTTCCAAACTGAAATACTAAAACCTCTCTGTCTTTGACATTATAGTTAAAGGAAAAAGCAAAAGTAAGTACTGCTACTATTGCGATAATTGCTGAAATTATACTGCGTTTTAATTTATTTTTCATTATTACCCTCCATTTCTACATCTGCTAAGCTTTTTTCTCCATTTCCAGTAACATATATAACTTTTCCATCACCTATTACGATTTCCATATTAGGTAAAACTTCTCCTAAAGTATCTAAATATAGCCTTTGCTTTATCACTTCAGGATTTTTCTGGTACTCGTCATATATTGCATTAAATTTTGCAACTTCTTCACTCGCCTGATTTACTCTCTCTGTACGAGTGGCTTCTGCAGAACTTTTTATTTTTGATGCAGCAGCTTCTGCTTCAGGTATTCTTTCATTTGTATACTTGTTAGCTTCGTTCACTGCTGTACTTGCTCCCTGTTTTGCGTCTTCCACAGCCTTAAAAGCTGCTTGTACTTCTTCAGTTGGAGCTTCTGTATCCTGAATGCTTATATTGGATACTGTAAGTCCTGTTTGATGTTTATCAAGTTCTAAAATTATATCATCTAGAACCTTAGATTCAATTTCGCTTTTGCCTGTTGTCATTGCAGAATCTACATCAACCTGACCAACTGTATTTCTTATCGCTGCCAAAGCAATGTTTTCCAGAAATGCCTCCGGATCACTTGTTGAATAATGATATTTGATTGGATCACTAATTCTATATTCAACATAAAAATCCATATTAATAAAGTTGAAGTCAGATGTTATCATCAAACTATCTTCATATACAGATTCATCATTATCCATCTGATATCCGATAGGCATACCTTGGGTTGTTCCATCCATTATATAAGACTTAGCTAAAAATGGAATTTTGAAATGCATCCCTGCATTTTCTATTATGGTATTCTTACCCAAGAATGTTGTAAAACCTATTTGCTGCTCTGTTGTGAAAAATATGGAATTTATTAACGCAACAACTAATATAATCACTGTAATAATTCCTATCAGAAAGAGCCGTACCCTTTTTACTTTTTTCACACTTTCCTTGGAGTTACCCTCAATTAAGAAAGCTTCTTTCCAAAAAACAAAAATTACTCTTGCAAAAACACATAACAAAAAAATCACAATAATTCCAGCCATTTTTTCTCCTTTCTAAACTATAAACTTTTCAATGTTCCCTAACTTTTTTCTGAAGTGATAAATCACTCTTTACATTATAATATTTTCTCAGTCTTATGTCAACTTTTAATTATATATGTTAATTATTAAAAAATTTTCTATTTTTTCTTGAATTTGATTATATTTTTTAGTATAATGGTTAAGAGTTGCGGGTATAGTTTAATGGTAGAATCCCATGCTTCCGACCTGGTTGTGAGGGTTCGATTCCCTCTACCCGCTCCATAATGCGTTTTCGTCGAACTACTTGTAATTATTGAGGCATGCGAGTTTGAAGTAAACAAAAGAGAATATCATTTCACGATATATAAGTCGATTTAGTCTGCTTATTTTTTTCTTTTAATTAGTAAGCCAAAGATAAAGAATTGTAATTTGAGAATGGTAGAAAAAACTGTCATTGCTTATGTAGAACCTCATACTGCTGTTATACTTGAAAAAGAAGCCAATAAAACTCATTACAATATCGGTGCAAAAGTCAGAAAAACAATAATAACTAATTATGAAAGATGATCAATAATTTTTTTATTGACCATCAATTATTCTATTTTATATTTTTTAATTTGCACTGCCTAAATCACGTATTGTATCTGTTTTTACATTATATGCATATATTTCAGATCCCATACTTGTTTCTGTATTTTCATCAACACACCTATAATATACTTTAAAAGCAACTTCATTTTCTTCATTAATATCAGGAGGTGTCATCATATCTTCAACTCCAAAATATTCTACAGTACAAGTACCATTTTTTGAACCTTTATTTTTATTAATATATTCATTGACAAATGGAGTTAATTTGTTTGATAAATTAACTTCTTTAACTAGTTCATTCCCATTTATCATGTTTAAGTCTAAAATATATGTTTTTTTCTTTAAAAAGTCTTGATCAGTATCATATGCATTATCATCCATTAAAAGAATATATCTTTGATTGCTATATAACTTGTATAATCTTTTATTTACCAATGATGTTGTTGTTTGATTTTCTGTTTTACTATTTATAGTGTTATCCACAGTATTAGTATTTGCATTATCTTTACTAGAAACAGTATCAGAAATTGTATTTATCTTTCCTTGTAATTCACCAACAGTTCCATTTAGGCTATTTACTTGTGCTTGAAGTTCAGCAGATTTTTGAGTTTCTGCTGTTTTATCATTATTAAGCTTATAAATGAATATGCCCATAACTATTATTGCAATTACTGCTAATATTAGGAAAAACGTTGATAAACTTATCTTTGTAACATTCTTTTCTTCCATGTTCTCACCTCGCTTTCTTTTGTAAAATAAATATACATCTATATTTTACCAATTATGCTTTTTTTTTACAATACCATTTGAAAATCTTTTTTAATCATAGCTGTTTGTACTATAAAATTGGATTAACGTCTTTTTTATCCAAAAATTCACAAAAATTTCAAAAAAACATATTGCTATAAATTCCCCATTATGATATCATAATTTCGTTCGAAAATGTAAATAATAAAAACAAATGTAAAAATGAAAGGATGATATAAATGAAATTTGATGCATGGAACGATTTTGAAAAAGGTGACTGGCAATCAGAGATAAATGTAAGAGACTTTATTCAAAGAAATTACACCCCTTATGAAGGAGATTCAAACTTTTTAGCCAATCCTACTGAAAAAACAAAAAAATTGTGGGATGAAGTATTAGAATTATACAAAGAAGAAAAAGCAGCTCCAGGTGGAGTTTTAGATATAGATACAAAAACTGTATCAACAGTTGCAGCACATGATGCTGGATATATTGATAAAGACCTAGAAGAAATAGTAGGGCTTCAAACAGATAAACCTTTAAAAAGAGCAATTATGCCTTATGGAGGTATCAAAATAGTTGAAAAATCATGTCAAGCTTATGGAAGAGAAGTTGACCCAGAAGTTGATAAAATTTTCCACTCAATAAGAAAAACACATAATGATGGAGTATTTGATGTATACACTCCAGATGTAAGAAGAGCTCGTTCAAATAAATTATTAACAGGTTTACCAGATGGATATGGACGTGGAAGAATAATTGGAGACTACAGAAGAGTTGCACTTTATGGTGTTGATGTTTTAATAGAAGAAAAGAAACATGAATTAGAAGAATTAGATGTAGATGCATTTACAGAAGATATAATTCGTCATCGTGAAGAAGTTTCTGAACAAATAAAAGCTTTAAATGCTCTAAAAATTATGGCATCAAAATATGGATTTGATATTTCAAAACCTGCTAATAACGCAAAAGAAGCAATCCAATGGTTATACTTTGGATATTTAGCAGCAATAAAAGATCAAAATGGTGCTGCTATGAGTTTAGGTAGAACATCTACATTCTTAGATATTTATATTGAAAGAGATTTAAAAAATGGTACTTTAACAGAAGAAACAGCTCAAGAATTAATGGATCATTTTATAATGAAATTAAGATTAGTACGTTTCCTTCGTACACCAGAATATAACGAACTATTCTCTGGAGACCCTGTATGGGTAACAGAAAGTATTGGTGGAATGGGAATTGATGGAAGAACTTTAGTTACTAAAAACTCTTTTAGACTACTTCACACTTTAGTAAACTTAGGACCTGCACCAGAACCAAACATGACAGTTTTATGGTCTACAAGATTACCAGAAGGATTCAAAAGATTTGCAACAGATATCTCAATAAAAACATCATCAATCCAATATGAAAATGATGACTTAATGAGAATCACATTAGGAGATGACTATGGAATAGCTTGCTGCGTATCTCCAATGAGAATTGGAAAACAAATGCAATTCTTCGGAGCTCGTGCAAACCTTGCAAAAACTTTACTATACGCTATCAATGGTGGTGTTGATGAAGTAACTAAAAAACAAGTTGCACCAAAATTTGCACCTATCACTTCTGAATACTTAGACTATGATGAAGTAATGGAAAAATATGACCAAATGATGGATTATGTTGCAAAAATTTATATAAAAGCTTTAAATGCAATTCACTATATGCATGATAAATATTCTTATGAAGCAATCGAAATGGCATTACATGATAAAGATGTATTCCAAACAATGGCTTGTGGAGTAGCAGGACTTTCTGTTGCAGCAGACTCATTATCTGCAATAAAATATGCAAAAGTAAAAGTAATTCGTGATGAAGATGGAATTGCTACAGACTATGAAGTAGAAGGAGAATACCCACAATTCGGAAATGATGATGACCGTGTTGACCAAATAGCAGTTGACTTAGTAAAACGCTTTATGGAAAAACTACGTAAACATCCAACATACAAAAATGCAAAACACACATTATCAATATTAACAATCACATCAAATGTTGTATATGGTAAAGCAACAGGAAATACCCCAGATGGACGTCGTGCAGGTGCTCCATTCGGACCTGGAGCAAACCCACTTCACGGACGTGATAAAAACGGAGCTTTAGCTGTTATGAACTCAATTGCAAAATTGCCTTTTGATTCAGCTGAAGATGGAATTTCGTTTACATTCTCAATTACTCCTGGAACTCTTGGAAAAACTGAGGATGAAAAAGTTACAAATTTAGTAAATATGTTAGATGGATATTTCGCAGAAACTGGACATCATATAAATGTTAATGTATTTGATAGAAGCTTATTACTAGATGCTATGGACCATCCAGAAAAATATCCTCAACTTACAATTCGTGTTTCAGGTTATGCAGTTAAATTTACTTCTTTGACAAGAGAACAACAAATGGATGTTATTAACAGAACTATTCACGAAAAAATATAATTTTTTCTGATTGGGGACGGTTCTTTTCGTGAAAGGACCGTTTCTTTTCGCAAAAAGATCGTTTCTTTTTCCATTGGGACCGTTTCTTTTCGCGAAATGATACGGTCCCAATGAGAAAAAATGAAAGGATTATGATATGCAAAACAAAGATGATTTAAAATATTATGCAAAAGTACACTCAGTTGAATCTTTTGGTACTTTAGATGGACCTGGAATAAGATATGTTTTATTTTTACAAGGATGTAGCTTAAGATGTAAATATTGCCATAATAGAGATACTTGGGATATAAATGCAGGAGATTACCGTTCTTTAGATGATATTTTTGATAATATTTTGAGATATAAAAATTATATAAGAAATGGTGGCATTACTTGCTCTGGTGGTGAACCTCTTTTGCAATTTGAGTTTTTAATTGAACTTTTTAAGAAGCTTAAAGCTAAAGGCATTCATACTTGTATTGATACATCTGGTATGGTTGGTTTGACTGATAAAATGAAGGAACTCATTGATTTAACTGATTTATTTTTAATGGATGTTAAACATATTGATCCAGATAAATGTAAAGATTTAGTTGGATTTTCTAATGAAAGAGAGCTTGCTTTTATTAGGTATTTAAGTGATATTGGTAAACCTATGTGGATTAGACAAGTTTTAGTCCCTGGTTTTACTGATGATGAGAATGATTTGATTAAATTAAGAGATTTTATTAGTTCTTTGAAGTCTGTTCAAAAAGTTGAATTTTTACCTTATCATACTATGGGTAAATATAAGTGGCTTGAGTATGGTGATAAGTATGAGTTGGAAGGCGTACGTGAAGCTAATAATGAGGATATTGAAAGAGCTAAGAGGATTGTTTTGGGACCATAGGGGTCGGTTCTTTTTGGTCCCATGAAAAGAGTGTTTCTTTTTTCATTGGGACCGTTTCTTTTTGCAAAAAATATAATGTTTTTTATCGACTTTCATCCTAAAAATAGAGTAGCAAATTCAAAATTGCTACTCTACTTATGCATCTTCTCTAATTCTTTGCCATCTCTCTCATCCAAATTACTAAGTCCAAACTCCAGCAAAGAAATCACAATCCTATTAAAAGACAAATTTTTAAGATTTGCAAGATTTTGTACATCATCTACTATATTTTCTGGTAATCTCAAAGTTTTACTAACTCCGCTATGATTTTGTGGTATTCTTAATTTGTTCATATTTGCAACCTCCTTGCAAGTATTCTATAATAAAAGGCTTTGCAAATATACACCGAATTTCAGTTGCACTATCATTTAATCAAATCCAACTCAAACCAAAACTCAACGCCACCAGCAACATTTCTAACACCATAGCTGTTGCCATAATTATTCATAATCGCCTTAACCAAAGAAAGACCAATACCACTACCTCCTTTGTCACGATTACGAGATTCATCTGCTTTATAAAATCTATTCCAAATACGAACCATATCATCCTTAGAAAATTCTTCAAATGTATTAAATACCTTAATTCTTACCTTATTAGTATCCTCTAAAATTTCATTTTCAATTCTAACAACTTTTTCGCCATTAATCTCAATCGAATATTTAATAGCATTTGTAATATAATTTGTTAAAACTTGTTCAATATAGAAATCATCAGCATAAACCATAATCTCCTTAGACAAATCTATATTTTTCTCTAACTTTACACTCTCTTTTTCCATCATAACAACAGATTTTCTTAAAATTTCATTTTCTAGTTCAACAATATTAAACTCCTTATTATTAAACTCCATTTTACCATATTCAAGTTTCATAAGTTCTAATAATCTTTTAACCAATCTATCCATTTTACTTGCTTCATCTTGAATAACCTCAGCATAAAATTTTCTAGATTCCTCATCACTGTTTACATTTTCAATCAATCCCTCACTATAGCCTTGAATTAATGCAATCGGCGTCTTTAGTTCGTGTGAAACGTCAGATATAAAGCTTTTTCTCATTTCGTCAATTTGAGACTTTTCCTCTATATCCCTTTCAAGCTGAGTATTATTGTTCTGCAATTGTCTAATTGTTTCTTCAAGTGTAGTTGATAATTTATTTATGCTGTTTCCTAGCATATCCACTTCGTCATTTGCATAAGAGGATTTATATTTTTGGCTAAAATCTAGGTTTGCCATCTTTTTAGCAATCTGATTAAGTTCTACAATAGGCTCACTAAATCTACGAGACACAACAGACAAAACAGTTCCACCAATTATTATAACAAATATTGCAATTATAGATAAAAACTCATTTGATATTTTTACACTTTCATCAATAGATGTAACAGGCATTCTTATATATAAATGATATGAATTGTCTAAATTTGCAACCAGCATTATGTAATTTATCTTTGTTTTGCTATCACTATATTTACTAATTGTGTATTTTTCGTTTCTTTCTAATACATCAGATTGATTTTTTTCTTCTCTTAAAATTGATATAATCATTTCCCCTATTGCAGAGTAAAAGTCTTTGTTTGAGCTGTAAATACTTACATTTTCATCACTTCTTATCAATATATCAAAGTTATTATTTATCGCAATTTTGTCTAATTCGTCTGATAAATTTTTTTGACTTGAATCATCATTATAATATTCATTTATAGTTTGATAAACATTTTCTAATTGCTTTTCTTTATTGTATTCATAGAACTTTCTTAGTACAAAATTGTTAAGTAAAATAAGTGATATAATTATTGCAATAACAATAATACACAAGGATAAAAATAGCTTGGTTCTTATTGATTTAAAAATTCCTATTTCGTTTTTCATAATTAGATTCCCTTCTTAACTGCATATTTTTATATTTTGGCATTCATGCTAAAATTTAAAGTTGAGACAAGTTATGCTTAATCCCAACTTCGTTTAAATTTATTTAATTTCGAATTTATATCCTACTCCTCTAATTGTTTCAATATATTTCCCTTTTTTACCCAATTTATGTCTAATTTTTTTTATATGGCTATCTATTGTTCTAGAATCCCCATAATAGTCGTAATTCCAGACATTGTTTAATATTTTGTCTCTTGATAGTGCTATTTTTTCATTATCAAGTAGATACTTTAAAAGCTCGTATTCTCTTAAACTTAAATCAACAGGCTTTCCATCAACAGTTACAGTTCTTCCTTGGTCGTTAATTACTATACCATCATAATCTCTAACCTTTTCTTTGTCACCATTGATTCTTTTTAAAATTGCTTCTATTCTTGCGACAAGTATTTTAGGACTAAATGGCTTAGAAATATATTCATCAACCCCAAGTTCAAATCCAAATAATTCGTCTTGTTCTTCGCCTCTTGCTGTAAGCATTATTACAGGAACCTGTGATTCATTTCTTATTTTTCTTAACACAGACCATCCATCTAGTTTTGGCATCATAACATCTAATAATATTAAACTTATCTTATTTTTGTTTTCCTCAAAAACCTCAATTGCCTCTTCTCCATCGCCTGCTTCTAGTGTTTTGTAATCATTTTTAGTTAAAAAATCTTTTATTAATTTTCTCATTCTCGCTTCATCATCTACAATTAAAATAGTAGTATTCTCCATTTGTAAGCATCCTCCTTATTTTGATAGCTTCTTTTATTATACATTATCTTTGTGATGATTTTATGAATTTTTTATGTAGATTTATTTTTTTATTTCTATTGTTTTTGTGTCATAAGCTAAACTTACTTTTTCTTTGTTTAATATTGTAACAATATTTCTATTTACTCCATCTTTTAATTCTAGGAATTCATTATAATCTGTTACATCAAAGTAGAAATATATAGAAATTCTAAAACTGCTTTCTGCTATTTCTGTAAAGTATATACTTATTGTGTCTTTTATTATATTTTCATTTTTCATTAAATCTTCATATATTCTTTGTTTTAATTCAACAATTTTCTCAGGCTTTGTATCTTCTACAATATGAAGATTTAATACATATCTTCTGCGTCTCATTTTACTTAAATTTTCTATTGAGCTAGATGCTATTGCTGAATTTGGTATTTGAAGTATAGAATCATCTAATTGTCTTATTCTAGTACTTCTTAATGTCATATCCTCAACTGTTCCTTGATAGTTTTGTACTTTTATATAATCACCAACCTTAAATGGTTTATCTGCAAATATTATAAATCCACCAAGCAAACTTTTAACTGTATCTTGTGCAGCCAATGTTAATACAACAGTTCCAAGTCCTAGTCCAGTTATTAATCCACTTAGGTCATATCCAATTTCATAGAATACTAAAAATGTTGCAACTATATATATTCCAACTCTTATGAGTCTTATCATCATTTTTGTTGATGCATCATTTATCTCTTTTTCGCTTTTATCTCTTATTGCTTTTATAAATCTTGATTTTTTAGTCATACTATTTGCTAAACTGTTTGCAATTGTAATTGTTACTATTACTTTATATATTTTGTTTGCCATAAGCATAAAATTATCTGATAATTCAAATGTTGGTCTTACAAATAAAATTGCTACATATATTCCTGTTACCCTAAAAAATGCTTTTAGTGGCATATAAAATGGATTGTTTTTTATTTGTTTCTTACTTTTGTCAAAATTGAATAGTTTTAAAATTACATAAGAAAATAATGGGCTAAATATATCTAAAACTGCTAATATTATTATTGCTATAACCAAGTCCATTAGCGTTTCGGCATTTAAATTTCTTATTATTTCTATTGTTTTTTCCATATTTCCTCCTTTTTTTGTATTTGGGACGGTTCTTTTTCTGAAAAAGAACCGTCCCAAATCAGAAATCTTTGTAAAAAGAACTGTCCCAAATCCGAAAAAAGAACTAGCACTAATTGTCCCAGTTCCTTTTTCTCACTATGTCATATAATCTTTTAACTTCTTACTTCTACTTGGATGTCTTAATTTTCTTAATGCTTTTGCCTCTATTTGACGTATTCTTTCTCTTGTTACGTCAAATTCTTTTCCAACTTCTTCTAGAGTTCTAGCTTTTCCATCATCTAGACCAAATCTTAGTCTTAAAACTTTAGCTTCTCTAGGAGTAAGTGTTTGCATTACTTCTGCAAGTTGTTCTTTAAGAAGTGTATATGCTGCTGCATCTTGTGGAGCTGGTGAGTCCTCGTCTTGAATGAAATCTCCTAAGTGACTATCATCTTCTTCACCAATTGGTGTTTCAAGTGATACTGGATCTTGCGCTATTTTTTGAATTTCCATTACTTTGTCAATTGGCATTTCAAGTTCTTTTGAAAGCTCTTCTGGGCTTGGCTCTCTTCCTAGTTTTTGTAATAAGTGTCTTGATGTTCTTATTAATTTATTTATTGTTTCAACCATATGAACTGGTATTCTTATTGTTCTTGCTTGGTCAGCTATTGCTCTTGTTATAGATTGTCTAATCCACCAAGTTGCATAAGTACTGAATTTGAATCCTTTTGTATAATCAAATTTTTCTACTGCTTTTATTAATCCCATATTTCCTTCTTGGATTAAATCTAGAAATAGCATCCCTCTTCCAACATATTTTTTAGCTATACTTACAACCAATCTTAAGTTTGCTTCTGCAAGCTCTTGCTTTGCATCTTCATCTCCATCTAAAATTCTTTTTGCTAAATCTAATTCTTGGTCATACGTTAATAGTTTTATTCTACCAATTTCACGTAAATACATTCTAACTGGGTCATCTACATTTATTCCCTCAAATGTATCATCTTGTGTTACTTCATCTAGTTTTAAATTTTCAACTTCTTTTAAGTCATCAATGTCTGGCTCATCTTCAAAATCATCATTTAAAATATTAACTCCCATTTCTTCAAATGCATCAAAAACTTTATCTATTTGATCTGGATTTGTATTTTCTAGTTCTTTGGCTAATTCTTCATATGTTATTTTTCCTTTTGCCTTAGCTTTTTTTACAATTTCTTGAACCTTTTCTGCATCTAATTTTTCATCTTTCTTTTCTACTTTTACATCTTTCATTTCTTCTAATTTCTCTTGATTTTCCATTTCTTCTCCAATTTTCTTACTCACGAAAATTCACCCCTACTTAATTTTAGCTAATGCAATTATTATATTACTTAGCTCTTTACTTAATTCTTTTTTTGTTTCCCCATCTTGTTCATTTTCTAATTTTTTTAATATATCTTTTTTCTGACTTTCTAGTCTTTCTCTTTCGTATTTTAATAATATATCATCAACAGCTTTATCAATATTTTCTATTTCATAATCTGTTGCCATTACCTTAGTAATATGATTTTGAGTTTGTTCATCAAATTCATCTATCAATTTATTAACATTTGTATCTTGTTTCTCTAATTCTTCATATAATTTTTCTGCAATTTTCCTATTTGTTTCATCTTTAAAATCTTGTGGTTTGATTTTTTCTTTTATTTTTTGAAAGATTTTTTGATTTGCATCAAGTAATAATGCTATTATTGTATCTTCCCTGTTTTTTAAATCTTCATCTATAATATTTTCTTCATTTTCTATTTTTTTAGCAATTTGCGTTTTTACTGCTTTTCCTTGTAATAAATTGTCTGCTTTTGAGTTAGTATAAATTAATTTATTTACTTCTGCATAAATTGCTTCTTTTGAAATATTATAACCACTTGCTATTTTTTCTATGTATATTTCTCTTTCCATTGTATTGTCTACTTTTGCTAGTATTTTTGCAATTTCGTTTAAGAATTTTATTTTATCTGATGTATTCTCTAAATTAATATCTTTTTT
>ERZ825896.2644-NODE-2644-length-16697-cov-4.233626_pt1 | contig 16697 bp, 13 predicted proteins | sample MGYA00519858_ERZ825896 | MGnify/ENA primary metagenome ERZ825896 (study PRJEB31778, sample SAMEA3449214) | human gut metagenome | biome: human gut; feature: human-associated habitat; material: faeces | place: United Kingdom | collected 2010/2012 ...
ACGCTATTCGCAAGGTCGTTTATATGAGCGTTTCCGAGATTTCAAAGAAGTGGACCATGCCGGTTCGCGACTGGGGGCTGGCTTATGCTCAGTTCATGATTTATTTTGAGGACAGATTCGCAGCTTAACAGACTTCGAGGGTTCCACCCTCGAGCTCCCGGAGTTTATCCGCTGGAAGATACCGGTGAAGTATGAAAAGCAGCGAATTGACTCCGCTGCTCTTCACCGTATATCTTGCAGCTGCGTCGGGTCGCTCTCCAGCGTTGCCCTGTTTTGCTGCATTTTTAGCTTTGGTACGTTTTTCGGGATTATTCGCGTTTACACAGTTGTTTTTTCAGACCCGCTCCTGGAGAAACGCCGCGCATAAAAAAGCGCTTACCCCGTCATAGCGATGGAATAAGCGCACTTTTTTGAAATGGCGCACTAATGGCGCACTCGGAAAGCCCGTCCCGGAAAAAAGAAAAACCGCCATGTTCGCCGAATGGCTTAACAAAGCGGTTTGTTCTGGAGCTGGGAATGGGACTCGAACCCACGACCTGCGCATTACGAATGCGCTGCTCTACCAACTGAGCTATACCAGCAAAAATTTGCAAAAGCACTTGCATTCTACATGAGTGTATGATATAATAAAAATATATATGACGCTCATACAGATGATGACTGTATTATTATATACTGAAAATCAAGATTTGTCAAGTGCAAAAGAGGTGTTTTTTATAAATTCGGGCAAAAAAATAGCGCGGGTGATCGGACTGACAGTCGCTTCGCTGCTTGGAGTGATATTCCTGCTGATGGTGATATCAGCGGCGGCGTTCGGTTCTGCGGGAACTGTGGGAGTTTTCGGATTCAACCTGTTCATATGCGACAGCAGCGATTACGACAGCATACCTGCCGGAAGCGCCGTTATCTCCACTTCCTGCGCACCCTACGACCTTGAGGAAGGAAACCTGGTGCTCTACACCACCGACCCCGAGGATAAGAACGCGCCGCTTGCGATGGGGTATTACGCAGATTTCAAAATGACAGACGGCGTGTACTACCTCCACCTCGTGAACAACAGCGACAGCACCGTAATCAGCGAGGACGCCCTTATCGGAAAGGCAGGCTGGTGCAGTCCGTTCCTCGGAGCCTTCATCAGATTCGTAAGAACGCCCTGGGGAGTTCTCGTCATGGCGGTCATACCCTGCGCCCTGCTGATACTGTTTGATGTCCTCCGCGTCAAGACCTACGAAAAGCCGATCCCCGAAGTTATCCCGCAGGTCAAGAATCAGGACGACCGGCCCGCGCAGCCGCAGTTAACTGTCGGCGAAAGCGGCGGAGCCTCATATAAGCGAAATCCAAGCGGAAAGCCGTCCGTAAGCGCAGACAGCGTGCTTTTCACGTTCGATTCTGCAAAAAAACAGCACGATGAACCCAGTACCGGCTCAGCGCCCAGAATGTCGGACGCCGACGTACTTTCACTGCTGAACGCTCCATCGCCCAGATTCGGTCAGAAGCCGGAAAAACCGCGCCCGGAGCCTCCCCTGTTTACCGCCCCGGCTGAAAAGCCGGCTTCCGCTCCCGACAAGCCGACGCTCCCCGCGCCGGTCGCAGCCAAGCGCTATATCGACAATACGGTGGCTCCCGCTGTGAAACCAGCTCCAGTTCCCGATGCTTCGGCGATTCCCGCGGCAGTCTCCAACACCAAGACCGCCGAGATACCCGTGATAAAGAAACCCGAAAAGAAGCGCTCCGACGCATTCTTTGCACAGTCGGAGGCTCCGCAGATAGGCAGGAACCTCACCGGAAAGCAGACCGCAAAATCCAGCCGTTCGATCATCGACCTCGAGGACGCCCTCGCAGCGGCGCCCTCCCGCACCGCCAGACCTGAAAGCCGCCGCAGCGCGGATATCCTCGCTTCCAAAAACCGCAGCGACCTTATAACCGAGGATGACGACTCAAGGGACAAGTCGCGCTATGAAGTTGACGATATTCTTGCGGGCATAGAAAAACGGCACCAGCAGTGAAAAAAGTCGTATCGCTCATTGCTGCGGCTGGGCTGACGGCTGCCGCGATTCTTGGAGCCGTTCTCTCCGGCGGAAGCGGATTCTGGTTCGCGAGCGCCGCCGCTTCGGTGTTATGCTGTATACCACTCTTCCTGTCGTTTGAAAAACGCGCTCCCTCCGCAGGCGAGCTTGTGCTCATTGCGGTAATGACCGCATTTTCTGCCGCAGGAAGATTTATTTTCGCGCCTGTTCCATTTTTCAAGCCGGTTTCCGCGATAGTCGCCCTTGCAGCACGTCACCTCGGACCTCAGGCGGGATTCATGATAGGAGCGCTCTCCGCTGTTATCTCCAACATCTGGTTCGGTCAGGGACCCTGGACGCCTTTCCAGATGCTCTGCTGGGGTCTCATCGGAGCCACTGCCGGGATCCTCGGAAAACACGGCTGGATAAGCAAACCGCTTCCGCTGTGCATTTTCGGAATCGCTTCCGGAATCGGGTACTCGTTCATCATGGACGTGTGGACGGTTCTTTCAATGAACGGCAGTTTCTCAGGGGAGCTCTGGATCGCCGCGATAATCTCCGCAGCGCCCGTAACGGCGGTGTACTGCGTATCAAACGTAGTTTTCCTGCTAGCGCTCAATAAACCGCTGGGAAAAAAGCTTGAACGTCTAAAGACCAAATATGGCATATTTACTTCCGATGGAGGTAATATCACATAATTTTTAAGGAGCGGCTATGAAAAAGCCTTTCTCAATAGTTGACGCGGCGCTGAACGTTATCCGCGTCTGCCTGGCAGCCGGCATTCTTATCACGCTTTTCGACTTCTTTACACGCATTGATCAGACGCCGGCGATAGTCATACGCTTTCCGAAATCCGCTGAAACGGAGGAAACGTCCGGATACGAGCCGGAATACACCGCAGGTACGCAGATAATACAGAAAAGCCGCGGATATAAAAAACCCGAGCCTCTCACCGAGGAACCAGAGCCTGAAATTTCAGCGATTGCCGAAACCGAACCCATTCTGATAAGTACGGAGCGCGAAACCGCGTCAGAAGCCTCCGCGAATTACGCGGGAGGTTCCGCGGTGCAAATTCTGCAAACCTCGTCGTCGAAGGCGGAGGAAACCGCTGACGCCGCCGACAGTGAAAACTCATCTGAGCTTATAAATATAAACACCGCGCCTGCCAGTGAGCTGGTAAAGCTGAAAGGTATAGGCGAAGTCAAAGCGGCGGCCATTGTCGAATATCGCCGCATTAACGGGAATTTCAAAACGGTGCAGGATATTATGAACGTAAGCGGAATCGGTGAAAAGACCTTCGAAAAAATCCGCAGTCAGATAACGGTATAAATTTGAGCCGCCCTAATCGGGAGTCGCTCAAAGTCGAACACCAGCCGACAAATTCCAGTTTCCCCAAAACCAAAACGGGCAAGCTTAACGCCTGCCCGTCAATTTATATCCTCGCCGAAAGCTGAACCCCAACTGCAATTACTTTCTGCCAGCCATTTTAATGATATCCATAAATTTAAGCCTGCTGCCGTTATGCAGAATTATCATCTCATACACCCTTGCAACTATCACCGCCACAAGAGCCACAAACGCCGCCAGAATAAGCACCGCGACAATCACCTCCGGCATTGACAGCTTACCGACCATCAGAGCCGCAGGAAGCGAAAACGGCGAACTTACCGGGAAGTAATACGAGAAGGTCTGCATCACATTATCGGAAGCCGCACCGGTCTCCAGGCTGCCCATCGTGAACATCGCCGGGAAGTACGCAAGGTAGAATCCCAGCACGCCGAGCAGAGAATAAGGCTGCATAGCCTGCGCGAGATCCTCCATGCGGCTCACGGAGGCTCCGACCAGCGCCGCAATAAGCGCGTAGAACAGGAATCCGAGAATGAAAATAACGAATATCAGCACGAACGACAGCGGAGTCATGCTCCCGAAGCTGCCGTTGAACGCCTCGACGATCTGAGCGTTCTCGCCGGTCTGAACATCGGCGTTCTGGAGCATATTCACGAGGTCGCCGCCGATGCCGAACGGAGCCGTTGCCGCAAACGAAATTCCACCCACAATGCCTATCAGCAGGAACTGCAATATCGACACGCAGCCCATCGCCAGTACCTTACCGATAACCACCGCGAGAGGTCTCACGGAGGTAAGCAGCAGCTCCATTACGCGGGAGGTCTTTTCCGTTGCGATGGACTGCGCGACGGTCTGACCGTACGCGAATATCATAATGAACAGAACCAGCGAAATAACGATAGGCACAACGTAATTTATCATCGTTTCAAACACGTTCCACTCGTCCGAGCCTGCCTGTATTTTCGACGTGCTGACATACCGCTGCGTAGCCGCGAAGTTATCCGGGGACACTCCGGCGTTTATCATGTTGCGGTAGGTCACAAGGTCTGAAACCATGCCTGTAAGCGTATCCACGGAAGTTCCGTCGGTGTCGGGCGAATAGTAGGTCTTTACCGTGTAGCCAAGCACCTCGGAGCCGCTCTCATCTGCGGATATCGTTACAAGCGCCTTGCCTGCGTCCGCGTCTGTAAGCTGGTCTATCAGCTCGGAAGCCGTCTTGTCTGTGCTTGTGAGCTTCACTCCCGCGGAGGTCAGCTTGTCGGTGTCCTCGGAAGTCAGCAGACCGCTGTCGTCTATCAGGTACACGCTGTCAAGCGCCAGCGGCTCGTCAGAATTCCCGGAGCCTGTTATGGAATCCCCCGCCCCCATAAGCTTGGGTATGATGTTCAGACCGCCCACCAGCAGTATCGTTATCAGGCATACAATTATTGTACCCACAATGAACGACTTTGTGCGCACATACTGTGTGAATGTAAATCCAAAGACCTTTTTCCAGCCTCTTGCAGCGTCATTTCTCATCAGACTCACCCGCCTTTGCAGCATTTCCGACCTTTTCAATGAATATCTCGTTGAGCGACGGCTCGCGCAGCTCGTATTTTATAAGCGGCATTCCGCTTTCAATTATCCTGTTCAGCAGGGCGTGCGCCTGCTCCTCGCTGGATACGTTGTAGCTGGAGCCGTTCGGGGTCTCCTCGGTGAGGTTCAGACCGCACTCCTGAGCCATCGCAGTGATGTCGCCCTCACATTTGACGGTGAGCTTCACCCTGCCGTAGCCCTTCTTGATATCGTTCAGATTTCCCTGGAGCACCGTCCTGCCCTTGTTGAGTATCACGATATCCCGGCAGAACTCCTCTATTGTTGACATCTGGTGGCTGGACATTATCACGAACTTGTTTTTCTTTATCTCCTCGCGGATAACGCTCTTGAAAAGCTCAGCATTTACCGGGTCCAGACCGGAAAGCGGCTCGTCAAGTATCAGAAGCTCCGGATTCGGCGCGAGCGCAGCTATCAGCTGTATCTTCTGCTGGTTGCCCTTGGAGAGCTGCTCCGCGCGCTTGTCGCGGTACTCCTGAACTCCCAGACGGTCGAACCAGTAATCAATTGCGCGCTGAGCGTCCTGCCGCTTCATGCCCTTCAGCGAAGCGAAATACATGAGCTGATCCATTATCTTGTACTTGGGGTAAAGTCCGCGCTCCTCCGCGAGGTAGCCGATGGACTCCGCAGCGGTCACGAACTTCTTCCCGTGCCATGTGACCGAGCCGCTGTCCGCGCTCAGCATTCCCAGTATTATGCGTATAGACGTGGTTTTTCCCGCGCCGTTAGTTCCCAGCAGCGCGAACACGCCCGGCTCCTTCATTTCGAAGCTCAGACCGTCTACTGCCCTGCAGCTGCCATATGTCTTGACGATGTTGTCGACCTTGAGCGACATAATTTCACTCTCCCTTATCTGTTAATGTGTTGTATATACAGTATAATCTGTTTGCACTGATTTGTCAAGGGGTTTTTGGGAAAAAAACAAAAATCTCCCCGGAAACTTCCGGGGAGAAAGTAAATTATAAGCCATATAAGCCAGGAATCAGCCCTTGAGCTCCTCTGCCAGAGCCTCGATCTGAGCCTCGTTCGCGGCGTTCACTGCGGAGCGTACGGTCACGGTGTTCTCAGCGAACGTGATGTTCTTGCTCTTCTCAAACATCCCCTTCATGACCTTAGCCGCCATCGGCGCCCAGGAACCGTTCTCGATAATTCCGATGGTACGGTTCTGGTAGTTGCGCTCGGTCAGATGCTCGATGAAGGTCTTGGTGAACGGGAAGACGTCGCCGTTGTAGGTGGGGGTTGCCAGCACCAGCTTGCTGAAGCGGAATGCCTGGGCGACGGCCTCGGCCATATCGCAGCGGGCCAGGTCCATCACAACGACCTGCTGGCCCTTGGTGCGCAGTTCCTCGGCCAGCTGCTCGGCAGCATCGGCGGTATGGCCGTAGATGGAGGTATAGGCCACCAGGATGCCGTCGGTCTCGGGGCGGTAGGCGCTCCAGGTATCATAAGCAGCCAGCACGTCGGCCAGCTGCTCCTTATGCAGGATGGGGCCGTGCAGCGAGCAGATGGTCTCGATGTCCAGACCAGCAGCCTTTTTCAGCACAGCCTGCACCTGCACACCGTACTTGCCCACGATGCCGATGTAGTACCGGCGGGCTTCGTCCGCCCAGTCTTCCTCCACGTCCAGAGCGCCGAACTTGCCGAAGCCGTCAGCGGAGAAGAGAACCTTGTCATAGGAATCATAGGTCACGATGACCTCCGGCCAGTGAACCATGGGCGCACCCACAAAGGTCAGGGTGTGCTTGCCCAGGCACAGGGTATCGCCCTCGCCGACGACAATACGGCGGTCGGCGTAGTCGTCGCCGAAGAAGTTCTTCATCATCACGAACGCCTTGGCGGAGGAAACCACGGTCGCCTCGGGGTAGACCTTCAGGAAATTGGCGATGTTGGCGGAGTGGTCAGGCTCCATGTGCTGCACCACCAGGTAGTCCGGCTTGCGGCCGCCCAGGGTGTTCTGAATGTTGTCCAGCCACTGATGGGTAAAGCCCCGGTCTACGGTGTCCATAATGGCGACCTTTTCGTCCACGATGGCGTAGGAATTGTAGCACATGCCGCCCGGGACAACGTACTGTCCCTCGAACAGGTCGACCGCATGGTCGTTGACGCCGATGTACCGGATGTCCTTTGTGATTGTCATAAAATTGCTCCTTTTTTGTGTTATTATGTCAGTTCTGCTCGTAATCCAGAACTTCCTTGGCAATATAAATGGGGCGGTCCTTGCTCTGCTCAAAGGTTCTGCCCACATATTCTCCGATGATGCCGATGCAGAACAGCTGCACGCTGCCCAGCAGCAAAATCAGCACGATGATGGTGGCATAGCCGGGAACGTCGATGCCCTGAATCAGCTTTTGCAGCACCACCACGATCAGGTAAATGACAGCCGCCACGCCCGTCGCGCCGCCGAGCCACGTCGCCAGCCGCAGCGGGGCGGTGGAGAAGCCGATAATGCCCTCGATGGCGTAATTTACCAGCTTCCAGAAGCTCCACTTCGTGGTGCCGGTCGCCCGCTCGCAGGCGGTGTAAGGGATGAACTTGGTACTGTAGCCCACCCATGCGAAAATGCCCTTGGAGAAGCGGTGGTATTCCGCAAGCTCTAAGATGCTGTCCCGGACACTGCGGCGGAAGGTGCGGAAGTCGCTGGCGTCCGGCTGCAAGGTCACCTTGGACAGCTTGTTGATGATGCTGTAAAAGCACTTTTTGAAGAAGGACAGCACCTTTCCTTCGTCCCGGCGATCCTGGAAGGCCGCGACCACGTCGAATTCCGGCTCTTCGTCCAGGGTTTTCACCATGTCCCGGACGATTTCCGGGCGCTGTTGGAGGTCGGCGTCAATCAGGCAGATATACTCGCCCGCCGCGTGCTGCAAGCCCGCGTAAATGCCGGCCTCCTTGCCGAAATTCCGGGAGAAGGACACCACCTTCACGGGGCATTCCTGGGCGGCGTAGATTTTTTTCAGATTGTGCAGCGTGGCGTCCCGGCTGCCGTCGTCAATGAAGACGATCTCGTAATCATAGCCGCAGCCGTCAAAGGCGGAGATGACCGCCTGCTGAAACAGGGCGACGTTATCCGCTTCGTTATAGCAGGGAACTACCAGGGATAATTTCATGAGCAAACACTCCCGCTTCCAATAAACTGCATACATTATATGCGATTTTTACCGGCTCGTCAACGCCTTGTGCAGCCATTTTCCGCTGCCGAAGCGGACGGAGAAGACGACGCACCGGATTGCCCACGACGCCCACATGGCGATCCACACGCCAAGCAGGCCGAGCTTGCAGGGAATCGCCAGCACATAGCCAAGGCCGATGGTCACGACCCACAGCACAGCCAGTGACACCACGGAGGGGTACAGGGTATCGTTGGCCGCCCGGAGGGTGCTGGGCAGGGTGTTCGACCGCGGCCAGAACAGCAGCAGGCTGGGAATCGACCAGCACAGCAGCTTTTTCGCCATGGCGAGAACCTCCGGCGTGGGGTGGTACTGCCCCAGAAGCGCGGGAAGCAGGGGAATGAACAGGGCGGAGGTCAGCAGCACCAGAATCAGGGCGATCTGGTCGCACCGGACGCCGTAGCGTTTGGCTTCGTCATACTTTTCCGCGCCAAAGCACCGGCCGACCACCGTCACGGACAGGTTCGCCGCGGCCATAGCAGGGGAGTACCACACACCGATCACGGAATTGGCAATGGCGTGGGTCGCCAGTGCTGTGGTGCCGAGAGAGATCATGTACATTTCGGCCACCACATTTCCGAGGGACGAGCACACCTGTTCCAGCCCCAGAGGAATGCTGACCTGCAAGGTGGAGCGGAGAATCCCTTTATCGCAGGTGAATATCTGCCCGAAGGTCATTTTTACCGGCGCTTTCCAGAAAAACAGCAGGATCACGGACGCGGCGGAGCCAATGAACCGCGCCAGCAGCAGGGCAAAAACGCTGCCGAGAATATCCATCCGAAGCACATTCAGAAACAGAATGCTGAACACCAGATAGGCGGCGTTGATGATGACGCTCAGGGCAAGGCACCGGCCGGATTCTCCCAGCCCACGGAGAATGCCGAAGTTTGCGGTATATTTGGTAAACACCAGCATCGACCAAGCTCTGCCGGAAAGATAAATCCGGGCTTTTTCCAGAACGACGGCTTCTGCCTCCGGGTAAAGCAGGGTCAGCACCTGACGGGGAAACATCAGCAGGGGCAGGCACACCACGGTGCCGACTGCCACCGTCAGCCACAGCGTCATGCCCGCGGCCTTGCGGATACGAACAGGGTCTTTCATGCCGCAGCTCTGGGCGACCACCACCGTGCCGCCGGCGCTGATACCGTTGAAAATGCAGGTGATCATCCACGCCAGCGGCGTCACCAGAGACACCGCCGCGACGCTGGCTTCGCCGTTGCTGCTGATGAGGGCGGTGATGAGCATACTGATGAACATGATGGACAGACAGTCCAGAACGTTGGGAAAGGTCAGATGGAGAATTTCCCGCCACGAAAACACCGTACCGGACAGGGTACGTGTGAGAAAATTGTCAAGGAATTTGGGTACAGAATGCTGTTTCATGAAGAAATGGCCTCCGCAGGATTTTTCGTCCAAAGCATAGCATGACCGGCAGGAAATGTCAATGGATGGCAGAAGAGCACCAACATTTTTCTTGACAAAATACTGCCTTTGCAATACAATGAAGTGAAATTGATAACGCGGTGAACGGGAGGTTCCGTTTTCCGGCTCAAGGAAGAGAGTGCGCATTCTGGTGCGAGCGCATATTGGCCGGTTCGGATGGTCGCCCGGGAGCGGTCTTTCTGAATAAAGTAGGAAAGAACGGGGCTGCCCGTTACAGCAGTTTTTAAGTGCCCGAAAGGGAATTCAGGTGGTACCGCGGAAAATTTTCGCCCTGAGCTTTTGGGGAATCTCTGAGTCAGCCAATTCAGAGCTTCTCCGGCTCAGGGCGTTTCTTATTTAACAAAAGGAGCGAAAAAAATGGCAAGAGAATTACCAAAGGTCTATGAGCCGCAGCAGGTGGAATCCAAAATCTACGACATGTGGCAGCAGGGCGGCTACTTCCACGCCGAGGTGGACGAAAGCAAGAAGCCCTTCACCATCGTCATGCCCCCACCCAACGTCACCGGTCAGCTGCACATGGGTCACGCCATGGACGCGACATTGCAGGACACCCTGATCCGGTTCAAGCGGATGCAGGGCTACAATTCCCTGTGGATTCCCGGCGTCGATCACGCCGGCATCGCCACCCAGATCAAGGTGGAGGAGGAGCTTCGCAAGGAGGGTCTGACCCGCTACGATCTTGGTCGTGAAAAGTTTCTGGAGCGCGTCTGGGACTGGAAGCACAAATACGGCAACCGCATCGTGGAGCAGCAGAAGAAGCTGGGCGCAAGCTGCGACTGGGAGCGCGCCCGGTTCACCATGGACGAGGGCTGCTCCAAGGCCGTGCGGGAGGTCTTCGTCTCCCTGTACGAAAAGGGTCTGATCTACAAGGGCAGCCGCATCATCAACTGGTGCCCCCACTGCGTCACCGCCCTGTCCGACGCTGAGGTGGAGTATGTGGACAAGCCCGGCCACCTGTGGCACATCCGTTACCCCTTGGCCGACGGCTCCGGCGAGGTGATTGTGGCGACCACCCGTCCCGAGACCATGCTGGGCGACTCCGGCGTGTGCGTCAATCCCAACGACGAGCGCTACAAGGACATCGTGGGCAAGATGGTCATTCTTCCCCTTGTGAATAAGGAAATCCCCGTCGTCGCTGACGATTACGCCGAGATGGACTTTGGCACCGGCTGCGTTAAGATGACCCCCGCCCATGACCCCAACGACTTTGAAGTGGGTCTGCGCCACAATCTGGAAGTCATCCGGGTTCTGGACGACAACGGCAAGGTCAACGAAAACGGCGGAAAGTATGAGGGTCTCGACCGCTACGAGGCCAGAAAGCAGATCGTCGCCGATCTGGAAGCGGGCGGATATCTGGTGAAGGTGGAGCCTTACAGCCACAACGTCGGCACCTGCTACCGCTGCCATCAGGACGTGGAGCCGATCATCTCCGCCCAGTGGTTCGTGAAGATGAAGCCTCTGGCCGAGGAAGCCATCCGGGTCGTCAAGGAAGGGGAGACCAAGTTCGTCCCCGAGCGGTTCAGCAAGACCTATCTCAACTGGATGGAGAATGTCCGCGATTGGTGCATTTCCCGTCAGCTGTGGTGGGGTCATCAGATTCCCGCATGGACGTGCGCCGACTGCGGCCACATCACCGTGTCCCGGGAGGATGTCTGCAAGTGCGAAAAGTGCGGCAGCACCAACGTTGAGCGTGACCCCGACGTGCTGGATACCTGGTTCTCCTCCGCTCTGTGGCCCTTTGAAACGCTGGGCTGGCCGGAAAAGACGGAAGACCTTGACTATTTCTACCCGACGGACGTGCTGGTCACGGGCTACGACATCATTTTCTTCTGGGTCGCGAGAATGATCTTCTCCGGCTGCGAGCATACCGGCAAGACGCCCTTCCATACCGTGCTTATCCACGGTCTGGTGCGGGACAATCAGGGACGCAAGATGTCCAAGTCCCTTGGCAACGGCATTGACCCGCTGGAAATGATCGACAAATATGGCTGCGACGCCCTGCGGATGAACCTGATCACCGGCAACTCTCCCGGAAACGACACCCGTTTCTACACCGAGAAGTGCGAGGCCATGCGCAACTTTGCCAATAAGCTGTGGAACGCTTCCCGCTATGTGCTGATGAATCTGGGCGAGGACGCCAGGAACGAGCTGCCTGCCCTTGACAAGCTGGAAATTGCCGACAAGTGGGTGCTGTCCAAGCTGAACACGCTGATCGCCGAGGTCACGGAGAATCTGGAAAAGTACGAGCTGGGCGTGGCCGTCCAGAAGGTGTACGACTTCATCTGGGACACCTACTGCGACTGGTATATCGAGCTGACCAAGGCGCGGCTGTACTCCGAGGATGCGATCCGCAAGCAGACCGCGATTCAGGTGCTGGTGTACGTGCTTGACCAGATCCTGCGGCTGCTGCATCCCTTCATGCCCTTCATCACCGAGGAAATCTGGCAGAGCATCCCCCACGAGGGCGACGCGCTGATCATTGCTAAGTGGCCGGAATATCGGGAAGACCTTGCCTTCAAGGCCGAGGAAAGCCACATGGAGTCCGTCATGGACGCCATCCGCGCCATCCGCAACCGCCGTGCGGAAATGAATGTTCCGCCCTCCCGGAAGGCGGCGCTGTACGTGCTGACCTCCAAGCCCCAGGTCTACGCCGAGGGTGAGGGCTTCATCCAGCGTCTGGCCTACGCCGACACCGTGACCATGCTGGATAAGGAGCCGGAAAACTTAAACGGTATGGTGACCATTCCCACCGCCGACGCCAAGCTGTATATCCCCATGGGTCAGCTGGTGGACGTGGCCAAGGAGCTTGACCGTATCTCCAAGGAACTGGAAAAGAACCGCAAGTTCTTAAGCTCTCTGGAAGCGAAGCTCAGCAATGAGAAGTTCGTCTCCCGCGCCCCCGAGCCCGTTGTGAACGCGGAGAAGGAAAAGGCGCAGAAGACCCGCGACCTGATCGCAAGTCTCGAGCAGAGCGAAGCGGCGCTGAATAACCTGTAAATGAACAAAACCCGCAGGAAACCCTTGCGGGTTTCCTTTACCAAAGGGGCTGCAATCAAAAGATCAATTTTGCCGTTTGTCCAAAACCTTTATTTTCAAAGAATCCCGTTTCCGACTGAAAAATCGGAAACGGGATTTTATACTGTTAATCAGCAAATTTACCTAGGAGGGAAGCAATATGCACTTTACCAGTTTTTTGGAGGAAGGACGGCTGACGGTGGCGCTCACCGGGGAAATTGACCACCACTGCGCAAAAGCCTATATTCAGGCCATCGCCGCAAAAATCGAGGCTTACACCCCGGAGGTCTGCGTGCTGGATTTTCAGGAGGTTTCCTTTGTGGATTCTTCCGGCATTGCCGTGGTCATCAACGCCTTAAGGAGCATGACCCAGATCGAGGGGCGGCTGCTTCTGACAGGCATTGCGCCCCAGCCCATGCGGGTGTTCCGGGCGTCGGGAATCGATAAGCTTGTGGAGATCAAGGAGGCTGTATCATGAAATTCGACAACTATATGATTCTGGATTTTCCCAGCAAATCCGCTAACGAGGCCTTTGCCCGGTCGGCGGTGGCCTGTTTCGCCGCCCAGATGGATCCGACGCTGGAGGAGTTGGGGGACATCCGCACGGCGGTGAGCGAGGCGGTGACCAACTGCATCGTCCACGCCTACCCGGAAAAGCTGGGGAATATCACCCTGCGCTGCCGTATTCTGAAGGACAACGTGCTGGATATCGTCATCAAGGACAAGGGCGTCGGCATCCCGGACATAGAGCAGGCCAGACGTCCCGCGTACACCACCGGCGGCGCGGAACGCAGCGGAATGGGCTTTACCATCATGGAAAGTTTTATGACCGATCTGGAAATTACATCAAAACCCGGAAAAGGAACCACGGTGCATATGCGCCGGAAGCTGCAGCGGCGGCAATGAGCAGGACGGAGGAACTGATCGCCAAGGCGCAGCAGGGCGACCGGGAAGCGTCCGAAGCTCTGGTGGAGGAAAACTCCGGCCTGATCTGGTCGGTGGCAAGGCGGTTCTTAGGCCGGGGAACGGAAGCGGACGATCTGTACCAGCTGGGGTGCCTTGGCTTTCTCAAGGCCGTGGAGGGGTTCGACCTTGCCTACGGGACGCAGTTTTCCACCTACGCCGTGCCGAAAATCGCCGGGGAGATACGGCGTTTCCTGCGGGATGACGGGGCAGTAAAGGTGTCCCGGAGCTTAAAAGAGCAGGCCGCGACCATCAAGGCCGCCCGCAGCCGCCTGACGGGGGCGCTGGGCAGGGAGCCGACGATTCAGGAAATTTCCCGTCAGACCGGGCTTACTCCGGAAGAAATCGCCCTGGCCGAAACGGCCACCGCCGCCACGGAGTCTATTCAGCGAGAAACGGGGGACGAGGGCTTCACGCTGGAAAACGTTCTGACGGACACGGAATCGGAAGAACGGATGGTGGAGAAAATCGCTCTGCGGCAGGCGATTTCCGGCCTGCCGGAACGGGAGCGGATGGTCATTCAGCTGCGGTATTTCCACGGCCTGACCCAGCAGCGGGTCGCGGCGGTGATGAACGTCAGTCAGGTGCAGGTGTCGAGAATTGAGAAGAAGGCCGTCGCCATGCTTCGGGAGCTGATGGCTTAAAACGGCATTTTCCCTCTTTACGTTTTGCCGAAAATGCGCTAAAATAATGGCATCATGTTGAAGACAGGTGCAATTATGACAGAACAAATGGACTCCCGATTTCTGACCGCCCGGAAAAATTACATCGAGCGGCAGTTTTCTCAGCTGAACGATATGCAGCGTCAGGCCGTGCTGACCACGGAGGGGCCACTGCTGCTGCTTGCCGGTGCAGGCAGCGGCAAGACCACCGTCCTCATTAACAGGATTGCCAACCTCATGCGCTTCGGCCGGGGCAGCGACTGCTGCGAGATTTCCCACGCCCTCACGGAGGACGACGTGGCCTTTCTGGAAAATCTGGGGGACGACCCCAGCCCCGATGATACCCGCCGGGCGGACGCCCTCTGCGCCGTGGAACCCGCCGCACCCTGGAGCATCATTGCCATCACCTTTACCAACAAGGCCGCAAACGAAATGAAGGAGCGGCTTTCCAATCTTCTCGGCCCTCAGGCGCAGGACATCTGGGCGATGACGTTTCATTCCGCCTGCTGCCGCATCCTGCGGCGGGACATCGAGCGGATGGGCTTTACCCGGAGCTTTACCATTTACGATTCCTCGGATTCCGAGCGCATCATGAAAGAGATCATCAAGGACATGGAGTTGGACGACAAGACGTTTCCGGCGAAATACGTCCTTGGCGCCATCAGCCGGGAGAAGGACAAAATGGTGTCCCCGGGAGAGATGCTGGACAGAGCAGAGCGCACCGGCGACATCCGGGCGCAGCACATTGCCCGGGCCTACGGGAAATACCAGACCCGCCTGAAGGATAACAACGCGCTGGATTTTGACGATATTATCTATATCACCGTTCAGCTTTTGCAGCAGAATGAGGATATTTTGCAGTATTATCAGCGCAAATTCCGGTATGTGCTGGTGGACGAGTATCAGGACACCAACCATATGCAGTACCTCTTAACATCCCTGCTTGCAGGCGGACATGAGAACATCTGCGTGGTGGGCGACGACGACCAGAGCATTTACCGCTTCCGGGGCGCGACCATCGAAAACATTCTGAACTTTGAAAAGCAGTACCGGGGCGCGCGGGTCATTCGTCTGGAACAGAACTACCGCTCCACCCAGGCCATCCTCACCGCCGCCAACGCGGTGATTGCCCACAACCTCGGGCGCAAGGGGAAAAAGCTCTGGACAGCCAATGCGCAGGGCGACCCCGTTCTGGTATACGAAGCCTCCGACGAGGGCAGCGAGGGCAATTTTGTCGCGGGGCAGATCCTCGCCGGTTCCCGTGGGAAAAACTTCAAGGACTACGCCATTCTGTACCGCACCAACGCCCAGTCCAACGCAATGGAATTTGCCCTGAAACGAAACGGCATTCCCTACCGGGTCATCGGCGGCACGCGGTTCTTTGACCGGGCGGAAGTCAAGGATATGCTGTCGTATCTGTGCGTCATCAACAACCGGGCAGACGACCTGCGTCTGGGACGCATCATCAACAATCCTCCCCGTGGGCTGGGCGCGAAGACCATCGAGACTGCCCGGCGACTGGCGGAGGCCGAGGAAAAGCCGCTGTACAGCGTGATTTCCGACCCGTATTCCTACGCCCCGCTGGAAAAGTCCGCTATTAAAATGATGCAGTTTTCCGCCATCATCGAGGGCATGGCGCAGCTTCTGGAGGACGGCATGAGCCTGCCGGACTTCTACGACGAGCTGCTCATCCGAACCGGGTATGTGGATATGCTGGAAAGCAAGGACACCGAGGAAAACAAGACCCGGCTGGAAAACGTGCGAGAACTAAAATCCAGCATCAATTCCTATGTGGAGAATGCGGAAACGCCTACTTTGGCGGGATTTCTGGAAGAAATCGCCCTGTATACCGATCTGGAGCAGTACAACGAAAACGATGACGCCGTGGTGATGATGACCATGCACTCGGCCAAGGGACTGGAATTCCTCCATGTGTTCCTCGTTGGCTTTGAGGACGGGCTGTTCCCCGGAATGCGCGCCATCGGCGACGCGGAGGAAATGGAGGAGGAGCGGCGGCTGTGCTACGTGGCCATCACAAGAGCCAAGCAGAGCCTGACCATCACCCATGCCCGTCAGCGTATGATCTACGGACGCACATCATCGGCACTGCCCTCCCGGTTCCTTCGGGAAATTCCGGAGGAGTGCATCGTGAAAAAGGGCGGCTATCATCGCACTTCAACGAGCGAACACAGCAGTTATTCGCCCTATGGTTCCCATACTTCTCAGTCCAGAAAGCCCAGAAGCAGCATTCTTTCCGCCGCCCCGGCCGCTCCCGCGCCCTGTCTGGAGCTGAATCAGGGAGACATGGTCATGCACGCGGCCTTTGGCCGGGGACTGGTGCTGTCCGTGCGGAAGATGGGCGGCGACGCGCTGCTGGAAATCGCCTTTGACGACATCGGCACAAAGAAGCTCATGGCAAAAACGGCCTCGGCGCATATGAAAAAGCTGTAAGGAAGCTCTGATTAAATCGGCAAGAACTGTGAGCGAGAGATTTTTCGTCCAAT
>ERZ825896.2645-NODE-2645-length-16675-cov-9.257702_pt1 | contig 16675 bp, 19 predicted proteins | sample MGYA00519858_ERZ825896 | MGnify/ENA primary metagenome ERZ825896 (study PRJEB31778, sample SAMEA3449214) | human gut metagenome | biome: human gut; feature: human-associated habitat; material: faeces | place: United Kingdom | collected 2010/2012 ...
TATAAAAGTAAAAGAATTGATTATTTCTTGAGACCAGTTAATCAGTGTCTTTTTTTTAATAAATTTAACGCTTCTTTGAAGCATACATAACTACCTGCATCAAGCTGTTTTCCTGAGTTACAAGCCTTCGCAATCTGATTCAAATTCGCTCCTATTTTATTCAATGCAATCGTATTATCGCGAAGCAAATTTAAATCTATGTGTATGGTGGTATTGGATCTGATCAGGTGCAAAATAACATCTGCATACGATCCGAATTGTGGCTCATTCAATGAGTCGCAGTACTTCAACCATTCCCTTTTTTCACTTTCATCAAAACGAATAGTAATGCTATTCGATCTCCTTCTATTAACTTTTTGATTCATTCATTTCCTCCTATATTCAAAAAGTTTAGGTTTGTTAAGGGGTACCTTAACTATGGGTTCCAAGGGCTTAGCCCTGGCAAGATTCCACATAGTGTACATTGAAAATTCAAAACGACCTAGAGGAGTTTTAATTTGAAAATGGACTGCCATGTGGGTATCTTGCAATTCACTTTAAAAAGTGAATTTGGCCTTTAATTTTGGGTTGTGCTCAAGTTCGAGTGCAATCCAAAATAACACTCAAATTGACGAGCTGTCCCATTGCTCTGGGGCAGCTTGAACCAACGTGTACTAAAGCTCCATTCCGCCATATTCCTGCTCGTCTTCTTCATCATACTCTTCATCCTCGTACTCTTTCTGTAATTGCATGAATAGATTAAGCTGATTTCTTAGGAACTGGAAGAACTCATTATCTCCTTCTTCATTGCCATTAGAATAATATCTATCGACCACTTTCTGAATATCATCTCTACGTCTTTCATAGTCAAGACATAACGAATTATCGAACCACTTATCATACCAATCATCCTCGCAATTCAATAGATATTTAACCAACAATATAGATCCATCATACATCCCTTGATCGTATATATTTTCCGTTGTATCCTCCTGTAAACATTTTTGCAATTCATATTCAAAATCGTCTTGAAGACGCTCTAACAATTCCTTCATTTCAGTTTTTCTCCTTCATTATTTTTAATAATTCTTCGTTAAAATAACGACATTCTAGTATTACTTTTTGATATTCTAAATTCTCTTTTTGAATCTCTATCACTGCTTCATTAAGTTCATTTAATCGTTTTGTAATCGCACTAATTTCTTCCGTGTAATCCTTTATTATCTTTTGATTTTTGTCATATATCAGTTCAGCATTTCGTAAAAATACATTCATATTTTCCAACTGAACACTCAGTCGATCTGATCCAAATTTTCCACCGATCACATCCAATTTTTTCTCTAGACATGATTCAATATAGAACTCAGATTTTGGTAATCCAGACAGATTGATTCGTGTTTCAATGGCTACTTTTTCAGCATCTGAAACATGAAATGCAATTGTATTTGGACGTTTTCTATTCCTCTTTAACCCTGGCATTTTCGATACCTTCTCGTTCTAATCTGTTCAATCCATCCGCAATTTTTTCCTGCTTATTTGGATATAGATGCGTATAGATATTCAATGTCGTTTCCACCTTTTCATGACCCAATCTATCTCGTATTTCCAGGATGTTGTAACCCAATTCGAACAACAATGCGGTGTGAGAATGGCGAATTGAATGTATATGTAGATTCTTCTGAATACCACTCATCTTCATACCACGACGAAACTCGTTATCCAAATAATGCTTGTTGTATGTCAATAAACGTTGCAACGGATCTGGATCGTATAATCGATTCAGATAGTCTCCAATATCCTCTGCAAGGAAACCTGGAATGCTAATTATGCGTTTTGATTTTTTAGTTTTTGGTTCAGTAATTATATCCTCGCTTTTAACTCGATGCAGTGACTTATTAATTTTAATAGTATGATCATCTACGTTAATGTCACCAATATTCAAAGCCAACAATTCACTAACACGCATTCCAGTATAGAAAAGAATTTCAAACGCTAAATGAGATTCAGGCTTGTCGTAAAGACAATTCAAAAAATCTGTGAACTCCTCACGTGTGAAGATTTCCATTTCATCCGCTTTACTTTTTCCGATGCTCCCCGCTAATTTGCATGGATTTTGATTTAGCCCATAGAAACGACACGCATAGTTGAACATGGCACTTAATTGGTTGTTGATTGTTTTCAGGTAGGTTTCTTTATACCCGCTTTTAAGCAATGTTCCCTGCCACATCCGGACATCTCTTGGTGTGATTTCATTGATTTTCTTCTTACCAAAATAAGGTAGAATTTTAAGTTCTATTATGTACTTTTTGTTTTCCACAGTATTCTTTCGAAGCCGTTTCGCCATATCGGAAATATATGCATCATAAAATGCACTAAAACGTATCGAACTAGATGATGCCTGGTTCTGTAGAAAATCCATTTTAAAATTCAATGCATCCTTTATTTTATTGAATCCTCTTTTTTTGATAGTTCTTTTTTCGCCTGTAAAATCCTGATAATCAAACTTGATCCAGTATTTCTTTGTTACAATATCTTTATAAATACCAGGTGTGTTTGTTTTTTCGTATTGATCAGACATAAGGTGTTCGGAGCTAGTCCGAAGCCACCCCATCTCTTCTCATCCAATCCAGAATAGTTAGTCCAAATTTTTTTGGAGACCAAGAATTACACATATTCTGTAGACCTTTTTTTTCAATATGCATATCCAACCTATTGATATATTCATCGACCCACTCCTCTGACTCCAACGTGAGATAATCATACCAATATTCACTCAGTTTGACGTTTCCAAAGCGGCCATATTCTTTCACTTCTCCGTCGTCAGAGAGAGTGTTATTATTTTTATTTTTTTTATTTATCTTATTATAAGAACTGAGTTCTCTAGCCCCATGAACTGAGTTCTCTGGCCCCCATGAACTGAGTTCGCTACCCCCAGGGAACTCAGTTCGCTGGGTATTAAAATCAATTAATTCATCAACTTTTGACAAATTAATTGTGTATGTACATTTTTTTTGTTTCAAATCATCATACCATGAATTTTTCTCAATCAGATTTTTTCCAATCAATCTTTTCAAGGCTTTATCAATTCCTCTTGTACTACATTTACATAGTTGAGCCAAATGTCTTCTGCTTCCGAAATATAAACCTTCCCCATCCCTACAATAACCATAGATTATTGCAAAAACATACAATTCGACACCTTTCAGATTTAAATCTCTAGACATCCAGGTATGAGTAATATAGTACGAGTCCTTCAAAAAATTTTGTTTGTTATTAATAATATGTATCCTCACTTTCCTTGTTTTTTTGTGAGATACAATATAAAATAAGGTTGTCGAGCTTTATTTTATATAAATCTCACAAGCCAATTAGTAATTGCAGTTGCTAGTTGGCTTTTTCATTGGTACAACTTTTCCATTAGGTATTTTCGCGGAACACGTCCACTGATCACCAAATAGTTTTGCGCCTTTAATTCTTCATTCATTTGAGCTACCATCTTGTATGCTTTTGCTCTACTCACGCCAATCATTTCTGCGACTTCGCTTGCTTTTACATACATGTTGTCCATACTTTCACCACCTTTCTAATTTCATTATATCACATATATTATATTTGTATATATATATTATTTGTAATTATATTTTTTCTAGCATTGAAATATGTTTGCATTTTTTTAGTTTTTATTAGAAAATATGCATATGAACAAAAACAATCCATTAAAAAATTATTTTCTTCGTGCGAGAGATGAGCATTCTTTGAAAACTTATAATGATATTGCTGATTTTTTTGGTATCTCTCGCGGTATAGTAAATAACGTTATCTACGATCAAACATTATACCCATCTCGTCAATTAGTTGAAAAAATATCAAAGAAATTAACTATAAAGCCTGAAATCGTTCTTGCTGATATTTATCAACACTGTTTCTCTACTTATCATTATCGACATGAGCTAATTGTTGCTATGTCACTTCTTTATTATTTTAAATATTCAATGTACTTCACAATCGATAATCATTTTCAACCAATAGTCATAAAATTACCATTTGTAAAAAATATGGTGTTGATTACTATTACGATGAGACGAAATGGACCAGAATTGAAATATACTGGCATAGTTTCTTGGCAACATATTTGTGATATATTATGTAGTGCATATAATAGTAGTTACCTATATGTACATGATTCAGAGAATCCTTTCGCACCATATTCTGATAAAGAAACATTTTTATTTGCCATGACTTCTGGTATGTATGCTATATTACACTCTAAAGGTATGTCTGATTACAAAAAAATCATTGTTGTATTCGACTCTAATTGTCCTAGTGATGTAGAATATTATAATCAATTCCACAATTCTGACGAAATTGATTCCTCTCGTATTCTACCCCTGCTTTATGATGAAAATGCAGAATATTCTATCCGCGATGTAGATCAAATATAACAACGTTTAATAAAAAGCTAGAAAATCATTCAAATATGAATCGATATTCTAGCTTTTTTACTGCAAATTATATTATTTAATATATCTTTATACACCATACATATAAATTGAATACAGACAATCCGCACCTTCATCATTCCAATCAATATCATCTTCATCATCAAACCAGAACCACTTCTCAATCACTTTAAGAAACCATTTTGTTTTAGGTAGATTACACTTCAAGATACTAAATGCATTAAATCCACTTTCATCGGATGCTATATATGTTCCTGGTTGATTTGCATGTACACCATATTCATTCATGACTTTATCAATTACAGTAAAGCATTGTTCTTTAGTTAAATTGTTCTGTTTCAATTTATATTTATTAAATTCAAAATACATCATCATAGGCTATACTCCTTCTTAAGATAATTCTATTTTATCATGGATCAGCTGGCATATTTTTGAACAAGAGAAATAATAAAATGAGTACCTTTCCGTACCTTTTGCGTACCTCAAGGCATAAAAAAAGCTAGAATACACTTTATATAAAGCACTTCTAGCATTTATTCTGTCATTTAACAAATCCCGTTAGCGTCTTTTTAACAAACTCCGCTAGCCTCCACACACTTTCTTTTCAACGTCGTATCGACTGTCGTAAACGAGATTCGTTGACAGGATTCGTTACGAGATTTAGAGAGGGGGTGTGGGGGAGAGATTTCTTTAAAAGTATTGATTTTACAAGGTTTCTGATAGATGATACGGTCAGAAAATTCATTAAAAAAGACCTTAAAGGATTTCTCCTTCAAGGTCTTTTCATGTTCATTTTCTTTGTATTATTTTTTATACCTGCCATTATTCCCACGCTAACGACTTTTGTTAAAAAGAGGATAACGAAGGTTGTTAAGTGACATATTCTTTATTCGAACTCGTCCATGGAATTTCTTAGATATTCTAAAAGCGCCCGTTTTTTACCGATATTTGCAGGCACAAATCCCTAAAAAAGCCACTTTTAGAATCCAAATAAAAAGATTTTTTCATATCTGTTTTCACAAAGGCATTATCCCCCTACCCTTTCATCACAAAATTAACTATCTTTTTCATTCACTCCTTTTTACATACCAGTCAAACGCTGGATATGTAGAAAGGATTTTTTATTATGATGGAATTCATGTTTGCTGATTTGTGTTTGATGTATCCGCATGATATATTTTCTTTAAAGGAATATGCTTCCAGCATAATAATGGTGAATATATGAACAATGAAATAATTAAATTTGTAAATGGTGATTTGGAATTAGATGTTAATATCTCTCCAAACAAGAATACTGTATGGTTAACTGTTGATCAATTATGTACTTTATTCAATAAGAACAAATCAACAATTTCTAGACATATAAAAAATATATTTAATGAAGGCGAATTAGATGAATTTAGCTCAGTTGCAAAAAATGCAACTCAACTAAAGCGCTATGATCCACGTACTGGAAAAGATAGAATTTCAAATGTAGAGGTTAATTATTATAACCTGGATGTAATTATCTCTGTTGGCTATCGGGTAAAATCACAAAATGGTGTTATTTTCAGAAAATGGGCAACATCTATTCTTCATGATTACATGCTCAAAGGTTATGCAGTAAATCAAAAACGCTTAGATGTGTTAAATAAAACAATTGCGATTCAATCCAGAATGCTTGCTTCGACTCTTAATATTGAAGAGAAAGAAGTTTTAAGTGTTGTTGAAGCATATTCCAATGCACTTACTTTATTAGATGATTACGATCATGGAACCATTCCTAAACCAGATGGCATTGCTTCTATTTATCATTTAACCTACGAAGAATGTCGTGAATTGATTGATTCTATGAAATATGGCAACTTTTCAGATGTATTTGGTGTTGAAAAAGAGGAAGGAAAACTCAACGGAATCTTGGCAGCTATCTACCAAAATGTTTTTGGAACCGAATTGTATCCAAGTATCGAAGAAAAGGCTGCAAATCTTCTTTACTTCTTAATTAAAGACCATCCATTTGTAGATGGTTGTAAACGCATAGGTGCTTCCATATTCCTTGAATTTTTAAACAAGAACAAACATCTTATTATCGATGGAAAGCAAGTTATTTCAGACAGTGCACTTGTTGCCATTACTTTAATGATTGCAGAATCCAGACCTGAAGAAAAAGAAACAATGGTCAAACTAGTAATGAACTTCTTAAATGCTTAGTTTTTCCAATACAAAATGTTATTCTCTCAAATTTGAATAGGAATTGAGAGAATAGCATTGATGTCTCATATACATTCATACATTTCATCTTACGAATCAGATTGTGAACGCATGCGTTCATTTTTATAAAAATTGATTTTTCTACAACCCCCTCCTTTTTACATACCAGTCAAACACTGGATATGTAGAAAGGAGTTTTTTTATGCGTAAATGTAAAGTGATTGCCGTCACCAATCAAAAAGGTGGTGTTGGTAAAACTACAACTACGGCAAATGTTGCGATTGGATTGGAACAACACGGATATAAAGTCTTAATTGTTGATTTTGATCCTCAAGGTGATCTAACGACTTCCCTTGGTTGGAAATCCAATGATGCTTTGGAATGCAGTGTTTCTAATCTATTGGATGCGTATATTAATGATAAGGAAATCAATTATTCTTCTTTGATTTTAAAACATAAAGAAGATGTAGATGTTATTCCTGCAAACATTGAACTTGCAGATATGGATATTCGCTTAGTCAGTGTCATCAATCGTGAACAGACATTAAGCAGCTGTATTGAACCACTACGTGATGACTATGATTTTATTTTGATTGATTGCCCGCCTTCTTTAGGAATGCTTACCATTAATGCACTATCTGCAGCGGATGAAGTACTGATTCCAGTACAGGCACAGTTTCTTCCTGCAAAAGGAATGACTCAATTACTTCAGACTGTAAGTAAAGTGCAGCGTAAGATCAACACCAATTTAAAAGTAGCTGGTATTGTCATGACGCTTGTAGATATGAATACGACAGTAGCCAAAAGTACGATTGAAACCATTCAAGAGAGCTTTGGTAAAAAATTAAGAGTCTTTGATACGATCATTCCTAAAGCTACAAAAGCCAGTGAAGCAACTATAGCTGGAGTCAGTATCTATGCCTACGCAAAAGATTCAAAAGTGGCCAAGGCCTATGACAATCTAACCAAGGAAATCATTACAGATCAAAAAGTAAAACATAAAGACAGAGACTGTCGTTAGGAGAAGAACGTGAAAAACAATTCAGTCCAATTAATTGGAACACTGACAAGGGATATTGAACTATCTAAAAATAGTAAAGGCAATTCTTTTGTCCGATTTACACTAGCTTGTACAAGAGACAATAAGCCATTTACTGATTTTATTAACTGTATTGCCTTTGGTGAAGTTGCTAATGCACTTTGTAAACACAAAGACAAAGATACAGCCTATGAAATCAATGGGTATCTTCGTATAAGCTCTTATGAAAAAGATGGTAAAAAGACCTATTCAACGATTGTAGTTGTAGAATCTTTTACACTCTTAAATGACTAGAATACGATTAAAACGATGTCCATATTGTCACTCTATTGCGAGACTTCGTATCGACTGGAATAACAAGAAAATCAATGGTTGTTATGGTCAATATGTAAGCTGTACTTTGTGTTCTGCCAGGACACAAACTGAAGTAAATGAAGAACTTGCAATAAATGACTGGAATGATCGTAAATTAAACAATTGTATCCAACTCACCCTATTTTAAAGGAGGTGGCAACATTGCCAAAACTAGATTTGGGATTACCTTCTTATGACTCTTTGTTTTCTACAGAAGAAGAAAGACAAGAAGCAAGTGCAGAAAAAGTTACCACAATCCCAATAGACAAAATTACAGATTTTAAAGGACATCCATTCCATGTCACGATGGATGAAGATATGGCTAAACTTATTGATTCCATCAAAGAAAACGATATGTTGATGCCAGCACTTGTACGACCAAAAGAAGATGGTACGTATGAAATGATTTCTGGTCACAGGCGTAAATTTGCCTTGTCACAACTAGGAAGAAAAGAAATGAATGTTATTGTTAGAAACCTAGATGATGATCAGGCAACAATCTTAATGGTTGACAGTAATATTCAACGTGAAAACATTTATCCTAGTGAGCGTGGTTATGCCTATAAAATGAGACTGGAAGCCATGAAACATCAAGGTAAAAAAATTGAAGAAATACCTGATGATGAGCTAGGAATTGAATATACTAAGTCAACTTCTGGTCAAGTTGGCCAGAAGTTATCGGCTGCTGTATCACGAGATTTATTGGCTCAACAATTAGGTGAAAGTTCAAAACAAATTCAACGCTTCATTCGCTTAACTTATCTTGTTGAACCACTACAGAAAATGGTGGATGGCCGTCATGAAAATGAAATCAAAATCGCATTTAATCCGGCTGTTGAACTTTCGTATTTAACCCAATCCGAACAGTATGATTTAGCCAATGCGATTGTTGAAAACCAAAGAACACCATCTTTAGCACAATGTCAGGAATTTAAAAGATTATCCCATGATGGTGAACTGACTACTGAATTCATTGATGATACTTTATCCGAAGAAAAGCCAAACCAGAGAGAAAAGTTATCATTTCAAATGAAAGAGATTGATCAATATTTCCCGAAGGACTTTACACCAGGCAAGAAGAAAGATTTGATGATTCGCTTGCTGGAAAACTGGGCAAAGAAACGAGCACGAGAACAGGAACGATAATCATAAATGTGATTGTCTTTTTTGTAGGTATGCTTGTTAACCAAACTGTTGGAGGGGCAGTTTGTCTTTGCATCAGGACGTGTAACTGCAACCTCCCCTAAAACCCCTCCTACCTACCGAAGTAATCTTATTACCTACCGAAAAAGAAAAAATGATTGTTATTAGTTAGTAGTAATAGATATTTGCAGATTTGTAATAAGAAAGATATTTACGTATGTTTATGTTAAGAAACTATTTTAAACAGATCATTGGAGGTTAAAACGTATGAAAAAAACAGTAATAGGAATTTGTATTTCTTTGTTGTGTGTTGGAACTGGCGTTTATGTAAATCAACAAAGCAATGCTTCTAGCCCTGTTGTTTCTACTGTTGCTAAGTCAACAAAAGATTCAAAAGTGAACACAAATGAATCGAAATCCAAGGTTAGTAAACATGAAGAGGCTGAAAAGACAGAAGAAGTTGGAAATGCAACGAATTCTGAAACACAAAAGAAAACAGATGCAGTTTCAAAAGAATCGAGTTCAGTAAAAGCTGAAGCTAAGTCTTCTACAAAAACAGAAATCAAATTCTCTGTTTCTTCGGAAGGTAAAAAACAAGCTTCAAGTAATCAAACAAATACCGCAAAGAAAGATAATTCAACAACTAGTTCTTCAAGTTCAGATACAAGCAAAGAACCTGAAATAAAACCTGTAGAAAAGCCAAGTACACCTGTTCAAGAACCTGTAGTTGAACCAGCTCCTACGCCAGAATCTACAAGGCCAAGTTATGCATGTCCTGGTGGAGTCAATCAAAATGTAGCTTGTGATGTGATTCTAGATCAAAATCATTACTTTGCGACATATTCTTCTCAAGCAGAAGCTGATGCTGCTGGTGTGTATTACATGAATGAAGTCATGTACATTGGTGAAACAGAAATCATGAATTATTCTGTACAGGTGGTATATCGAAATGATCATAGTATTGCCTACTATGGATTAAATCTTTGGAGTAATGGAAGTTTGATTCAATAAAGGTGGTGATGAATGAAAAAATGAATCGTTTTAGTTAGGCGAGATCTTCTCGTCTTTTTTGTTGCAACAAAATAAATGAAAGGAAAAATGAAGATGAAAAACATTTTAAAGAAAGGCAGTAAGTTCTTTCTGACAGCATTAGTGATTCTCAATTCCATGATGAATACAATACCGGTACATGCTGAAGAACCAACTACCGATGAAAATTTAGATTCTATAGTGGAACTGGGAAATATCAAAGATGTATTTCCAGATTTAGTACCACAGGATAATGGTGTAGCAACACTGGATATGACAGATATTGGTGGCCGTTATGCCATGATTCATATCAACAATCAATTTGGATTTGATTATATTTCCCATTTGACGGTTGATGATAAAACTGTCTTCTGTATTGAACCGATGCAGTTGTTTACAGAAGGTTTAGATTATCATGAAGATACTGCAAAATGGGATGAATTATCTGAACCAACTCGTCAGGCTATCTGGGAAATCAGTTATTATGGATATTCCTATCCAGGACATCAAACTGAAAAGTACTATACAGCTACACAATGTATGATCTGGCAAGTAGTCAGCGGCACATGGTATCAGCCTTATGAACTGGATGGAACAACCATTTATGATATTTCTGGTGAAATGGCTGAAATCAATCGTTTAAGAAGTCAGCCACAAGGAAGACCTTCTTTCAACAACCAGACAGTTAAAATGGGATTAAACAGTCCTGTTACTTTAACGGATACAAAAGGAACCTTAGGCAATTATTCCATCACAAATGCCAATGGGATCAATGCATCCGTAAATGGAAATAACTTAACGGTTGCGATTACTTCTGAAAACTATGACAAATCCATTACATTCTCACGTAATTTTAGTGCTCGTGATGTGAATGTCATTTATGGATCAGCTGGCTATCAAAGAGTCATCTGGTTAGCATCAAGACGTGACCCTTCTCCTGATTTTAAATTAAATTTTGAATTACGTTATGCTGATATTGAAGTGGAAAAACAAGATTCTGAAACAGGAAATAAAACACAAGGTGATGCCACATTTAATGGAGCAACCTTTGCGATTAAAGATACAAGTGGAAATGTTCTTGAAACGATTACTACAAATGGAGCAAAAGCCAAATCAAAAAAATATCCAGTTGGTACAACACTTCATGTTTGTGAAGTGACTTCTCCTGAAGGCTATTTAAAGAATGATTCTTGTAATAGCGTCACTTTAAAAGATTCTGGAGATTCCACTCCTTCTACCTTTGGTACAACCATCAAAGATCAAGTGATTAAAGGACGTATTGAAATTGCGAAAAGTATTGATAAAGATAAATATGGTTTATTCCAGTCTAATGTTCAAAAGCCTGGTAAAGGATTTAAATTTGATATTATCTTAAAATCTACAGGTAAAGTTGTATCAACGCTAGAAACCGATGAAGATGGACGAGCAATCAGTGATTATCTTCCTTATGGAACATATATTGTTAAAGAACAATCATCAACTGGTTATGATACATTAAAGCCATTTGAAGTGAAGATTGATCAAAACAATAAAACCTACTTCTATAACATCTATAACGATACAATCAAAGCCGAATTAACAATCTATAAAACGGATTCTGAAACAGGTAAACGTATCCCTGCTTCAGGTGTTGAATTCAAAATCAAAGATGCCGATGGTAACTTTGTTACGCAGGAAGTAACCTATCCAAAGAAATATACAACGGATGTGTTTAAAACAGATGAAGATGGTTCTGTACACTTACCTTCACCTCTTAAATTTGGTGAATATAAATTAGTTGAAATCAAAGCACCATATGGATATGTTCTAAAAGATACAGAAATTCCAGTCAATGTGGATGGTTCTTCTACAGAGATCTTTATGAACTTTGACAACAAAACACAAAAAGGTCAGGTCTATGTCGAAAAGTCTGGTGAAATGTTATCTGGTGTTAAAGAAGAAAAAACAAACTATGGAACTTTATATACACCGGAATACAAAGAACAATATCTTTCTGGTGTTACGTATGAAATTACAGCTCGTGAAGATATTGTGACTCCTGAAGGAACAGTCTGGTTTAATAAAGGAGATGTTGTAGATACATTTACTACAGGTGATGGTATTACTACTTCTTCCTTATTACAGTTAGGTAAATATACAATCAAGGAAACAGCTACTCAGACAGGATATGTACTTGATCCAAGCAGTTATGATTTTGATATTGAATATGCAGGTCAGATGATTGATGTTGTTGAAATCAAGCAGGCCTATGTCAATGAAAGACAAAAGTTGAATTTAGATATCAACAAGACTTTTGAAGAAGAAGATAAAGATGCCTATAAAGATGTTGTATTTGGAGTTTATTCAAAAAATGACATTACTTTAGATGACGAAGTATTGATTCATGCTGATGGATTAGTTGGTATTTTAACATTGGATAAAAATGGAAAGAATAACGAACAGTTGGATCTTCCTGTTGGAGACTATTATGTTAAAGAGCTTGAAACCAATGTTGCCTACAAATTAGATGAAGAAAATCATGATTTTACATTCAGCTATGATGAAGATACAACAAAACCAGCTGTGCCTGTATCCATGGATCTTTACAATGAAAAGCGTCGTTTAGAATTGGAAGTGAATAAAGTGGATAAAGAACATTATGATCATTTCTTAAATGGTGCAATCTTTGAAGTATATGACAAAACAATGGGTGAATTTGTGGCAAAGCTATGTTCTGGTAATTTGATGATTACTGGTAATGATAAAGATGAAGAATATGAAATTTCAAAAGATGAAGATTTTGAAAAAGTCATTAAAACAGTTAAAACTGATGAAAATAAACAGATTCTTTTAGACTTAGATGATGGTACTTACTATTCTAGAAAAGTTGGGGATGACAAGGTTAGTAAACATATCATCAAAGATGGAAAAGCAATATTAGCGGATGCCATCTATGGTCATGAATATGAATTTAAAGAAATCAAAGCACCTACTTCTTATCAGTTAGCTGATAAATCAAAAACTTACAAAGTAGAAGCCGATAAAGAAACAGATACAGTCATTTATTATTTTGAAAATGAACGTATCATTGTTCCGAATACAGGGGTATAAATAGTATGAAACATAAGAAAATAAAAGCTGCAGTTCTTGCGATTACAGCCATTGCAGCACTGGGTGGAATTCTCTATAGTCAGTTTGGAACAAAAAAATCTTATGATTATGCAGACTACTATGTAGAAACCAAACCAGCTAAAAACAATACAAGTGACAAGGAAGCTTCTGAAAAGGAGCTTTCTTTGTCTTTATTGAAACAAACTAATAAAGATATTGTCGGAATTCTAGTATTTGATGATCGAGTGATTTATGAACCAATTGTACAGGCACCCGATAATGATTTTTATGTGCGAAGGAATATTGAAAAACAATATGCCAATGCAGGTATTCCCTTCGTATCCGCTGATGGAAACATTGACTCACAAAATGTTGTGATTTATGGGCATTCTTCTAAATGGAACAATATTATTTTTACATCATTAATGAGTTATATTGATGAGAATTACTATCTTAAACATCCAACATTCGAATTCATTACTGAAAATGGTACAAGAACTTACAAGATTTTTGATGTTATGAATATAGACTTAAATAATCTCAATGATTCATTGGAATTCACACAATCTGGTTGGGATACTTCCAATGAATTCAATGCCTTTATTTCGGATTCCATCAATCGTGGATTGTACAAAACAGGAGAAACAGCAACTTCCAATGATAAATTAATGACCTTAGTAACTTGCGATACTAGAGATAACAACAAGAGAATTGTAGTACTTGCCAAACAAATCGATACAAAACCATAAATTCATGAAAAGTTAATACAAACATGGTATTCTTTGTTTAGATAAATCGGAATTTGAAGCGGAGGTATGTATTATGAATATAGGATTTTGGTCGTGTATAATTTTGGTAATACCATTTCTGATTATAGGTGTGTTATTTGCGATTTTTAAGGAAAAAGCAGCAAAATTTGTTTCAGGATTTAATTCATTTTCTAAAGAAGAACAGGCATTGTATGATAAAGCTCATATCTCTCGTGATATAAGAATCAGTGCTTTATCTGTTATTAAGGGCAGAGGGACAAAAAGCCTCTCTGCCCTTAATGAACAAAGCACGTTCTTTTAGAAAAATTTAGTCGTTGACAGATAACATATCTTGCATTATAATACATTTAACAATTAGGTTAAATGTTAAATGAGGAGCGTGATGAATTCTTGGGTATACAAGATACATTAAAAGCACTGGCAGATCCAATACGACGTGAGATTTTAAATTTATTGAAGAATGGACGGCTTTCTGCTGGAGAGATATGTGAACATTTTTCAGTAACGGGAGCTTCTATATCCAGACATCTGGCAATATTGAAGGAGGCTGATTTAATTCGAAATAAAAGAGAGGGAAAATTTATTTATTATGAATTAAACACTTCCGTATTGGAAGATGTCATGTTGTGGATTATAGATTTGAAAGGAGTATCGGACGATGAAGGAAATGATAAAAAAATATAGAGGTTCATTAATTTGTTCTGTTCTGGTAATGCTCATCGGGATTTTAGTAGGATTCACTAGTACACAGAGCATGTGGGCAAATGTGTTCTTTGTAGTGACGGATTGTGCGCTGGTGGCAATAATATTTTATGATAACCGGAACAGACAGCAGAGCCGCAAGATTATAGGAATGACGATGTGGATTATACCAATTATAACATTACTCTATAATGGTATTGCAAGACTGGTCAATATGGGTGCAGATATGGAAAATCTGTTTATGGCAGTAATTTACTATGGAACTGGACTGCTGTTTATGGTTATTGGAAATTATTTGCCAAAAGTGAAACAGAATAATACCATAGGAATAAGAGTTGTATGGTCTTTAATGGATGAAGAAAACTGGAATGCAACACATAGATTCAGCGGCAAATTATGGATGGCATCAGGTATTTTATGTATGCTTTGTGGACTTTTTGGGGAAAGCATGGCTGCACTGGTTGTGTATATTATAAGCATTATGGCAGCTGCAATCATTAGCATTCTCTACTCCTACCTTTTTTATAAGAAAAAGCTGGCAACCGGAGAAGGCTTAAAAATTCAGTATAATACAAAAAAAAGTGTGATATATCTGATCATCGCAATTTCCACTATTGTGTTTACTATATGGACTTTGTTTTGTGGAAGCATTCAGGTTCATTGTAATGATCGTGATTTTAACATTGAAGCAAAAGGATGGAATGATTATACAGGGGAGTATTCGCAAATTGACAGCATTTCTTATGAAGAAAATGTATTGCAGAACGATAATGATTACAGAACTAATGGTTTTGGAAACCTGAAGTATGCTATGGGAAACTTCAAAAATGATATCTTCGGAGATTATATCCGCTACACTCATGCCTCCTGCCATTCATATGTTGTCGTGAACATAGATGGAAAAATATTAGTTGTAAATGGGGAAAATGACGCAGAGACAAAGGAAATCTATCAGAGAATAAGTGAGAAGGTGTCAAAGGAAAGAAAATAGTTGTCGGAAACGCTGAGAAGAAATTATTCTCAGCGTTTTTTTGAACATTACTATAATGTCAAGGAATGGAGTACCATTTTCACTTGATATTCCGGATAAACTTGTTACAAGAGATTCTATAACACAAGTTGAATTTGATACGATGATGCAGACCGGGCTTGCACAGGCAAAAAAGAATGATTCTGTATCTGTTGATGATTTCTTATCGTTATCTCGTGGAGATGATGCAAATCTGGAAAATGAATATATCAGCGAAGCATATGATGACTTCAAGATCAATGGAAATTTTGTTGCAAATTATTTCAAGATGGCAACAGAATCATTCCGGATCGAGGTAGAGTGTAAAGTCAGACACAAAATACTTAAGAAATATTACTAAGTGATATAATATCCAATAAGTAACAAAAAATAAAATATTTTTAAAGGAGAGATTGCTATGTTTAACAACAATCAGAACAACAGAAACGACATTAGTGTCAATACCGGAATCGAAGTATTCTGGTCTTCTATTGCATCCTTAAATGTTGGATGCTACAATGACAAAATTTCTTTAAGATGGCTGCCAGCAATTGGTAAAGACGAGAGAGGAATCACAAGATACAATTCTGATGCCCGTGTCAGCACATGCTTGTCACATGTAAAGGTGAACGCTCTTTTACAGCAGTATGACAAAGAATTAAAATCCATGGTAGAAGGAAGAGAAGATCCGGGTGAGGGTCATTCCGTTATGGTACCAATCAATTCGAAAAGCGGAATGTCTGGATTATTCATCGAGTACAGAAAAGACGAAGATGGTAAATATATGATTATTGCTGGAGAAAGAAGATATAGAGCAAGTATTATGGCAAAAAAACAAGAAATACCTGCAATAATAAAAAATATACCTATTAAAGAAGTAATGGAAATTGCCTTAGTTGAAAATCTTCAA
>ERZ825896.2647-NODE-2647-length-16665-cov-4.783925_pt1 | contig 16665 bp, 13 predicted proteins | sample MGYA00519858_ERZ825896 | MGnify/ENA primary metagenome ERZ825896 (study PRJEB31778, sample SAMEA3449214) | human gut metagenome | biome: human gut; feature: human-associated habitat; material: faeces | place: United Kingdom | collected 2010/2012 ...
GCCAAGTTCGACGAGACCGTTGAGCTGCACATCAAGCTGGGCGTTGACTCCCGTCACGCTGACCAGCAGGTCCGCGGCGCCGTGGTTCTGCCCAACGGCACCGGTAAGACCCGCCGTGTTCTGGTCTTCGCCAAGGACGCCAAGGCTGAGGAAGCCAAGGAAGCCGGCGCCGACTATGTCGGCGGCATGGATCTGGTGGAGAAGATCACCAAGGAGAACTGGTTCGAGTTCGACGTAGTCGTCGCTTCCCCCGACATGATGGGCATTGTCGGCCGTCTCGGTAAGGTTCTGGGCCCCAAGGGCTTGATGCCCTCCCCCAAAGCAGGCACCGTGACCCCCAATGTGGCCGCTGCCGTCAAGGAAATCAAAGCCGGTAAGGTCGAGTACCGTCTGGACAAGACCAACATCATCCACTGCCCCATCGGCAAGGTGTCCTTCGGCACCGAGAAGCTGTCCGAAAACATGGACACGTTGCTGAAAGCCGTCGTGAAGGCGAAGCCCGCCGCTGCGAAGGGTCAGTATATCCGCTCCTGCACCGTGGTTTCCACCATGGGCCCCGGCGTGAAGGTTTCCACTTCCAAGTATCTGTAAGTTGATATAGTAAACCCCCGGATGCTTTCGCATCCGGGGGTTTTATGTTTATTCAGCTGAGGTTGCCGTTTTTGTCGCAGGACAGGGACATACTGACGGATTTGCTTGTCACAGTAATCCCAAGCTGCCTCTTTTCCATAGTTACGGAAGCCGAAGCTGTATTTCCACTCTTGTTTGAAGATTTAGAAGCAGTGTGCCAGGTTGAATCATAAATTGTCACATCCACGCGGGAAGATGTACAGGTTGCAGTAGAGCCGTTATATGTAAAGGAACCCGTTAAAGTCGCTTTCCATAGCGTTTTTCCATCGCTGTCATAATATGTATACGGTTTGCTCCCCGATTTTGAACCAGAAGCACGCGCTCCATTGGTAATTACCTCTACTGTCATGTAGCTTCCATCTTCAAAATAAAAGGTTTGCACTTGATTCCCCACCGCATTTCCGCGGACAGGAATTGTACAAAACAGCAATACTGCCATCAACATCAAACTGATAAAACGTTTCATCTAATTTTCCCCCGTTTATTTTATTTCAATTTCTTCAATTACGGTCACTTCACCGTAACGTCCATAGCCATTTATGCTTTTGTGAGAATCAATAGTAACAGCCAATACAAAACCCGCCCACATCAAAACAAGTACCAAGGCCGTCGCCCCGATAATATACACAATTCTCTTTTTTATCCGTAGCTGCTGTGTTAATTCCGGCGTACTCATTTCCTCAATATAGGACGCTGCAATTTGCTGGGGCGTCCCGAACCGTTGTGTAATAGCAGCATAGTCTGCATGGGGATTTTCAGTAACAAAGTCCCGGACGGAGGACTCCACCCTGGACAGGATTTGTTTCTTCTGCCTCCTGTTGCCCGGCAGTTCCTCGCGCACTTTCCATAGATACCGCAGGAGATGGACATTCAGAACCATCCATATCACATCCTTCTATAATCTGTAATACACCATTTGTAACTTCTTCGTATTCTCGAATCAGTTCTTTCAGGCGTTGTTCACCAGCAGGCTCTAAATGATAATACACACGTGTCATTCGCTTGCCTACCAAAACTTTTCTGTCAGAAATCAGCCCTTGATCTACAAGTTTATAAAGCACCGGATATAGTGAACCCTCTTGAGTAGTAATTCTTCCTCCGCTCTTTCGTTCTGTCTCCTGCACTAGCTGATAACCGTACATATCTTCCTTTTTCAACAGTCCCAGAATGACAAGGGACATCACGCCCCTGCGAAAACTGTTTTGCCCGTTATCCGTTGCCATATCCATCACCTATCTTTTGAGTATATTATATTTCAATATCTTTTATTTTGCAATGCCTTTTTTACAAAAGTATTTGTTGACAAGTCTATTATTTTGTGCTATTATGACGATACTAAATTAAGGAAGAGGTGATTCCAATGGGCTGAACGCCCCCATACACACAATCTCATTACATTCACTAAATACATAATCACATAGGAGGTAGTTTTATGAAGCGCGTTTTGTCTATCCTGTTGGCCGCAGTGCTGCTCCTTACGATGATGCCTTTTGCTGCTTTCGCGGATGAAAGCGAAGCTTCCGAGCGCGACAGACTGCTTGCGCAAGCCTGCGAGGTTTTCCCGGAATATGCCTCCATGATTCGTGGCGAGTATGTAGCGCCCCAAAACCTGCCTCAGGACGGCAGCAATGAGAAGCTTTTTGAGGAACATCGGGATATCTCCGATACGACCACTATGAGCATTGTCGGCTACATGAGCGGCGATGTATACGTCGTAGCGCAAAAGATGGGCGATTACGAATTAACCTACTCAACGTCCAATGTGTCATCCAGCGTAACTGGCGTAAGAGGATTTGTAACCTTCAATGCGACCTGCACAAACTCATCTGGCCTGTTCAAATTGAAGGATGTCCAGTTTCAGATTCTCTACAATGCAAGCGATTATTTTATGAGCTATGGTACCCCCTATTATGACGGTACAATCACAGATATTGGAGAAAAGTCACTGTCCGCTTCTCGGATTTACTATCCAATCACTTTTAACGCAAATTCGGCCGGAACTAGCCGTATATTCGCAGACTTTGTAGTCTACTTTAACAACGATAAGGTCTACGCATATCTCGGAGCATAGCTACAGACCATCAAAGAGGTTTTTCATATGGATATCAATCGTCAAAAGTTTTTCATCTGCATCGCCCTTCTCTGCACACTTTTTCTTGTCACCGGCTGTGCCGGTGACAAGAATTATACTACCATATCTACCGCGAGTAGCACAACCCAAGCGCCCACAGAAACGGAACCCGCTTCTATGGGGCATCTGCGTCTTTCTGTCAGCTTCGATGAAGATGCAGATTACGTTAAGTTCACCTACGATGAACTAGGTGGCAATTTTAACGATGGTCTTAGCTATGATTATGATATAATGGGCGTAACTATTGAGATTAACGGTCAAAGTATGCCCCTTGAAGATGCCCTGCGGGACGGCTTCATCACCGAGGAAGAAATTTTCTGCAACGCACGGCTGGACGCCCGGGAGGGATTCTGCGAGGAAACCTATGAATCCCTGAACGGCTTGACCAATTTTACATTCGCCTACCCCGACTACAACCTCCGGCTCCTTTATGACATTTATGAGTCTCCAAACGGTGAGCAGCGCCTGATCAGCGAAATGGTCATCTACGAAAAGAACGTGATTTTGCTTCCCTGCCACCTTTTTGTCGATGAGGAAACTGGGGATATATATGACCGGGAGGATTGGGGGCTGAATTTTGAGATCACGGAAGTCTCCCCCACCGGCATGACCATTCGGTGTACCCACTCCGGCGGCCAGCAGATCGGGCAGTTGGAAATTGTGGATTATTCGCTGTCCCACGACGGGAAATACCTGCTATTAAATGACGGTTTTGAATTCAGCCCTCTCACAGACCATGTTATTCTCAAGGCAGATGATGTCACCGAGTTCACCTTCGACTGGTCAGAACCTTATGGGCAGGTTTCCAGCGGAGAATACGAGCTGGTTCTCTGGATTAAGGATATTTACGATGAATCCCAAAAGCACCCTCTGATGCGGAACTTCTACGACACGCAGATTTACACAGTGCGTTTTACCGTTTCCTGAAACAGGCAATAAGGGGGTATTCCAATGAAATCACGAAGAATTCTATCCATAATCGGCCTGACCCTGGCCGCAGTTTTGCTTCTTGGCATTGGTTTTGCCATCGGCCGCAACGAGGTTCAGGCCAGTGTGCCGGATGCAACGGACGCGGTACGCAGTCAGGACGGTGCCCCTCCGAAAGAGCTGTGGTATCTGGGCGGCGCCCCGATTCTGGACGATTTTTCAACGTCAGGAGGGCCTGAGGAACCAGACGGTGTACCGACAACCATCGTTATCTATGTTCCCTTGAATCTGGTGCAAGACGGTTTTTCCGCTGGAATCCTTGCAGAAACAGCCGATGGTGAGCAAGAAGATCTGTTGCTTCATAAAACTCTGCCCGCAGGGCATTATACCATACCCAAAGACGTCTATGAGAAATACGAATCCATGACGCTGAGTCTCAGCTATTCGTGGCAGGGAGAAATGATGTCCATGCGGGTCATTGATCTGTTTACCCATGAGGATTTGGTTCCTGCCTACCCCAGCAAATCTGAATGAAACACCATAGGCAGACGTGGAGTGAATCATTCCATAACGTGAAACCCAAGCGGGAGGGCGCGTGTCCTCCCGCTTTTTCTTAAAAATACATCAAATTTCCCTTGACATTTGCCCTCCCCCATGCTAGAATATAGCAGTTGCCAGAGACAGCAGGTGGAGAAAGTCCGTAAGTCCTGCCGAGGTGCGCTGAATATAAAATTTCTGCGTGTCTTTCTGTCTTGTGGCAGAAGGACTTTTTTATTTTCGGAGGTGAAAATTATGCCCAACGCAAAGGTTCTTGAGAGCAAGAAGGCCGTTGTCGATGCTCTGACCAGCAAGGTGAAGGAAGCCTCTTCCGTCGTCTTCGTTGATTACAAGGGTATCACGGTTGCTCAGGATACCGAGCTGCGTAAGCAGTTCCGTGAAGCAGGCGTGGATTACGCCGTCGTTAAGAACACCCTGACCAATTTCGCCGCTAAAAATGCCGGCTATGATTTCTCTGAGGTTCTCAATGGCACCACCGCTATGGCTTCCACCACCGGCGACCCCATCGCCCCTGCTCGTATCGTCTGCGAGTTTGCCAAGAAGAACAAGCTGAAGACCCTGGCCATCAAGGGCGGCGTTGTGGAAGGCTCCGTGCTTTCCGCTGACCAGCTGAACGGCTTCGGCGAGCTGCCCAGCAAGAACGCTCTGGTCGCTTCTGTCCTGGGTACCTTCTTGGCGCCTATCTCCAGCCTGGCCTTCGTTCTGGATCAGATCCGGATGCAGAAGGACGGCTCCGCTCCTGCAGAAGCAGAAGCCTGATCGCGTAACCCCACAAACATCTCACTACACATCATTTTAGGAGGAAATTTATCATGGCTAGTGAAAAAGTCACTGCTCTGGTTGAGCAGGTTAAGGAACTGACCGTTCTGGAGCTGTCCGAACTGGTTCACACTCTGGAAGAGGTTTTCGGCGTTTCCGCCGCTGCCGCCGCTGTTGCCGCTCCCGCTGCTTCCGCTGCTGCTGAGGTCGAGGAGAAGACCGAGTTCGACGTCATCCTGAAGTCCGCCGGCGCTTCCAAGCTGGGCGTTATCAAGGTTGTCCGTGCCGCTACCGGTCTGGGCCTGAAGGACGCCAAGGATCTGGTTGACAACTGCCCCAAGACCCTGAAGGAAGCTATCTCCAAGGAAGACGCCGAGAAGCTGGTCGCCGAGCTGAAGGAAGCTGGCGCCGAGGCCGAGGTCAAGTAATTTATCTCATCTTCAAACGGTGCGCGGCCGCCAGACTTTGGCGGCCGCTTTCCTTTAGATAGACCTTAGGGAAAGGACATTCCTATGGATTTACGCTCTACCCTCTCTGCCGTTGCAGACTATGTTCCCGGTGACGTGGAGAACGTACTTGCTGCCGCCTCCGCCTATCTGCCGGACGACCTGGAAAAGGCGATTTCCGGCGCGGCATCTTACATACCGACGGAGATCAGCTTGGGCAGTACGGTGCAGTTCATGCTGTTTTTTGCCGCTGCGTCCCTTATTCTGGGATTTATGGGGCGGGTTTTTCTGGGCAAGCGCTCCAGCCTGAACCACTCCCTGTCCGCAGCCATGGGCATTCTGTTCATCTATGCGGTGGCCATTGTGGTCTACACCTTCAAACCGTGGTCGTTGGATGCGCTGCTGTCCCCCCTGCCCTTTGTCCGGTTTGCGGGAGAGCATCTGCTGGTCATCCCTTTTCAGCGGTCGCCGCTGACCATTGTGTGCAGCGAAATTCTGTCGCTGGTGATTCTGGCATTTCTGGTGAATCTCTTGGACACGCTGATTCCCCGGGGAAACTCCGCTCTGGGATGGTTTCTCCTGCGGATTCTGACCGTGTTGTTCGCCATGGTGCTTCACATTCTGGTGGACTGGGCGTTCAAGACCTATCTTCCCAATGTGCTGGTCACTTACGCGCCGACCATTCTGCTGGTCATTCTGGCGGTCACGCTGCTGATGGGTCTGCTGAATCTTGTTCTCAGCGTGGTTCTGACGGTAGTCAACCCCATTTTCGGCGCGCTGTATACCTTCTTTTTCTCCAACATCATCGGCAAGCAGCTGAGCAAGGCCGTGTTCACCTCCGGCATTATCTGCGGCGTGGTGTTCCTGCTGGGATACTTCGGCTGTACGGTGATCTGCGTCAGCGCCGCCGCCCTTTCTGCGTATATTCCCCTGGCCATTGTTCTGCTGCTGTTGTGGTTCTTAATTGGCTGGGCTTTGTAATAAGCAAAACTTTACCCTCCGCTGGAAAGCGGAGGGTTTTTGACTTTTTTCGACAGTTGTGCTAGAATGTCTGCCAGACGAACTTTTGCCGTCTTCGCATTCCCGACATTTAGAGGTACAACTATGAAACGATTATCCATTTTGCTTATGCTGCTTTTTCTGACCGGCTGCGCCGCTTCCCCCATTGAGACGTCGGAGCCGACGCTCCCGACGCCCATGACCGAAGCCACGCAACCAGATCCCACGGAAACGACTGTCCCCACTACTACGACACCCCCCGACCCGATTCAGGAACTTCTGGATTCCATGACGATCGAGGAACGGGTCGGGCAGCTGTTTCTGGCGCGCTGTAACGCTGAATCCGCGCTGACCGACATTCAGGCATACCATCTGGGCGGTTTCGTCCTGTTTGGGGAGGATTTTGCCGGTCAGACGCAGGGTACCCTCCGGCAGACGCTGTCCGGCTATCAATCCGCCGCCAGAATTCCAATGCTGCTGGCCGTGGACGAGGAGGGCGGAACCGTCACCAGAATCAGCCGCTACCCCGCCTTCCGCCCCCAGCGCTTTCCCTCTCCACGGGAAGCCTTTGCTGACGGCGGGCTGACTCAGGCGCTTTCCAATGAGGAAGATATCTGTCAACTGCTGCAATCTCTCGGGATCAATGTCAATCTGGGGCCTGTGTGTGATATTTCCGAAGACCCAAGCGCCTTTATGTACCAGCGCTCGCTGGGGCAGGACGCTGAAACCACCGGGGAGTTTGTCGCCGGAACCGTCAGGCTGATGAACGCCTACCAGATCGGCAGCGTCCTGAAGCACTTCCCCGGCTACGGCGACAACGCCGACACCCACACCGGGCTGGCAGTTGACAGCCGCTCCCTGCAAGAACTGGAAAGCAGCGATCTGCTCCCCTTCGCCGCCGGAATCGAGGCAGGCTGTGGTGCGGTACTGGTCAGCCACAACATCGTTCAGGCACTGGACGGAGACTCCCCCGCCTCCCTCTCCCCCGCGGTCCATCAATATCTCCGGGACACCATGGGCTTTGACGGCGTGGTCATGACTGACGATCTGGTGATGGAGGCCATCACCGACCGCTACGGCACCGGCGAAGCCGCCGTGCTGGCCGTTCAGGCGGGAAACGATCTGCTTTGCTCCACGGATTACGCGGAACAGTACAACGCCGTGCTGAGCGCCGTACTGGACGGCCGCATCGATTTTGACGCACTGAACGCTTCCGTCACCCGCATTTTGAAATGGAAGCAAAATCTGGGACTGCTGTAAAAAAGCCCCCTAGCAGTTTGACGGGGTACAAGCCCTTGGCTCTCCCTCTGGGAGAGCTGTCACCGAAGATAACTGAGAGGGCGTTACACTCTTACTTACCCTCTCCATCCTCACTGCGCTCGGCCACCTCTCCCATAAGGAGAGGCAAGGGGTGCTCGCATTCAATGATACAGGGACAGGCACAGCAGATTATCCTGCTGTGCCTGTTAACTGTCTTATGCCCCGCCCATTTACTAGGCGGTTCTTTTTACTTCTCAATAGCTTCCACAGCCGCGGACAGTGCTTCCGTGTTCACCGTCTCCATCTGGCCGTTGTCGTAGGCTTCCGCCACGGCGGGGTCGATGGGCAGGCGTGCCAGAATCGGCAGATCGAACTGGGCGGCAATTTCGTCCAGATGGCTCTTGCCGAAGACGTTGATCTTCTTGCCACAGTCCGGGCAGCGGAGATAGGAATAGTTCTCCACGAAGCCCAGCACGGGAATGTGCATCATGTTCGCCATTTTCACGGCTTTCGCCACAATCATGGACACCAGATCCTGAGGGGAAGTGACGATGATGACGCCATCCACCGGCAGGCTCTGGAACACCGTCAGGGGTACGTCGCCGGTTCCGGGGGGCATGTCAACGAACAAATAGTCAACGTCCTCCCAGATAACGTCCGTCCAGAACTGTTTCACCGCGCCCGCGATGACCGGGCCGCGCCACACCACCGGGTCGGCGGGGTTGTCCAGCAGCAGATTGATGGACATTACCTGAATGCCCGTGCGGGTCAGCGCCGGATACAGGCCGTGTTCGTCCGCGCCCTGACACTCCGTGACGCCGAACGCGGTGGGTGCGGAGGGGCCGGTGATGTCGGCGTCCAGAACGCCGACCCGCTTTCCCTTCCGTGCCATGGCGACAGCCAGCATGGACGTGACCGTGGATTTGCCCACGCCGCCCTTGCCGGAGACCACGGCAATGACCTTCTTCACGCTGGCGTTGGGGTTCAGCTCCGCCAGCAGGCTCTCGGGCTTGCGATCGGCGCAATCAGAGCCGCATTCGGAACAATTTCCGTTACAAGAACTCATAATTCTGTTGCTCCTTTTTTCTTAATCGTTTCTATTATAGGCCGGGTGTCGAACTGTGTCAACCGTCAAAGCTTTATTCTTCACGTCTGCACCTGTTCCCACTGCTCCATCAGGTCCATGAGCGCCGCTTCGGCTTCTTCCTTTTCGCCAAGCAGACGGGTCAGCTCCTGATAGTCGGCGGAGGCCGCTTCGATCTTCCGGTCAAAGTCGGCGACGACCTGCTCCTGCTTCTCGATCTCCCGCTCCAGCCGCCGTACCAGCTTGTCCGCGTCTTTGGTTCCGCCCTTTGCCCGCTCCTTTTTCGGCTTCGGCGCAGCGGAAACGGCCGGTTTTGCGGCGGCTTCATGCTCCAGAATGGAGCGGTATTTCTGATAGCCGCAGGGGAACTCTCGGATTTTTCCGTCCTCCAGCAGCCAGATGCGTTCGGCGAACTTTTCGATAAAATACCGGTCGTGGGAGACGAACAGCAGCACGCCCTCGAATTCCTCAATGGCGGCCTCCACCCACTCCCGGGACGCAATGTCCAGGTGATTTGTCGGCTCGTCCAGAATCAGGAGGTTGATCTTCTCGTCCATCAGCATACACAGCCGCAGACGGGACTGCTCGCCGCCGGACAGGTTGCCCACTGTCTTGAACACGTCTTCCCCCTGAAACAGGAACGCGCCGAGACGGTCTCTCGCCATCTGAGGCGTGCAGTTTTTCTCATAGAGCATGGTGTCGTAAAGGCTCCGCTCCGGGTGGTCAAAGTGGATGATCTGGGGCAGATATCCCCATTTCACCGTGGGGCCGAACTGGATTTTCCCCTGACAGTCCTCCTCACCCAGCAGGCACTTGATAAAGGTGGATTTTCCGGTGCCGTTGTCCCCCAGCAGGGCAATGCGCTCGCCGCCCTCTACCAGCAGATTCACGTCGGAGAACAGCGTCCGGTCGCCGAAGGATTTCGACACGTTCTTCATCTTGAACACCACGTCTCCGGAGAAATCCCGCTCCCCGAAGCTGGCCTTCATCGTTCTTTCCGCTTTGGGCCGTTCCGTTTTGCGAATACGATCCATCCGGTGCTGAATGGACATGGCCCGGCGGTAGAGGGTGCGGTTGTTGATGCCCCAGCCCTTCATCCGCTCCACCGTGTAGCCCAGCTGCTTCAGCTTCGCCTGTTCCTGCTCGTACTGCTTCATTTGCAGGTCAAACCGCGCCTGCTTTTCGTCCATGTAGAACGAGTAGTTGCCGGAGTAGAATTCCGCGTGGCCGTCCGCGATCTCGATCACCCGCTGGGCAATCTGATCGATGAAATAACGATCGTGGGAAATGGCGAGCACCGTCCCCCGGAAATTCTGAATATACCCTTCCAGCCACTCCACGCTTCTCAAATCCAGATGGTTGGTCGGCTCGTCCAGAAGCAGGATGTCCGTCTTTTCCAGCAGAAGGCGGGCGAGATTCGCTCTGGTCTTTTCGCCGCCGGAAAGGCTGTCGAATTCCTGAGCGCGCTGCTCCGCCGGGATGCCCAGGCCGTTGCAGACCTTGTCCACGTCCACATCCATCTCGTAGCCGCCCCCGGACTGGAAGCGGTTGGACAGGCTGTCGTACTCCCGCAGCTGCTCCGCCGTTGCGCCCCCCGCCATGTCCGCTTCCAGCCGCTCCATTCTGGCTTTCAGCTTCATGAGGCCGGCGTAGGCGGTGCGCAGCACGTCCTCCACGGTGTAGCCCGCCGGGAACTTGGGGATCTGGGAAATCAGCCCCAGACGCTTGTTAGGATTGACGTAGACCTCGCCGCTGTCATAGTCCATCTGGCCGGTAAGGATGTTGAAAAGTGTGGTTTTTCCGCAGCCGTTTCGGCCAAGGATCGCCACCCGCTCCCCTTCCTGAATTTCAAAGCTCAGGTTGTCCAGCAGATTTTCTCCGATTACAAAGAATTTTGTCAGATTCCTGACTTGTATATCAACCATATTCTCTCCATTTAATCGCATTCGATTCCGGATTCATTCAGCATTTGCTCCAGCTCTTCCCGCGTGTATAACAAATTCAGCGCCTGTAACATGGCGTTGGCGCTCATGTGTTCCGGCAGGTTCAGCTTTTTCAGAAGCGCTTTCCGCTTCTCCCCGGCGTTGCTTCCGCCGGAAAGCCCCAGCGCCATGAGATCCTGCTTCGTGATGCCCCCGGAGGAAGTCGTTTCCTCTCCCTCTATGGTGGCTCCCGCGCTTCGCAGAGCGGCGAGAATGACCTCCGGGGTCATGCCCTCCACCCCCAGCTTACCCTCCCGGCCGGGGGCGGATTTCCGCCGTTCCTTTCCGGGAATGTCCGGGATGTAGGCGTGCTTCAGGTATTTTCCGGGAATGGCGCTTTTGATGTGGTTGCGGATGACGAAGCCCGCCCCGTCGGAATCCGTGAAGACGATCAAGCCCCGCTTTTCCGCCACCCGGCGCAGCAGCGCCATCTGCTGCCTGTCCTTAAAAATGCCGAACCCCGCCGTTTCCAGAATGGGGGCATCCACTACTTGACTGAGGGTGTTTTTGTCGTAGCGCCCCTCTACCACAATGGCTTCCCTGATTTTAACCATTGCGCCCCTCCTGTGCCAGCTGCAGCAGCAGCAGCTCCAGCAGGCGCTCCGGGTCGTCGTAGGATGTCTTTATCTTATAATCCGTTTCCAGCACCAGCTCCGCCGCCCGGCGGCAGAATTCCGGCGTAAACCGTCTGGCCGCCTCCATGGTCTTTCTCGCGGGATAGTCCGGGATGCCGCAGAGCCTTTGCAGGTCGGAAGCGTTTTTCCCGTTGTCCAGCAGCGTCCGCGCGGCGCTGACCCGGCGGAAATGATTGCCCACCGCCCCCAGAATCGCCAGCGGCTCCTGCTGCATTTTCAGCAGCTGCTGCAATTTCACCAGCGCCTGATCGAAGCGCCCGGCGCTGAGCATATCCGTCATCTGGAACACCACGGCGTCCAGCACCGGTTCGGTGACGGCGTCGATGTCGGTCTTCCGAATCTCATTTGCGCCGGAATAGGCGCATATTTTGTCAATTTCGCCGCTCAGTGCCGTCATAGTGCCGCCGGTGATGTCGATGAGATACAAACACAAATCTGTGGAAATCCGCTTGTCCCGCGCCATAAAATGCCTTGTGACCCAAGCCGCCAGGTCTTTCTGATCCTGCTTGGCAAACTCCACGATCAGCCCGGCGCCGTCGATCGCCTCCCAGAGCTTTTTCAGGCGCTTGTCCGGCTTCCACGGGGTCGTCTCGTAGGTGAACACCACCGTGCAGTAGTCCGGGATATCCGCCAGAATTTCCGCCATCTTGTTCCGGTCGGACTCGCCCAGCTTGAACAGATCCACCTCGTCCACCTGCACCATGGTATGCTCCGCCATCATGGGCAGGTTTTCCACGGCGTCGGCGAAGGTCTGCAAATCGAAGGTCTCGCTGTTCATCCGGTGGAAGTTGAAGGATTCCGTCAGCGCATCCAGCAGTTGCTTTTTCATCTGCTCCAGGTAGTGGTGCAGCAGAAAGACCTCCTCCCCATGGAAAATGTACAGCCGCCCCAAATCCTTGTTTTTCAGCTGGGTTTTCAGTTCCTGTAAATTGCCCCCGGGGGCTGTTTTTTTTGCCATGGTTTCACCTTCTGATGGTAATTGTTCCTTCCCGGTCTGTCCGGTACACCGTGCAGCCGAAATTTTCCAGCCGCTGCAGGGTCTCCGCCGCCGGGTGTCCGTAGAGATTGTCCCTTCCTGCGCTGATGCAGACCGTCTGCGGTTGGGCAGCGGCAAGCAGATCCTCGCAGGTAGAGTTTTTGGAGCCGTGATGTCCGGCAATCAGCACGTCCACCTCCGGGATTTTCCCGGCGTGGAGCAGAATCCGCTCGCCGTAGGCGCTCCGGTCTCCCGTTATGAGTATATCACAGTTTTCCGTATCAAACAAGACGCACAGGCTGTTTTCGTTTTCGCTCCTATTGGAATCGGTGGTGAAAATGTGCAGATTTGTCTTGCCGTAGGTCAAAAGCAAATCCTGTTCGGCGTATACCACCTCTGCGTTATCAGATGTCGGCATACCTTCCTCCGGTGGGAGGATGAGGATGTCCGCTTTCACCCGGCTTAAGAGATTTTCCGCCGCGCCGGTGTGATCCCGGTCGCCATGGGTCAGGATCAGGCCGTCCAGCCGGGAGATCCCCTGACTCAGGAGCGTTTCGGCGGCAATGTCCGCAGTTTCGATGTCGCTGTCTCCGCCGCAGTCCACCATGTACGTCCGGCCTTCGCTTTGCAGCAGAATACACTGCCCCTGCCCCACATCCAGCACCGTTACCCGGGTGTTATCCAGCATCGGCTCCGCCCAGGATGCCAGTAGCGCCAGACACAGCCCCAGCGTGCCGCAGCAGAGCAGAACGCCCGGGCGGCGATTCCGGCTCAGAAGGAACACCAGCAGCAATACATACACGGCCACCAGCCAGATGGTAATGTAAGGGCTTCTGGTATACACCGCCGCCAGCGGAAAGCCCGCCAGTAACTTTGCGATCAACAGAACATAGCGAATCGGCCACGCGGCGATTTTCCCGAGAATCATCGCCCCGCCCGTCCAGAACGCACCCACCAGACTGACCGCCACAAGCCCATAGAAAATGAAGCTGATGACCCACAGGGTGAGCAGATTGGTCACCACGCCAACAAGACTGACGGTGCCAAAATACCATGCGCTCAGCGGCGTTGTGAAAATCATGGCGCTGAGGGTGATGGACACGGAAGCAGTAAACCAGCGAATCAACGTGGGTCTGACGCCCTTCCCTTTGCTGTCCGGGAACAGAGAAACCAGCCACTCGCGGATGCCCGGCGCAAAGAGATAAATCCCCGCCACGCTGGCCACGGACAGTTGAAAACCCACGGACGTGATGACCAGCGGGTTGCCAGTCAGCATCACCACGGCGGCAAAGGCCAGCGCCGCAGGGCCGTCGTATTCCTTATTCAGCAGCAGCGCCGCCAGCATCAGTCCGCACATAATGCACGAGCGGCTGACCGACGGGGTAAAGCCCGCCACCGCCGCAAAAAGCAGCAGCGTTGGAAAACCCACAAGGGCAGTTAGAAACCGCTTCCGGAAAGTAACGGCAGTAAGCAAAGCGAACAGAATCGACACATGCAGTCCGGAAACAGCCGCCACATGGCGAATCCCGCTGATTTTCAGACTGGTATCTACCGCATAACTCAGACTTGTGGTATCGCCCAGCAGAAGCGCCCGGGCAAAGGGAGCGGCATCCTGCGGAATACAGGTCTGCAAAATTGCCTGAATCCGGTGCCGCAGCCGCGCAGGGATATCCCGCCAAGACGCGTCTGTATGGGGCGAAACGGAAACCTCGTCCACCTGATACGCCAGCAGGAAAATGCCGTTGCCCGCGTGATAGGTTCTGCTTTCCTTAGGCGTAGTGGCGCGGAAACGGAACTGGCCGGAGACGGTGTCCCCGGGTTCCAGCGTTTTGTCCAAGTCCAGATACGCCCGAAGGCGGTAGGACTTTCCTTCCAGCTGCACCGTGCCGTCCACGCCGATGCCGTATGCCGTCTCGTAGCTGTAGTCCGACACCCGGATGACTGCGTTTGCCGTTTTTCCGTCCATCGTTCCGGCGGCGCTCAGGTAAAAGCCGTCGTACAGAATGAACCAGCCCATTCCCGTGGCAATGCCAAGGAAAATCGCGGCAACCCGCCGGAACCAAATGTACTTTCTCCCCGCAATCGCCGTCAGAAGCGTCAGCACCCCGCCCGCGACTGCCAAAATGACCCGCACGCTTCCCGTAATAACATACGCGCACAGGCAGCAGGCCGCGCCGAAGCCCAGAGAAAACCATACCAGTTTACGCATCCTGCCGCCTCCTTATCGTTGGAAAAGGCGCCGCCTTTGCGGCAGCGCCTTTCTTATTACTTCAATTTGGAAACCACGTAATCGTCCACGACGGCGAGGGCGTTGTCCACCTTGGTGACGTCCTTGCCGCCGCCCATGGCAGAGTCGGGCTTGCCGCCGCCGCTGCCGCCGCAGCAGCAGCATACCTGCTTCACCAGGTCGCCGGCCTTGATGCCCCGGGCAATGGCGTCCTTGCCGCAAACGGCCAGGAAGGTGATCTTGCCCTCGTTGACCGTGGCAAGCACAGCAACCACGGAAGCATCCTTATCCCGCAGCACGTCGCCCATCTGGCGGAGTCTGCCGGTGTCGGCGTTGGGAACGCTGGCGGTGATGACCTTCAGGCCGTCCACATTGTGGGAGCCGAAGAGAATCCGGTCGATCTCGCCCACGGTCTCCTTGGCCTTGTACGCCTCGATGGTACGCCGCAGCTCCCGGAGTTCCTCCAGCTGCGCCTGAATCCGGGTGCCCAGCTCGATGGGCTTGGTCTTCAGCTTGGCGGCCGCTTCCAGAAGCATGGTCTGGTTCCGCTCCATTCTCTCAAGGCACGCCTTGCCAGTAATGGCCTCGATCCGGCGGACACCGGAGGCGACGGAGCATTCGCTCTCGATTTCAAAGGGGCCGACCTTGGCGGTGTTGTCCAGATGGGTGCCGCCGCACAGCTCGATGGAGTAGTTGCCCATGTTGACCACACGAACCGTGCTGCCGTACTTCTCGCTGAACAGCGCGGTGGCGCCCATGGCCTTGGCCTCGTCAACGGGCATCTCCCGGGTCACGATGTTGTAGCCCTCCAGAATGGAATTCTGGACGATGGCGTTGACCTTCACCAGCTCCTCCGGCGTCAGCGCGGAATAGTGGGTGAAGTCGAAGCGCAGCCGGTCAGGCTCCACGTAGGAACCCGCCTGATGGACATGGTCGCCCAGCACCGTCTGCAGCGCCTTTTGCAGCAGATGGGTCGCGGAGTGGGCACGCATGATGGCCTTGCGGCGCTCCACGTCAATGGAGGCCACCACAATATCGTCCACCTTGATGGAGCCGGTGACCATCTTGCCGTGGTGCAGGTACTTGCCGCCCTTGTCCTTCTGGACGTCGGACACCACAAAGCGGCTGTTGCCCATGAGGATCACGCCGTGGTCGGCAATCTGGCCGCCCATTTCGGCGTAGAAGGGGGTCTTGTCCAGCACGATGATGCCCTTTTCGCCGCCGGCAATGGTGCCGGAGACCTCATCGCCCACGCACACGGCAAGAACCTTGGCGTCGCAGTTATTCTGGGTGTAGCCGACAAAGGTGGTGGGGGTGTTGTCCAGCCCCAGGTCGATGCCCGCCCAGGCCAGATCGCCCAGCGCCTTCCGGGCTTCCCGGGCACGAACCTTCTGCTCCTGCATCAGCTGGGCAAATGCCGCCTGGTTCAGGGTCATATCCTCGTCGGCAACCATTTCCAGCGTCAGGTCAATGGGGAAGCCGTAGGTATCGTACAGCTTGAAGGCGTCGGCGCCGGAGAATTCCGTCTCGCCCTTGGCCTTGTGCTCTGCCAGCATGTTGGAGAAGATCGCCATGCCGCCGTCGATGGTACGGGCAAAGTTCTCCTCCTCCACCTTTACAACCTTGGTGATATAGTCGCAGCGCTCCCGCAGATAGGTGTAGTGAACCTCGTTTTCCTCCACCACGGTCTCCACGATCTGATAGAGGAAGGGGTGGTTGACGCCCAGGAGCTTGCCGTGGCGGGCAGCCCGCCGCAGCAGACGGCGCAGGACGTAGCCGCGGCCTTCGTTGCTGGGAAGCACGCCGTCGGCGATCATGAAAGTGGAGGCGCGGATATGGTCGGTGATGACCCGCAGAGACACGTCCATCTTCACGCTCTGGCCGTAAGTTGCGCCGGTCAGCTCAGTGACCTTGTGGGTGATGTTCATGACGGTATCCACATCGAACAGGGAGTCCACGTCCTGACAGACCACCGCCAGACGCTCCAGACCCATGCCGGTGTCGATGTTCTTCTGGGCCAGCTCGGTGTAGTTGCCGTGGCCGTCGTAGTC
>ERZ825896.2649-NODE-2649-length-16653-cov-15.826003_pt1 | contig 16653 bp, 15 predicted proteins | sample MGYA00519858_ERZ825896 | MGnify/ENA primary metagenome ERZ825896 (study PRJEB31778, sample SAMEA3449214) | human gut metagenome | biome: human gut; feature: human-associated habitat; material: faeces | place: United Kingdom | collected 2010/2012 ...
TTATTTGCTATGCCCTTTATTTCTTGGCTGTCCTCTACTTATTTGTTTCAAACTTGGCCTCCTACATCTATCTAAAATTTATGTTTATACAAACTGAAAACATGCTCTCTACTCTATGCATTCTCTTTCATAAGTAGCATCCTACCATTTACATCATATCTGTCTTAACTTATCTATTATAAATGGCTTTTTCAAATTTGCCAAATCTTTTCCCATCTTTTCTTGAATTTTTTTATTTCTTTCTTGATAACTGCTCTTATCTGACATAATAAAAGCAATCCCCATCTATTCTATCACAAAATGAAAGGAAAAAACGAGCCTATTGTATTTTTTTTCATACTTTATTGACTTTTTTTTTGCAAAAGAGTAGGATAAAATGCAGAATGCTTAGGATAAGGAGAATAAATATATGGAAAATAGTTTGTATACCCCATCAGAAGTTCTAGATAATAATATTAATGCTGAGGTTACAAAGGCAAATCTTCCTCTTGGAAAAATGATTTTGCTTGGTCTTTTAGCGGGGGCATTTATTGCCATCGGTGGAGCTGCAAGTAACGTTGCCGTGCATAATATCTCAAATGTAGGCTTGGCAAGGACATTGGCTGGTGCCATCTTCCCAGTAGGACTTATGTTAGTCGTTTTAGTAGGCGGTGAATTATTTACCGGCAATTGTCTTATGCTTATGGCATATTTTGACAAAAAAATTAGTGGATCATCTTTTCTACGGAATTTGATTATTGTTTACATTAGCAACCTTGTAGGTGCATTAATCATTGATGTTTTACTGTTTTTTTCAGGTCAGTTTAACTATACAAATGGCGGTCTTGGTGCTTACACGATTAAAGTTGCCATTTCAAAAGCAACGATTTCACCAGGTGCTGCGATTGCAAGTGGTATTTTATGTAACATTTTAGTATGCCTTGCTATTTTAATGGCAAGCGCTGCAAAAGATGTAGCTGGAAAAATTTTAGCAATCTTTTTCCCTATTATGGCTTTTGTAATTTGTGGATTTGAGCATTGCGTTGCAAATATGTTTTATATCCCAGCTGGTATGCTTGCTGCCACAAACAGTTCTTATGTCGAACAGGCAAAAAATTTATATGGCATTACCGCACAACAATGTGAACAGCTTTTATCTGTTGCCAGTACCAAATGCTTTTTCTTTGTAACATTGGGTAACATCATTGGCGGTATGGTATTTGTAGGTGCAATTTTTTATGCCATCCATAAAACACATTGGAAAAAATATCAATAACGTTTTGCTACTTGCTTTCTAATACAAATTCATGTATAATGATAGGTGAGTAAGTTTGCGAACCAACACCGATTACGAGGAGGTAATAAGCGTAGTCGGTTTTTTTATATCCATACGTCTCACAGTATAGAAAACTATCACAATACTTTGATTATGGATTAAAAAGTTTCGCCAGCACGGATTTTTACAACGGTATCTTTACTTGTACCTGTAGAATAAACGGGTTCACCTTAGAGATACTTTGCTACAGATAACATCTGTTCCTTTTCTATAAGTATCTATTTTTACCCCAATACAATTTATATACTTCAAAATGGAACGTGATAAAATATAAGGAGGGTTATACCTATGCCAACAAGAAGAATTATGGATGTAAAAGATACAGGTGAATTACGAAAAAACGTAGATCATCTGGAAGAAACACTTATGAGAAATCACCGCATTGATCCGGATTTATATGAGAAATACGATGTAAAACGTGGTCTACGCGATAAAAACGGAAAAGGTGTATTAACAGGTCTGACAGAAGTTTCCGATGTTTGTTCTTACAACACCATAGACGGAAAACATGTACCAATTGATGGTGAGTTATATTATCAGGGAATCAATGTGATTGATTTAATTAATGGATTAGATGGTAGAAAGTTTGGTTTTGAGGAAACCTGCTATCTCCTACTATTTGGTAAACTTCCATCCGATGCAGAATTGAAGCGTTTTCTGGATGTCTTTTTTGAAATGCAGACTTTGACCGGTCACTTTGTTCGTGATGTTATCATGAAGGCCTCTAATCCTAATATTATGAATGCTATGGAACGTTGTATTTTGACACTTTACAGTTATGATTCCTGTCCAGATGAAATTACACCTAAAAATGTATTCCGCCAATCTTTGGAATTAATCAGTAAGCTTCCTTTGATTGCCGTTTATTCTTATCATTCTTATCGCCATTTTCGTATGAATGATACTCTTTTAATCCGCAATCCCCAAAAAGGACTTTCTTTAGCAGAAAATATCCTGCTCATGCTTCGTCCAGATGGAAAATATACAGAATTAGAAGCAAAAGTATTAGATATTGCTTTAATTCTTCACGCTGAGCATGGTGGTGGTAACAACTCTACGTTCACTACACATGTGGTTACTTCTTCTGGTACAGATACCTATTCTTCTTTAGCTGCTTCTATCGGTTCTTTAAAAGGACCAAAACATGGTGGTGCAAACTTAAAAGTACAGGAAATGTTCAAAGATATGAAGAAAAATATCAGTGACTGGAGCGATGAAAGCGAAATTTCTTCTTACTTAAATTTAATTTTGGATAAAAAAGCTTTTGACCACTCTGGTTTGATTTATGGTATGGGACATGCCGTTTATACTTTATCTGACCCAAGAAAGGTTATTCTGAAGAAATTTGCTAAAGCACTTGCTGCTGAAAAAGGTCTTACGCACGAATTTGACTTTTATGACCGTATTGAACACCTTGCGAGCGAGTTAATTATGAGCCGCCGCAAAGTCTTTAAAAATGTTTGTGCAAATGTAGATTTTTACAGTGGATTTGTTTATACAATGCTTGGTATTCCAGAAGAATTATTTACTCCTATCTTTGCTATTGCAAGAATTTCCGGATGGAGCGCACACCGCTTAGAAGAGATTTTAAATGGAAATAAGATTATTCGACCAGCTTACAAATATGTTGGAACACATGTTGCATATACACCTTTTGAGGAGCGTTAAATAGCTTTATATGGTTTGTTTTCACCTATAAACACTTCCATAGATTTATGAATATTTTATCTCTATTTTTGTAACAGTTCAGCCAAAAAGGATATTTTTAGTCATGTTGTATATTCTGGCACTTTATGAATGTACCTGGCTGAACTGTTACCTATTTTTTAAGAGATTCAAAAAAATGGTTATCTTGCTAAACAAGATAACCATTTTTGTTTTTTATATATTATTGATTTTCGTTTCTATACTGCGTTGGTGTCACTCCAAATTCCTTTTTAAACACTCGGATAAAATGCTCTGCATTTGGATAACCAATTGCATAGGATATATTTTCTACCGTCATATTTCCATTCTTTAATAAGGTTTTCGCTTTCTTTAATCTTACATGTGTCACATGTGCACCAAAGGTCTTTCCTGATTTATCTTTGATATATTTTGAAATATATGGTGTAGATAAATGGAACGCATCTGCCATATCTTCTAATGTAACAGTTTGATAATTGCTCTGAATATAATTAATCATTTCCATCAGGCGATCATCTTTTCCAGCTTCCGTATCCTGTACTTCAGGAATTTTATTTACCGCTACTACTAATGCGTGAATAGATGCCTTGATGATATCCTCATCAATACCAGCTCCCCAATAAGATACTCCATTGCAGTTAATACCAACATATGCCATAGCTTTTGAAGAAGAACCTCTGGATAACGCATGTTCTTCGTAGGTTGTCAATTCATAGCTAATTCCATAATACTGTTTAATCGTATTGCTTACTGCATCTAAACGACCATTTCCATTTGCATCTACAATCGTTTTCTTTTCACCAGAGCAGATTGTTGCTTCTGCCATAATTCCATTGTCCTGTTTAAAGTGACAATCTGAAATTGTAAAGTTAGGTGTATAATCTAAAAAGTTCTCTTCAAAAATCTCATATACCCACTTTGGTGATAACTCTTTATGTTCCTCATCGGAAACCTGTTTTACCGTATATCCTACTGCCTCACGCATCTTTTCAGGAACAACAATTGAGAAGTTTTCTTTTAAGATATAAGAAATACCACCCTTACCAGATTGACTATTGATACGGATTACATCTGCATCATAGGTTCTTCCTACATCTACTGGGTCAATTGGTAAATATGGAACCGTCCATGTTTTTAACTTTTTCTCTTCTCTCCAATTCATTCCTTTTGCAATGGCATCCTGATGTGAACCAGAAAAAGCAGTAAATACCAAATCACCTGCATATGGCTGACGATCAGAAACTTTCATTCTTGTAAGACGTTCATACACCTCTCTAATCTTAGGCATATTAGAAAACTCTAATTCTGGGTCTATACCATAAGAATACATATTCATTGCAACCGTAATAATATCTACATTTCCAGTTCTCTCTCCATTACCAAATAAAGTACCTTCGATACGGTCAGCTCCCGCTAAAATACCCATTTCTGCATCACAAACACCACAACCGCGGTCATTGTGTGGATGAAGACTTAATACAACATTTTCTCTATATTTTAAATTTTTACTCATATACGCAATCTGTGAAGCAAATATATGTGGCATTGCAGTTTCTACGGTACCTGGTAAATTGATAATGGTCTTTCTTTCCTTAGAAGGTTTCCAAACTTCCAACACTGCATTACAAACTTCCAATGCGTATTCCACTTCCGTACCATGGAAACTTTCCGGACTATATTCAAAGGAGAAATCTCCATCTGTCTCATCCGCAAGCTTCTTTAAAAGTTCTGCACCGTCTACTGCAAGCTTCTTAATCTGCTCTTTATCTTTCTTAAAAACCTGCTCTCTTTGTGCTACAGATGTGGAATTGTATAAATGAATTACTGCATGTGGCGCACCCTTTACCGCTTCAAATGTACGTTTGATAATATGCTCTCTTGCCTGTGTCAATACCTGTACAGTCACATCATCTGGGATCATATTGCGGTCAATCAATGCACGCATAAAGTCAAATTCGGTCTCTGATGCAGCAGGAAATCCTACCTCGATTTCCTTAAAACCAATATCTACTAACATTTTGAAAAATTCAATCTTTTCTTCTAATCCCATTGGCTCAATCAATGCCTGATTTCCGTCACGTAAGTCAACAGAACACCAAATTGGAGCCTTTTCAATATGGTCCTTCTTTGCCCATTCTAAATCTAATACTGGTGGCATAAAATATTGTCTTGTATATTTTTCTACATTTTTCATGGTATCATCCTTCCTTCTATTCAACGTTCCTAACTATAAATTTTTGTTTTTTGAAATAAACCGAACTCATATAGTTAAATTATATCAATTTTTATGATGTTATTTTAACATAGTATATGCATAAGGAACATGATTATATTTAATCAGTTTGGTTGATATTTTTTAACATCTTGCATTTTATCACAGAATTCTTCCCTTGTTCCTCCTTTTAAAGCTAATGTACTCTCGGAGTCTCTTTGTGCCTGATTTTGCAAAATGGTTTTTTGTCAGATATGCACAAATTTATGAGGCGTACGTGGAGCGTACGTTGATTAAATTTGTGTATAGCTGGCGGAAAAACAGTCGCAAAAGTGGGTGCAAGGGAGATTCTGAGAGTACATGCTACACTATTTCATCCATTTTTATGTAAGTTCAGCCTCATTTCATAAAGCAACAAAGTGTCGTACTTATCCTTATGCATCCATACGACACTCATTCTTCTGCTTTCTTTCGTTCCAACACTGTCTCCTTCGCTGCACAATATTTGTCAGCAATACAAACTAATACACTTTCCTTATACGCTGGCAATCTAAGATTTAGTGGAAACATATGCGTTCGTATAATATCACGCTCTACCCTGTTTAAATTAAAATCCCTAACCGCATTTTTTAGGGCGATTTCCGCATGAATAAATCCATGCCACTTGTGTTCTTCACTCGGTTCATGCCAATCATACAAAAAGTAATCATGTAATAATGCTCCCCGAACAAGCGTCCTCTCATTCACCCGCCATTTCCATTTACGGGCAAGATACAGACTTGCAAATGCCACATTTAGGGAATGCCGATATACCGATACCCTTCCATGTTGCATGAAGCCCCGTTCCGACTTCATACTGTCTGTTGCAAGAATATCTTTTCCATATTCGAACACAAGCTTCCAGATTTCTTTTTCATCCATGAGCTCGCCCCTTTCCCTCAAAACTTAGTTTATCCAAACATCTGCATTTTATTCTGCTTTCAAAAAAGCCTTCAATTCATCCAGTTTGCGAACAGCCGTCCTTCGACCAATCTGATAAACACGCTCTAATTCCTCAGGATTTTTTTCCGTACCTCCGATATTTAATGCCCGCGGTGGTCGAATCACAAACACTTCACCACGCAATTCCTTCTCACGAATATATTCTATTGTTTTGTTATAGCGAATATGTCTGTTCTCCATTGCCTCCAACATCTTTGGATATTTCTTCAATACAACATTTGCCACTGGCATATATTTATTTTTCTCCTTTATATAATTAAACGGCTGCGTCAAAATTACTACATTTCGATTATAACCCAATTTTTCAAAATGACGAAGTGGTATCGAATCTCCTACTCCTCCATCTAACAGCTTGTAGCCATCAATTTCTACAATCTGTGACACCAACGGCATCGATGCAGATGCTCGCATCCATTCTGTATCTTTTCCTGTGCCATCTTTGCAAAGATGATACACAGGTTTTCCTGTCTCTACATCTGTACAAGTGACATAAAATTCCATAGGATTCTTACGATATGTCTCCACATCCCATAAATCCAATTCAAAAGGAATCGTATTATAGCAAAATTCCACACCGTACAAATTTCCAGTCTTTATGAGAGATTCAAAACTGGCATAGCGTTTGTCCTTGCAATATGCCTTATTATAACGTATGGCTCTTCCAATTTGTCTTGACTTATAATTACAACCAAATACTGCTCCTGCTGACACACCAATTGCCCCATCAAACGTAATATCATTTTCCATCAATACGTCTGTGACACCACAGGTAAACATGCCACGCATAGCGCCGCCTTCCATAATCAGCCCTGTTTTCATCTGTTTCCTCCACTTTTATTCCTATTAATTCTTAATTAAGTTTATTGTACCATCATAAACGCAAACGGGCAAGTCACACATACATGTAACTTGCCGCTTGCCACAATTATTTAGAACTGTTATTGATAAAAACAATTGCTCAAAATAGAAATCTAATAAAATTATTGTACTGCCTTAAATGCTTCACTTAAATCCTCGATAATGTCATCAATATGCTCTGTACCAATGGATAAACGAATTGTATTTGGCTTAATTCCCTGATCTGCCTGCTCTTTTTCATTCAACTCTGCATGTGTAGTAGATGCTGGATGAATAACAAGTGATTTTACATCCGCAACGTTTGCTAACAAGGAGAATAATTCCAAGTTGTCAATAAATTCCTGTGCCTTCTTTGCATCTCCCTTAATTTCAAATGTAAAGATAGAACCACCACCATTAGGGAAATATTTCTTATATAATCTCTGCTGCTCTGGATCATCTGATACAGAAGGATGATTAATTTTTTCAACCAATGGCTGTTTCTGTAAAAATTCAATTACTTTCTTCGTATTTTCTACATGACGCTCTACACGAAGAGATAACGTCTCCAATCCCTGTAAAAAGATAAATGCATGAATTGGGGAAAGTGTTGCACCCATATCACGAAGAAGAATAGCACGAATTCTTGTAACAAATGCTGCTGGACCTGCTGCATCCACAAAGCTGATTCCATGATAACTTTCGTTTGGCTCAGTAAGCTGTGGGAACTTTCCAGATGCTTTCCAGTCAAATTTTCCACCATCAACGATAACACCACCAATTGTAGTACCATGTCCACCGATGAATTTTGTTGCAGAGTGTACCACAATATCTGCACCATATTCGATTGGACGGATTAAGTATGGTGTACCGAATGTATTATCAATTACCAATGGTAAATTGTGCTTATGTGCAATTTCTGCTACTGCTTCAATATCTACTACTTCTGAGTTTGGATTTCCAAGAGTTTCAATATAAACAGCCTTTGTGTTTTCCTTAATTGCACCCTCGATTTCACTTAAATTCAATGGGTCCACAAAAGTTGACTCAATGTTATAATCTACTAATGTATGTGCCAATAAGTTATAAGTACCACCGTAAATGTTCTTTGCAACTACTAAGTGGTCCCCAGCCAATGCTAAATTCTGAATTGTATATGTAACTGCTGCTGCACCAGAAGCTACTGCTAAAGCTGCTACACCACCCTCTAATGCTGCAATTCTACGTTCGAATACATCTTCTGTAGGATTGGTCAAACGACCATAAATATTTCCAGCATCTTTTAAGCCAAAACGATCTGCAGCATGCTGTGAATTGCGGAAAACATAAGATGAAGATTGATAAATTGGTACTGCTCTTGCATCTGTAACTGGATCTGGAGTTTCCTGTCCCACATGAAGCTGTAATGTTTCAAATTTGAAGTTTCTATCTTTTCTTTCTAACTTTGCCATATGCTCTACCTCTTTCTGCGAATATTCCATTCGACTTATATTTTTCTGTTCGTTTCTTTTTCCTAGTTTTCATATCGGATTTAATTTATGTCCATATTATACTTTACAATTCCTATTATGTCAATAGGTTTTTAGAAGTTTTTAAAAAAGTCCGTTATTACAGGAATTACGGACTTTTTCACTACAATGTATCCGTTTTATAATTATGTACATTTATTATATACACGCCCAATACAACGAGCAATCCTGCTACAATGTAACGTCCATAAAATGGCTCTCTCAACATCAAACAGGATAATACTGCACCTATAATAGGAATAAATGCATTAAAAATAGAAATTTCTCCAACTGGGTTATAACAAATCAACTGATTGTATAGAGAAAATCCAACCGACGATACCAATACCAATAATAGTAACACAAGGATACCCGTATAGGTAATCCGGTGTAAACTTCCTCCCATCAACAGTCCTGCTAGGATAAGTACAAAACCTCCAAATGCCAAACTGATGCCCGTCGCCATCAGCGTATCAACCTTTTGCGTTACTATTCTTGTCATGACTCCACCAAATGCCATACAAATGCCACTACAAATTAGCATTCCATCTCCTTCCAGCGAAAATCCACCCTGCGTCATATCGCTGCCAAAATTCAGAAGAAGCACACCGCAAAAACCTGACAGACATCCTAAAATCTTTCTTTTTGTCATATGCTCATCGCGAAAACATATACAAGCAAGAATGATTACAAAAAAAGTTCCCAAGGAATCTAAAATGGCCGATCTGGCACCACTAACCTTTGATAACCCCATATAAAAGAAAAAGTAATGAAGGGCAGTATTTACAAGACCAAATACCAATAACCACCAAACATCCTTTTGCTGCTTTATTTTCACTTTATGCCCCAGCATTTTTCCGATTAATAGTGTAACAATTCCAGCAAGCAGAAAACGGACACCGGCAAAAAGTGTCTTGGAACCGGTGTCTGTTGCAGTAATGGCAAACGCTTTAAATCCAATTTTTATTAATGGAAATGCAAATCCCCAAGTAAACGCTGCGATTGAGGCAAATAGTACAACAAAAAATTTCTTCTCAAATATTGATTTTGTCTTTTTCTCTTTGTTTTCCATTTCTTCTTCCTATTACATAAGCTGTTTTCCGTCAGAAAATGCATTTCCAACTACTTCTGTCATTTTCACATATTGATTATTGAATGGGTCAAATGAAATTGGTGCAACTTTTGCAACGTCAACATTTCCGTTTGCATCTAATGCATTTTCGTCCACACTGACATTTACAATTTCTCCTACTAAACGACAGGTTTTTTCATCATAACTCTTTAATTTGCATTCTACGCACACTGCTAATTCATTTATGATTGGTGCATCCACAAATTCTGATTTTGTAACTGTAAATCCTGCTGTTTTTATTTTATCTGGTACTTTATTTCCAGAAGCAATTCCTACATAATCACACGCTACCACATGCTCTGCATCTGCCATACTAATTGTAAATGCCTTTTTCGCTAAAATATTCTTTGTTGTCTTATGTCCGGCACTCATGCACATACTGATTTCGTTTCCTTCACTGATACCTCCCCAAGCTGCATTCATAGCATCTGGTGTTCCATCTTCTCCATAAGATGCGATAATAAATACAGGCTTTGGATATGTGTATGGTTTTGCTCCAAAATTCTTTCTCATAATAATTTCTCCTATTTAATACTCTTTGTATACATCACTGCTTTATACTTCCGTAGACAATACTTTCTGAATACTTCCATTTATATAGTTTACCATATCGCCTACGTCAATATTCTGTTCATATAAATATTTATCTGCTACATTCAAAGTTTGCACTTTATTTTCTGCATTTTTTATGGTTACCTTATCCATTCTCTCCATATGTTCTGGCAACCCTTCACAGCCAAAATCTGGTTCCTCTATATCCACTACTTTATATAAATTCGACATATCTTCCCCCTATCTAAACTGTAACTTTAAAGCATCTGCCAACGCTTCTATTATTATAGCACCAGAATATAGATTTTCTCAACTTTTTATTTTTAACTGCCCCCTTGACGATAACTCTCCCTATAGTATATCATACACTTTATCTAACAGTTGTCCCCAAAAATTTGGACATTGACCCACTCTTTTAATTATAATTCTATAGGAAAGGATTTTTATAATTATGAATAATAAAATTGGTCGTACTTTTACACCATGGACCCTTTTAAAATTTGCTGCCCCATCTATTGCCATGATGATTTTCATGTCACTTTATACAATTGTAGATGGAATCTTTATTTCCCGTTTTATCGGAAGTAATGCACTTTCTTCTTTAAATATTGTATATCCTATTATAAATATTGTCATTGCAATTGCTACAATGCTTGCTACTGGCGGCAACGCTATTATCAGTAAATACCTTGGACAGGACCGTAAAAAAGAAGCAAACGAGTGTCTGACACAGTTTATAATCATTGGCTTATTCGTCAGTATCGTTATCTTAATATTAACGCAATTTTTTCTGACACCAATTGCCTATTTTCTAGGCTCTAACGATGTACTTTTGCCTAATTGTAAGCAATATTTGTCCACAGCCATTCTTTTTGCTCCTGCATGTATGTTGCAAACACTTTTTCAATCCTATTTGGTTACTGCGGGGTATCCATCCCTTGGATTACTGCTTACTGTAGGAGCAGGTATTTTAAATGCAGTATTGGACTACCTTTTTATCGTTATCTGCCATTTGGGAATTGGCGGTGCCGCACTCGCCACTGGAATTGGACAATCCATCCCTGCCATTGCCGGACTATGTTTCTTTTTCCTTTCAAGAGAGGGCTTGCATTTTACAAAATTCTCTTTCCATGCAAAAGAACTTGTCCTAGCCTGTTATAATGGTTCCTCAGAAATGATAACGCAACTTTCCAATGCGATTGTTACTTTTTTATTCAATATTATACTAATGAAACTGGCTGGCGAACACGGAGTAGCTGCTATTACCATACTTCTTTATGGCCAATTTCTATTTAATGCATTTTACCTTGGTTTTTCCATTGGCATTAGTCCAATCGTAGGATACCAATATGGTGCTTGCAACAAAAAGGAATTAAAAAACACCTACAAAGTTTCCTTCCTATTTGTCGCAATCTCCTCTATAGTCCTTACTGTTCTATCGATTGTTTTATCAACACCTTTAGTAAATGTTTTTACGAAAGATGCTAAAACCTTTGCCTTAGCAGACTTTGGATTTAAACTATTTGCTATAAACTTTTTATTCAGCGGACTAAATATTACCAGTTCCGGCTTTTTTACCGCCCTATCAAACGGCAAAATTTCTGCTATTATCTCTTCCTGCAGAACCCTGGTATTTACGGTACTGGCACTTCTAACTTTACCTAACTTTTTAGGAATCAATGGTGCCTGGATTGCCATACCTGTTGCAGAACTTATTACACTGCTTTTGTCTTTTCGTATGCATTTGAAATACTTTATATTAGCTGGAGGGAAAAATTATTTGGCATAAATTGAAACACCCTTATACCAAGCCTGATGCAAGGAAGTCCCCCACCACTTATTGCTCTACGCAATAGAAGCAAGGGACTTCTTTGATTGTGTTAAAAAATAATTCGTGAATTTTTCTCACAAAATAATACGGTAGCTTTTATGACTGTAAATCCTTTGTAATCCTTTTCGCTGTCTTCGTAGCTGCCAAACCTCCCAATGCCGTTTCCCTTAAACTGTTATCCATTTTTTCTCCAATCTCTGCCATGGCATCTACCACCTCATCAAATGGCACTTTGCTCGCAATCCCTGCCATTGCCATATCCGCACAGGAAATTGCATTAACTGCACCTAAAACATTTCGCTTTACACATGGAATTTCCACAAGTCCAGCGATTGGATCACAAACAAGACCTAATACACCTTTTAAGGCAATGGCTGCCGCCTGTATCATCTGATCCATATTTCCACCCTGTAAAAAGGTAAGTGCTGCCGCTGCCATTGCAGAAGCCGAACCAATTTCCGCCTGACAGCCCCCCTGTGCCCCACTAATCGATGCTTTGTCTGCAATTACTTGTCCAATTGCCCCTGCCACATACAACGCTTTTACAATTTCCTCTTTTTCTCCCATTTTCATGCGATAATACGGAATTAACACCGCTGGTAACACTCCACAGGAACCAGCCGTTGGAGCTGCCACAATTCGTCGCATACAAGCATTGGATTCTGCCATTTTCAAAGCAATCACCATCGCTTCCCCCATAAAATTTCCACAAAGTGGTGATTGTTTTCCATTTTCTTCCACTTTATCCACACTTTGGGTTCGATATTTCTCTAATTTTCCACCTTCATCTCCAACCAATCCACTAGCAGACATACGTTCTGAACGATAGGTATCAATCGTTTCGCACATAACTGTAAATGTTTTTTCCATCGCTGCCATAGACTGATCCGTAGAAATCATACGTTCTCTTTTATCTTCTTCCAACATATATTCCCAAAATTCTCTTTTTTCCTGTTCACACCATTTTACGATTTCTTTCATTGTTAATGCCATGCTATCCTTTTCCTTTCTTGCCTTAGTTTTTCGTTTCTGCCCCGATTACAACTATCTCTTACGATTTGCCTTAACAATTTCTACAGTCCATTTACATAAGTCACTTTTAAAATGCCGGTTTGTCCCTCCAATTCATCTATAATATCCTCCGGTATCTCTTGATCCGTTTCAATTACCATAACAGCATAAGATGCCCTTTTCTCCCTATATAATTGCATCGTAGCAAGATTTATATTTTTTTCCGCAAGTACACTTGTTACCTTGGCTACACTTCCTACTTTATCTTGATTATGCACAATAAGAGTTGGATATTGTCCACTAAAATTAACTTCAATTCCATCAATTTTATTAACCATAATGCTACCACCACCTACAGAAGAAGATTGTACTTCAATCTTTCTCCCGCTTTCTCCTTCTAAACGAATAATAACTGTATTCGGGTGCGCATCTCGCAAATTTACAGTTGCAAACTGAAAAGAAAATCCGTTTTCTTCTGCCAAGGAAAAACTATTCGGGATCCGCATATCATCCGTAGAGAATCCTAATATTCCCGCAACCAGCGCCTTATCCGTTCCATGTCCTTTTCCTGTTGTTGCAAAAGAACCATGCAATAAAATCTCACCTTTCACTGGTCTATCATTTAATAATTTTCTTGTCATCTGTCCAATTCTAACCGCTCCAGCAGTATGAGAACTGCTAGGTCCAACCATGATTGGTCCTATGATATCTAATAATGCCATTTGCTATACCTCCTTATGATTGGTCGATGTTTTCCTAACTTATGTACTTTTTTCTCAAAAACAGTGCGTTTATTTTGTTGCTGCTATTCACAATCTTTGTTTCGGAATAAAAAAGGAAAGTATTACATGCTAATCTTTTTTCATTGTAACACTTTCCTCTCAAATTATACATTCCAAAATAGCAGTTTGACGCAAGTAATCTCCCCCACAGCTATTGTGTAGAGCAATAGGTGGTGGCTACTCTTGCTCTTTTATAAATCGTTACTCCTTCGGAATTCTCCTAAAATTTCACTATAATATTTTTTATTTTGTGATATAATCTCTGGAGATGGTTTTTTTCCCTCCATCTTCCATAAATAGGTTCTATAGACACACGCTTCAAATGGATACTTAATTTCTCCCTCTTTTTTATATTCTCCAATTTGCCGATATGTGGTTAACTTGGTATCTCGAATTTCTTTAATACTGCGACATTCTTTGCTCATAAAAAAGTCCATAAATTTTTCATTGATATAATCTTGTATTTTTTCAAAAGAAATATCCGTATCTTTCATCTGCGCCTCTTTGATTGTCTGTGTAACTGTTTCTGTCACAAATAGCTTATAATACTTTTCTCTTACACGATTGTTCTTTTTCCCATATCCATGTTCAAACATTTTTGCAATACTAAATAAAATACCCGAGATAATAAATGCACCCAACTGTTTTAATTCATATTCACTTTCCATAGTAATTGCTATACTCAACGAATTCTCTATATTTTCTAAGTTTTCTGTCACTTCCGCATGCTTTTTTTCCGTTGCATTTCCTTGATATACATCTTTTTTCCGCAAGCTCCACGTTCGATTCACATAATTTTCTAACGAATTTTTCTTTCCAGCTTCATCGCGAATTTCGTAGAGTCTTGGTATACTCCTAATAAAATCTATAAAAGTATCACAAAATCGATCTTCGTCAATATATTTTGAACCCAATTTTGCAAAAAAATATTCTTTCATGGTAAACAACTTTGTTATTGCATTTTTTCTCAAACTTTCTATACGAGCCCTATTTTTTTCCCGATTATATTCTTCAAGTTCTGTCGCTTCTACCAATAAACATTCAATTTCCAAAAATTTCTTTTTATTTTCGTTATATTGTTCTTCTCTTTTTTTGTCGCGCTCTAATCCCATAGCAATTCCCCTTTTACTCTAATATCTTTTTAATTACCTCCGCCGGATTCTTCACTTTCATTTCCGCAATTTTTGTTACGATATCATCCATATAAAACAATGGTGTCATATCGTAAATTCTAGCCTCTCCTGTCTGGAAATCAACCTGTCCATAAGTTATACAACCAATTGAAGTATCTTTCTTGGCACGATAAGCATAATTAAGAGCCATCATTTCAACCAAAGGAATTGGTTTTGTTCCGTATGTCATACAGGCATATAACGTATCTTCATCCTCAATTTCGTTAATCAATTTTCCAAATATAGCAAGTTGTGTATCAATCAAGTCATTGTAAGGCACTGCAATTATTTTTGTCCTACATTTACATCCGCATTCTTTCTCTAATTCTGCAATCTGTTCCTGCATCACTTGAAAATTTCTATCCGTATTCTCCTGCTCATGTTTTATAACCAAAATTTCAACTTCTTCCCCCTGCATCACATAACCATGAAGCAATGGAAGCAACGGAAATGAGACCTCCCTGTTATACTCTAATTTTTCATTTTCCATTGCCTTGTATACCTGTTTTTTTAACTTATTTTCTGGCTGAAATGGAACTGTGGTAATAAATTTTTTCATATACAATCATCCTCTCTTTTCAATATATATTATCTTTTTTCTTCCTTGTATATAGTTATCTGTATTATTCTTCCTGCTTTAAGTGATAAAACTAAAATTTTCATTTATTTTACGATTTTTTCCTATACACACAATACTTCATATACGGTTGCGTATTGTCTAACCAATCGGTGCAACCTGTTTTTCTACATGCTCGTATAAAAACAGCACTATGCGCCTTGTGTGGTAAAGAAATTGAAGCTCACACCTCTTGTAAAAATAGCCAACTAAATGAAGTGGTTTTTCTTGTCCTTTTATAAAAAAACATATTTTCCAAATCCAAATTTTGTATTTTTTCCTACATGTAAAACCTCACCGGCAAGCAACATTTTCTGTTGTTCCAAAGTAAGACCTTCCATTTGTATTTCCCCTACAATTCCTCGCAAGGTCATCCCTTCTCCCTGGGTTGTAGAATACCGCCTTACGCTGGCTAAATGGGATGTTTCTTCAAACACTTCTATATTATCGCAAGAAATTACTGGTTTCTCTATTGCTATTCCCTGAAAACAATTTACCATATAAATTCTTCTCGCTACCCCTGCCAAAACAGCCTCAGGATAGAACTCTCTAAGCATCTCACCTCTATGCTTCATGGAAAGTGGGGATAAAAAACGAACAATTCCTTTTCTATTTTTACCATTGGCAAAACGTTCCTCCACATATTCCTGTAAGGTTTCTTGTTTTACATTTTGCAAATAAATTCTACCATCTTCCAAAATCACTTCTCCCAAACGTCCCGTTATTTTCTTAATTACAAATGACACCTGTTCTTTTCCTATTCCAACCGTTCCAAGCGAAGTCAGAGCATACAATATGGTAGAAAAATAGCTTACCATATTCCCAAATAATGTCATAGAAAAACTGAACCCCTGTCCAATCTGTGCATATTCATGCTGGTCTTTACAATCCAACACAAATCCCATGCTTTCTTTTGTTACAAAATCCGGTCGGATTATATACTATAATGGTATCATAATTTAAGACACTTTCAGAGACAATTCTTAATGAATTTGAT
>ERZ825896.2652-NODE-2652-length-16645-cov-3.149186_pt1 | contig 16645 bp, 20 predicted proteins | sample MGYA00519858_ERZ825896 | MGnify/ENA primary metagenome ERZ825896 (study PRJEB31778, sample SAMEA3449214) | human gut metagenome | biome: human gut; feature: human-associated habitat; material: faeces | place: United Kingdom | collected 2010/2012 ...
CTTGTCGCCCTTGGCAAAGACCAGCACGCGCTGCGTCTTGCCGGTGCCGTGGGGCAGCACGATGGCGCCACGGACCTGTTGGTCGGCATGACGGGAGTCAACGCCCAGCTTCACATGGAGTTCCACGGTCTCGTCGAACTTGGCCGGAGCGGTCTTTACGATCAGCTCCATGGCGTCGGCGGTATCATACAGCATGGATTTGTCGATCTGCTTGGCAGAATCGGTATACTTCTTGCCTCTAAACATCGTTTCTACCTCCTTCCCTTACTCTTCCACGGTCACGCCCATGGAGCGGGCGGTACCGGCGACCATGCTCATGGCCGCCTCGATGGTGGCGGCATTCAGGTCGGGCATCTTGGTCTCGGCGATCTTGCGCAGATCGTCCTTCTTCAGAACGGCGACCTTAGTCTTGTTGGGTACGCCGGAGCCGGACTCGATACCGCAGGCCTTCTTGATGAGGACGGCAGCGGGAGGGGTCTTGGTGACGAAGGTGAAGGAACGGTCGGCGTAGACGGTGATGATGACGGGGATGATGAGGCCCGCATCGTTCTTGGTCCGCTCGTTGAATTCCTTGGTGAAGGCGGCGATATTGACGCCGTGCTGTCCCAGAGCGGGGCCAACGGGAGGAGCGGGAGTCGCCTTGCCGGCCGGGATCTGCAGTTTTACGTAACCAGTTACTTTCTGTGCCATTTGAAACAGCACCTCCTACGATAATGTGGTTTGGACGGCGCAGCGGCGTGCGCCTCCCACGTTACGAAACGGGCTCGACCTGGTCGAGCTCCAGCTCCACGGGCGTCTCGCGCCCGAACATGGAGACCACCACGCGGACCTTGCTGCGGTCCAGGTCGATCTCCTCCACGGTTCCCAGGAAGGACTCCAGGGCGCCGTCGGTAATTTTTACATTGTCGCCGACTTGGTAGCCAACGACGATCTCACGCTTCTCCACGCCCAAGGCGGCGATTTCGTCCTCAGTGAGTGGGATGGCCTTGTTGCCGGAGCCGACAAAGCCGGTGACGCCCCGGACATTGCGCACCAAGTGCCACGTCTCGTCAGTCATAACCATTTTGACAAGCACATAGCCGGGGAAGACCTTGCGTTCCACTGTTTTGGGGCCGTTGTCCGTGATTTCCGTGACGGTCTCCATCGGGATGTTGACCTCATGAATCAAATCCCGCAGGCCCCGGTTTTCTACCGCCTTCTCAATGCTGGCGGCGACGGTGTTTTCATAACCGGAATAGGTGTGGGCGACATACCACTTTGCATTATCAGCCATGACGCCCTACCCTTAAGCCTTGCCGAACAGATGCAGCAGGGCGTCCACAATGCCTCCGGCGACGGCGTCAAAGATCCAGATGCATACGCCTACGACGATGACACAGATAATGACGATAATCACATTGTTAACCGTCTGCTTGGCGGTAGGCCACTGGACCTTTTTCAGCTCGCTCTTCATTTCGCGGAACCACTTGGCGATGCGGGCGAAGATACCGGGCTTCTTTTCCTTGGGCTTGGCGTCCTTGTCCTTTTTGGACTTGGCAGGCTTGCCCGGAGCTTCAGTCACTTCCTCATTCAGCTCCATGGCCTGGTCGAGCTTCTCGTTTTCAGACATTCAGTCACACCCTTCTTTCTTGTGAGCCATAGCAGTACTCATTACTTGGTCTCGTTGTGGACCGTGTGCTTCCTGCAGAAGGGGCAGTATTTGTTCAATTCCAAACGGTCGGGGGTATTCTTCTTGTTCTTGTTGGTGTTGTAGTTTCTCTGCTTGCACTCGGAGCAGCGCAGGGTGATCTTCACCCGGTTACCAGCCTTCGCCATGTTCGGCACCTCCTTCATTGTTTGACCGCGGGCATAAAAAAAGCCGGATGCGGCCTCTAAGCCGAATCCAGCGACACAAGGGCGCAATACACCCCTTCAGCGCCACGGTGCAGATTCGGCAAGTTTGCCTCCCTATGTGGTTAAAAAGAGGGTTGTACGTCATCACACCGTAAAAATGCGCACAAAACGCCCTCTTCATAGGTGTTGACAGTCTATCATAGAAAGACTGGGAAGTCAAGGCTTTTTCCTTGTTTTTTCCCTCAAATTCAGGTACAATGCAGAAACAGGAAAGGGAGGGAAGCTATTTGCGTATTATGGCCATTGACTACGGAGACGCCCGGACCGGAATCGCTGTTTCCGATCCGACCGGATCGCTGACAGGATACACAGCCGTTATCCGCAGCCGGGATCCGGAACGTGTGTCGGAGGAGATCGCCGCCCTGGCGGAGCAGCACGGCGTGGAAGAAATTGTGATGGGATTCCCCCGCAATATGGACGGCACCGAGGGGCCGCGGGCAAAGCTCTGCCGGGACTTTGCCATACAGGTGGAGAGAGCTGCCGGTAAGCAGGTGGTACTCTGGGATGAGAGACGGACCACCGTGGAGGCCCATGGCATTCTGCATGCCTCTGGAAAACGGATGAAGGATCACAAAAAGAGTGTGGATGCTGTCGCTGCTTCCCTAATCCTGGAGGGGTATCTCAACTTTAAACGGATTTCAGGGCAATAGATGCAGGCCTGCTTGAGCGCGGTGAAAGCGTACAGGACATCCGCTTCGCGGGGCGGGCATGCTCGGTTAAGAGGATGTCTCGGACTTCCCGAACAGTTCCCGCAGGCCGATGACAATCAAAAAGCCGCCGAAAAACCGGTGGAGCAATTCCACATCCAGTGCGGTGGCGATCCACGCCGCCAGCGCCGTCCCCAACAGGCCGGCCACAATGGCGGGCACGGCGGCCTGTTTGTCGATATATCCGTTTTTGATGTGGGCCGGCAGAGCGGTAGCGGCAGTGGGAAGAAAATAGAGCAGATTGACGCCCTGAGCCACATTTTGAGGCACCCCGGCAAAGGCGGTCATATAGATCAGCAGCAGGGTACCGCCGCCGATGCCAAAGCCGGAGAGCACTCCGGTGACCAGCCCCGCCAGTGCGGATATCATCCAGGCCATCAGAAAAACAGCGCTTTCACGCCGCCATATAGGATGAGCAGGGCAAAAGCCCGGCGCAGCCAGTCCATGTTGAGCTTTTTAAAGAGCCTTCCGCCGATGAACCCGCCCACAAGTCCGCCGGCGAGGTAGGGGAGCGCGGTCATAAAATCCAGGGAACCCCGCAGCATGTAGATGACTGAGGAGAGGACGCACAGCGGGAGAATGACGGCGATGGAGGTGGCGAAGGCTTTCCGCTGGTCCAGTCTGCACCACCGCGTCAGCAGTGGAACCAGAATCATCCCGCCGCCGCCGCCGAAAAATCCGTTGGCCAGCCCGGCGGCTCCGCCGGCTGCGGCATGCTTGAGTGCCTTTTTGTTCAGAAAAATCCCTCCCAACGCCCATAGTGTGGCACGGGAGGGAAAATTTATGCACAGATCACCAAGGGTCAAAGAAAAAATCTGCCTGTAAAAATAACACTTGACAAATTTAGAATATTTGAATATAATAATATTGTAAATAGCGAAAGGAGGGGAAGAGCCATGAACGACGCGGAGGCCCCTTACGGGGAAAAGGCGGAACTGCTGAAAGCGCTGGCGCATCCGCTGCGGCTGCGCATCGTCCGCGGACTTCTCCGCTGCGGCTGCCGCAATGTGGGCTGCATGGAGGAGCACACCGGCCAGTCACAGTCCTGCATTTCTCAGCACCTGATGCGTTTGAAGGCAGCGGGGGTGGTAAAAGCGGAGCGGCTGGGCAACGAGGTATACTATGAAATTGCCGACCGGGAGGTGGCAGCCATTGTATCGGCCCTTTTCGGAGACCGGGAGGAGGACTATCGGTGAGCTGGGATATCATTGTGGTAGGCGGCGGTCCGGCAGGGCTTTCAGCGGCCCTCCAGGCCAGGAGCCGAAACAAGACGGTTCTCGTGGCTGGAGGCGCCGGACGCGACGGTCCTCTCGACAGGGCTGAGCGCATTGACAACTATCTGGGGCTGCCCGGCCTGTCAGGCGGGGAGCTGGCCGCCCGCTTCCGTGCCCACGCCGAAGAAGCGGGGACGGTCTTTAAAAAGGGCCGTGTTCTGAATATCATGCCCTCCGGCGGCAAATTCTACGTGGGGATTGACAGCGACGTGGAGGAGGCCGGAGCGGTGGTGCTGGCGACCGGCGTGGTACGGGGCAAGAAATATCCGGGGGAGGCCGGGCTCCTGGGCCGGGGCGTGAGCTACTGCGCCACCTGCGACGGAATGCTCTATCGGAACAAGGAGGTAGCCGTGGTGGGCCTCAGCGCAGACGCCGCAGAGGAGGCCAACTTTCTCCACAGCCTGGGATGCCGGGTGACCTATGTATCTCCTGGAAAGCCTGAGGGGCTGGATGGCGGTATCCCCGTTGTCAAGGCTGCTCAGATAGAGATTTTAGGAGCGGGGAGCGTCAGCGCACTCCGGGCCGGGGAAGTTGAGCTCCCCTGCGCGGGCGTATTTATTCTGCGGCCCTCCCTGGCTCCGGCCGATCTGCTCCCTGGCTTGGCGCTGGAGGGAAACTACATTGCGGTAGATCGGAATATGGCGACCAACGTACCGGGCGTTTTCGCCGCAGGAGACTGCACAGGCCTGCCCCTTCAAGTGTCCAAGGCTGTGGGAGAGGGGCTGGTGGCCGGGCACCGGGCGGCGGAATATCTGGATAAGACTGCGAAATAAAGAAAGGAAGCGTGCAATATGGCAATCATTCATCTGACAAAAGACGGCTTTGACAAGGCGGTGGGAAACGGTGTTTCCATGGTGGACTTCTGGGCATCCTGGTGCGGCCCCTGCAAGATGCTTGCCCCTGTGATGGAGGATCTGGCGGGCCGCTACGAGGGCAGGGCCCTGGTGGGTAAGGTCAATGTGGACGACGAGCCGGAGCTGGCCGGGCGCTTTGGCGTCATGAGCATTCCCACTGTGATCTTCTTTAAGGACGGCGAGGAGATCGACCGTAAGGTGGGGGTTATGCCGGCCGACAGCTTTACTGCTGTGCTGGACGCGAATCTGTAACCGGACAGAACAATCGCCTGGAGAGACGCTGTGAGCGCGCTCCAGGCGATTGTTTCTATGGGCCATCCGCTCAGTGATCACGGTCTCCCAGCATGGTGACGACCTCGCCCCAGGAGCAGTGGTAGTCCCCGTCGCCGCTGCGCCGGTAGGAGCCGGTAAAGGGGTTTTTGCCGAGGTAGACCGGGAGCTGATCTCTGGGAGCGGGGGGAACCTCCATTACAATAATCTGGGCCCCGTCCACTTCTGCCACCCGGATCTGGTCCTCTGCAAGGATATTGGCGCTGACGACCCGCCTGTCATCCAGCATGGCGCACAGCTCTTCCGCCATTTCCCGGGCATCCAGCAGGCCCTGAACCCGCAGGGAGTGATCCGGCAGCTCCTCCACCCCCAGCAGAATCACCCCGCCGTAGGTGTTGGCAAAGGCGGAATAGGTCTCCCAGAGGCTCTGCGGCAGTCCGCCGGTAGCCAGCTTGGCCTCCAGGCGGTTATTTTCTCTCCAACGGCTGATTTGTGACAGATCCAGCATGTGAGCCCTCCTCTCCAAGTACACACCATTATACAGGCGCACAGAGAGGCGGGCAAGACAAATTCACAAAAATACCACTGATTTTAAAAAGATACGCTGGAAAACAGGCGGGATTTCCGCTATAATATAAGAATAACCATAGAAAGGCGCGGACAGCGGCCGTGCCGGGATGGGGGGCTGCGTATGGAACTGGATACCGTGAGGCTCCAAGAGGAAAACCGGCGCTTGAGCGAGCTGGTGGAGCGGGACTGGCTGACGGGACTTTACAATCGCGGGGCCACGGAAGAGCAGATAGACCGCCGGTTGAAAGAGCAAAAGTGTGGAATCCTGCTGTTCCTTGATGTGGACCATTTCAAGCAGGTAAACGACCGCTACGGGCATATCGCGGGGGACAGGCTGCTCTGTGAGGTGGGGAAGACGCTGCGCTATATGGCATCCCGCAACGATATTGTGGGCCGCGTGGGCGGCGACGAGTTTGTCATGTATCTTCCGGAGCATGGAGACAAGCGTTATCTGGAGGAGCGCCGGTCCAGAATTCAGTCGCGCATGGCCGGTATTACCCTGCCTGACGCCACAGTTCATATTACCGTTACAGTCGGCGGGGCGCTGTATCAGGACGGTGATAACTACCGCAGCCTGTTTGACCGGGCCGACCAGCGGCTGATGCGCCTCAAGCGGGGACGGAGCAAGAGCGCCTCTGTCCCGGAGACCGGCCCGGAGGGGATAGAAACGGATGTGGGGCAGATCCGGGAAGACTTGGCTGAAGGGGATCCGGTCGCCGGAGCTTTCTGCCAGGATTATGAGACCTTCCGAAATATTTTTCGCTACGCCGAGCGCCGGCTGCGCCGCCTGGAGCGCAGCGCCTATGTAATTCTTCTGACATTGACCGATCGGGAGGGGGGCTTTCCGCCTCTTCAGGAGCGGGAGGAGCAGATGGGGCTGCTGAAGGAGATCATCCAGAGCTCCCTGCGTCTCGGGGACGTGTTTACCCAGTATACAAGCTGTCAGTTCCTGGTGATGGTCTCCGATTTGTCGGCAGAGGACGCCGAGCGCATTTCAGAGCGCATCTCAGGGGTGTTCTTCGAGCGGACCTCCGTCAAGCCGGAGAGCCTGCTGCTCCACCACTGCTTTCCCCTCCGTCCCGCGGGCTGAACACGCCAAAAAGGAGGAAAACCGTCCAGCGGTTTTCCTCCTTTTTAAATCTTTCCCACACGGCTGTTTACCTGAAGGAAAAAAGATGGTAAACTAGAGAGGTTATCATGAGGTGAAAGGAGGTGGGCCGTCTGTCCTGGATCTCCGATTCCATCCGCGAATTTTTCCGCAAAGGGGATCTGCTGCTTCTCTTCCTCTGTCTGGCGGCCAGCGGCTACGGCCTGGTCCTCATATACAGTGCCACCCGCTGGAGCGGAGGCTACCGCAGTATCATCGTGCAGGCTATTGCTATTGCCTTGGGGGTGCTGGTCTATATTCTGCTCTCCTCGGTGGACATCGAGTTGTTCACCGAGAAGTCCTGGAAGCTGCTGTTGGGCTTCAACGTCCTTATCAACCTGCTGGTACGCACCCCCCTGGGCGTGGACAACGGCAGCGGCAATCTGAGCTGGCTGCATATTCCGGGGTTTCCGGTGAATCTGCAGCCTGCGGAGATCGCCAAGCTCACCTTTGTGCTGGTGCTGGCCTGGCAGATCAACCGCCTTCAGGAGCGCGGCATCAGCCGCCCCTCTTCGGTGTTCCAGATTGCAGGACACGCCGTGTTTATGTTCGCGCTCATCTCTGCCGCCTCCGGCGACTACGGCATGGGACTGACTTACCTGCTGATTTTCGTGGTCATGGCTTGGGCAGGGGGTGTAAAAAAGCGCTGGTTCCTGCTGGCGATCGGGGTATGCATCGTCGGGGTTGTCCTGATCTGGCCGCATATCAGCGACAAATATTTTGCACGGCGCATTACAGTGGTCATCGACCACCTTACAGGCAATCAGGACACCTTATTTGACCAGACCCAGGGGGCGGGCTGGCAGCAGACCCGCAGCATCCTGGCCATCGGCAGCGGTGGGATTTTCGGTCAGGGCTATTTGCAGGGGATTCAGACGCAGAGCCCCTATGAGACCAGTCTCCCCGCCCGGCACACCGACGAGATTTTCGCCGTCTGCGGTGAGGAGTTCGGTCTGGTGGGCTGCATACTGCTGCTTCTGATCCTGGCCGCCATCATCTTGCGCTGTGTCTGGGTGGCCCGGCGGGCCTGCTCTCCGCAGTCTGCCCTCATTGCCATGGGCTACGCCGGGATGCTGCTGGTTCAGGTGGGAATCAACGTGGGCATGTGCCTCTACGTCTTTCCCGTGGTGGGACTGACCTTGCCCTTTATCAGCTATGGAGGATCGTCCATCCTTACCATGTACGCCGCCATGGGAGTGGTCTCCAGCATCAAAATGCGATCCCTGCCCAGCTGGCTGAGGGACCGCAGCCGGATTTAATATTATTTCAGATATGAAAAGGAGAAGCGTCCATGTCCATCCTGTGTCCCGCATGTAAAGAATCCTTTCAGGCGTCCTTTCTCGGGCTGAAGGTCGTGTGCCCGCACTGCAAAACCGACTTGTCGGCCCGTGTCAGCGAACCGGCCGTGCTCTCCAACGGACTGAGCGCCGTCCTGATTGTGGTGCTGATCTCTCTGTACCTGCCCTTTGTACTCTACAACGAGGCGATAGGCCAGGGACTCAAGGCCGTCATCGGAATCGCTATGCTGGTATTTCTCTATCTGATTTCCCGCTTTATCACCTTCCGCCTGACCGTACGGAAAATTAAGCGGCTGAAAAACCAGAGTCCCGACTGAGGTCCCTTGTATAATCTCCTTGCTTTGGCAAAGAATAGCGGTAACCCCAATTCTGTACCAAAGTCTAAGGAGGTTCTAAAGTTGAAACAAAAGTCCTTTGTCCGCCGTGCCCTGCTTCTGGCAGTCCTGGGCGCCGTGCTGCTCTCGTCGGCCCTGCCCGCTTTCGCCTTTCCCTTCGGTGGAGCGGAAGAGGCGCCGGCTGTGACGGCATTTTCCAAGAACGGCCCTGAGGGCCAAATGATTTCCTTTGCCGCGGAAGATTTCAAGGTAGAGGGTGAGGAGACGCTGGAGGCATTGGTGATCGAGGCGCTACCCGATCCGGCCGCTGGGACGCTTACGCTGGGCGGGAGCCCCCTGGCGGTGGGCGACGTGGTGTCTATGTCCGCAGTGGACGGCCTGCGCTTTGATCCCCTGCCTGTTGTCACGGATACCAGCTTTGTCTTTACCCCTGTGTTCCAAAGCGGCGCTGCCGCGTCCCAGGTCGAGGTGGGGCTCCACCTGCTTGCCGCGGAAAACGCCGCCCCTGTGGCGGAGGATCTGGAGCTGAGCACCTATAAAAATGTGGCGATCACCGAGCGCTTTGCCGCCACCGACCCGGAGGGGGATCTGCTGACCTTCCAGCTGGTGGACAAGCCCGCCCGCGGCTCCGTTACCATGCCTGAGGACGGCTCCGACCAGTTTGTCTATACCCCCTATGAGAATAAGACCGGCAAGGACTCCTTCACCTATATCGCCATTGATGCGGTGGGTAACAGCTCCGCGCCGGCCACCGTGAAGATTAAGATTGAAAAGGCCGGTACAAAGGTCGCCTATGCCGATCTGGATGGGAATCCCGCCCACAAGGCGGCTATTCGGCTGGCGGAGGAAGAGATCTTTGTGGGCGAGTGTATGGGAGGACAGTATTTCTTCCAGCCCGAAACGCCCGTCAACCGCAGCCAATTTGTGGCCATGGCCATGGACGTGGCCGGGCTTGACGCCCTGGAGGGGGTCACCCGCACCGGCTTTGCCGACGACGAGGCCATTGCCACCTGGGCCAAGCCCTATGTGTCCTCCGCGCTGAAGGCGGGGCTGATACAGGGCGGCCTGGCCGCCGATGGACAGGTGGTATTTGAGCCGGACAGCACCATTACCCGGGCGGAGGCCGCGGTCCTGCTGGACCGGGCCCTGCAGATCTCCGATACGGCCGCCCTTGCGCCTTATGACAGCGACAGTTCCGCCCCGGTCTGGGCGGTTCAGTCGGCGGCCAACCTGGCTGCCTCCGGCGTTTTGGACGCCGGAAGCGCCCTGGGCGACACCCTGACCCGCGCCGAGGCGGCAGAGCTTCTCTGCGGCGCTTTGGAACTGCTGGACAGCCGCGACAGCGGCGGAATCTTCCCCTGGTAACAGCACAGTAAATACAACAGCCGCGCCCTCAGCAGGGCGCGGCTGTTGTATTTGTAACCAAATAAGTTGCATTTATATCATGTTTTGGGAATCTTCATGATGCTGCCTTCAAATGGTTGAGTATTCTGCAAATCTATGCTATAATATTCCATTAGCGCATATCTATAGTGTGATCTGTGTTTTGTGCGAGGTGTGGAGATTGAAAATCGTCGTATTGGCGGGCGGGCTGAGCCCGGAGCGCAGCGTATCTCTGTCCACAGGGACGATGGTGACCGAGGCTCTGCGGGCCAGAGGTCATCGGGCGGCGCTGGTGGATATGTATTTCGGCCTGGAGGACTGCGCCGGGCCGCTGGAGGACTACTTCGACGCCCCTGTGCCCGACGGGTACAGGCGTGTAAGCCGGGAGGCGCCGGATCTGGAGCAGGTCCGGGCGGCCCGGAGGGATAAGAGCGGGAGCCTGTTCGGCCCCGGCGTACTGGAGCTGTGCCGCCTGGCCGATTTGGTCTTCCTGGCGCTCCACGGCACCTGCGGCGAGGACGGCCGGGTTCAGGCGGCCTTTGATCTGCTGGGGATTCCCTATACCGGAGCGGGCTTCCTGGGCAGCGCCATCGCCATGGATAAGGATTTGACCAAGCGCATGGTGGCCGACGTGGTGTCCACCCCCGGCTGGAAGACGGTGACCTATACGGCCGGCGATATTGACGGGCTGGTGGCCGCAGCCAGGCTGCCCCTGGTGGTAAAGCCGGTGGCCAGCGGATCCTCCATCGGGGTCTCCATCGCCCATACGGCGGAGGAGCTGCGGGCGGCCCTCACCGGCGGTCTGGCTCTGGGGGGGCGCACGGTTCTGGAGCAGTATATCCGGGGACGGGAGATCCAGGTGGGCATCCTGGAGGACGCCGCTCTCCCCTCCATTGAGATCATTCCCAAGGCGGGCTTTTACGACTATGAAAACAAGTACCAGCCCGGCGCGGCGGTGGAGGTCTGCCCGGCGGAGATCTCCCCGGAGACGGAGGAGAAGCTCCGCGCCGCCGCCCTGCGGGTGTATGAGACGCTGGGGCTCTCGGTCTACTCCAGGGCGGATTTCATCGTGGATGAGGATGGGGAGCCCTGGTTCCTGGAGATCAACACCCTGCCCGGCATGACACCGACCAGCCTGCTGCCTCAGGAGGCTGCGGCTGTGGGGATCGACTACGGCGCGCTGGTGGAGCGCATTGTCCTGGCCTCTCTGGCGGCCAGAAAACAGGGAAGATAAGGGAGAGACACATGGAACCAATGACCATACGCGAGCTGCTGGAGGCAGTAAACGGCCGCCTGCTGGGGGAGTTCAACGACGTGAACCGGACTGTCTCCCGTGTGGAGACAGACAGCCGGACCATCCACGAGGGCTCTCTCTTCATCCCCCTGGTGGGGGAGCGCTTCGACGGCCACGCCTATATCAATGCCGCTCTGGAGGGCGGGGCGGCGGGCTGTCTCACCCAGCGGGAGCGGGAGAGCTATCTGCCCGGCAAGTTCTATATCAAGGTGGACTCCACACACCGGGCCCTGCGGGATCTGGCCCGCTGGTACAAGCGGAAATTTCCCATCCCCGTGGTGGCCATTACGGGATCGGTGGGAAAGACGACTACCAAGGATATGGTGGCCGCTGTTTTGGGAGAGCGCTTCAAGGTGCTCAAAACCGAGGGAAATCTGAACAATGATATCGGCGTGCCCATGACCTTGCTGCGGCTGAACGGGGAGCATGAGGCTGCCGTACTGGAGTTGGGTATGAACCACGCCGGGGAGATCGACTACCTCTCCGCCATTGTGGAGCCGGATGTGGTGCTCATCACCAATATCGGAGACTCCCATATCGAGCATTTTGGATCCCGGGAAAAAATTCTGGAGGCCAAATGCGAAATTTTTCACCATGCCCACAAGGGAGCCTTTGCCGTGCTCAACGGGGACGACCCTTTGCTGCGCACGCTGGATGGAACGCTCTCCCACGAAATCCTCTGGTGCGGCACCGGAGAGTACAATGATTACCGGGCCTGCCGGGTGGAGAGCGACGGCAAGAGCCGCATCACCTGCGAGGTGAAGACCCCCGATATGGAGTGCACTGTGGAGATCCCGGCCCTGGGAGAGCATATGGTCTACCCGACCCTCATGGCGGCGGCGGTGGGGGAGCGCTTTGGTTTGACCCAAAAGGAGATTACCGACGGCGTGCTCCACTTTGCACCGACCAAGATGCGCATGAATATCATTCAGCGGGGAGAGGGCATTACCATCCTCAACGACACCTATAACGCAAATCCCCAGTCCATGCGGGCGGCGGTAGGAGTGCTGGGAACCTCTGCCGGAGGATTCAAAGTGGCGGTCCTGGGCGACATGTTCGAGCTGGGCCCCCTTGCCCCCGCCCTCCACGCCGGAATCGGGGAGTATTTGGGTAAGGCCGGGGTAGACTGCCTGGTGGCGGTAGGGGAGCTGGCGAAGCACATCTATGACGCCGCCGAAAAGGCAGGTGTGCCCGAGCTTCATTACTGTGCCGGCAAAAAGGAGGCCCTGCCCGTCCTGGCACAGGTGGTGAAACCCGGCTGTACCGTTCTGGTCAAGGCCTCCCGGGGGATGGCGTTTGAGGAACTGGTGGAGTATCTGAAGGTAATTACACCCGAGGTCTAGAGCTTGTTTGAAACATGTCAACATGCCCAACCGACCGCTCCGCGGCTCCAGAGAAAAGCCTGGGGGCAGCGGCCTCCGCATGGAGGCGTGCGCTATCCGAACAGCTTTGCCAGATTCTCCTGAAAAGGCGGATAGAGAATCCCTTTCTCTGTAATAATTCCCGTCAGCAGCGCGTGGGGGGTTACGTCAAAGGCGGGGTTCCACACCCCCACGTCCAGCGGCGCGGTCTGAGTGGGTCCCAGATGAATCAGTTCATCCCTGCTGCGCTCCTCGATGGGAATGCTGTTGCCGTCGGCGATGGTCATGTCGATGGTGGAGGAGGGCAGCGCGGTGTAGAAGGGGATCCCGTGGTAATGGGCGTTTACCGCCACCGAATAGGTGCCGATCTTGTTGGCAAAGTCGCCGTTGGCCGTCGCAGCCCACCACCACCATGTCTACCTCGCCGCGGCGCATGAGGGCGGCCGCCATGTTGTCCGCAATGAGGGTGGTGGGGATGCCGTCTGCCACCAGCTCGTGGGCGGTAAGGCGGGCGCCCTGAAGCAGGGGGCGGGTCTCATCGGCGTAAACCATTTTTACTTTCCCCTGCTCGTGGGCGGCCCGGATGACCCCCAGGGCGGTACCGTAGCCGCCGGTGGCCAGAGCGCCTGCGTTGCAGTGAGTCAGAATCCTTGCGCCGTCAGGGACAACGGCCGCGCCGAAGGCCCCCATGGTCCGGCACATCTCCACATCCTCCCGATGGATGGCCTTAGCTTTTGCAAGTAAATCTCCTTTACAGGATGCCATGCGATCCAGCGCCCAGAAGAGATTGACGGCGGTGGGGCGGCTGGCGGCCAGGACGGCCTTGGCCTCGGCCAGATCGGCCCCGGCTCGGGCGGCCAGGCAGTAGGCGTAGGCGGCGGACACGCCGATGGCGGGAGCGCCGCGGACCACCATGGTCCGGATGGCGTTGGCCACCTCACGGTAGTCGGTATAGGGGAGCCAGACCTCTTCGGCGGGCAGCCGGGTCTGGTCCAGCAGGTAGAGGGTATCGTTTTCCCAACGGATTGCTTCCATAATGCGCAGGACCTCCGTGTACTCAAAATTTGACCCTCCGATTGTATCACAATCTTTCACAGGAGACAATTTCAAAATGATAGATATATCCGTCTCGAACCTGACCAAAGAGTTCGAGGTAGGCAAAAAAATACTGGACGGCCTCTCCTTCCAGGTGGATCAGGGGGAGCGGGTGGGCCTGCTGGGCAAGAACGGCGCGGGCAAGACCACGGTGTTCAGAATCCTCACCGGCGAGCTGGATTGGGACGAGGGGGAGGTGATGACGGCCCCCGGAAAGCGGCTGGGCCTCATCTCCCAGATCCCGGTCTACCCGGCGGGCTATACCGTGGAGGATGTGCTCCAGACCGCCTTTGACCGGCTCCACGCCATGGAGCGGGAGATGGCGGAACTTACCGCCAAAATGGAGACCGACCCCGATCCGGCCCTGCTCAGACGCTACGGGACACTCTCCTCCGCCTTTGAGGCGGGAGGCGGCTACGACACCAGAACCGAGCTCAACAAGGTGTGCAGCGGTCTGGAGATTTCCGGGGAAATGCGCGGGCAGCTCTTTTCCGAACTCTCCGGCGGGGAGAAGACCCGGATCAATCTGGCGCGGCTCATTCTGGAGGACACCGACATCCTCCTGCTGGACGAGCCAACCAACCATCTGGACCTCCATGCCACCGAATGGCTGGAGGATTACCTGCAGCGCTATAAAGGAACTGTCCTGGCCATCTCCCATGACCGCTGGTTTCTGGACCGGGTAGTCCGCCGCTGTATTGAAATTTCGGAGGGCAGGGCCGAGTTCTACGAGGGAAACTATTCTTTTTATGTGGTGGAGAAGGAGCGGCGCTACCAGGAGAAACTCAAGCAGTACGAGAAAGAGCAGGCCAAAATTGAGCAGCTCCAGGAGGCGGCCGACAAGCTCCACCTGTGGGCCTTTATGGGCAACGACAAGCTGCATAAGCGGGCCTTTTCCATGGAGAAGCGGATTGAGCGCCTGCGCACCACGGACAAGCCTAAGAAGGATCGAAAGCTGGACATCCGCTTTGGGGAGCGGGAGTTCCGGGGGGACGAGGTGCTGGTGATCAAGGACCTGAAGAAGGGCTTTGAGGGACGCACCCTCTTTGACCATGTGAATCTGCTGGTGGAGGGGGGCGAGCGCATCGGCCTGCTGGGAGACAACGGCACAGGAAAGTCCACCCTGCTGAAGATCATCATGGGAGAGGAACAGCCCGACTCGGGCAAGCTGCGCATGGGCCCCACGGTGAAGATCGGCTATCTGCCCCAGATCGTCAAATTCGCCCACCCGGAGCGCAATCTGGTGGATACGCTGATTTACGATCTGGACGTGTCCACCCAGACGGCCCGCAACCGGCTGGCCTTCTTCAACTTCAGGGGGGAGGACGTGTTCAAGAGCGTCTCGGCCCTCTCAGGCGGGGAACAGAGCCGCCTGCGGCTTTGCATGCTGATGGACGAGCAGATCAACCTTCTCATTCTGGACGAGCCCACCAACCACCTGGATGTGGCCAGCCGGGAGTGGATTGAGGAGGCGGTGGAGGCGTATGAGGGCAATCTGCTCTTCGTCTCTCATGACCGATACTTTATCAACCGCTTCGCCACCCGTATCTGGATGCTGGAGAACGGAACGGTTACCGACTTTGCAGGGACCTATGAGGAATTCCAGGCCATGCGCGCCCGCCAGGCTGCGCCTGAGCCGCCCAGGCCGGCGGCGGAGGCAAAGCCGCAGAAGGAGCGCCCCAGGCGGCCCGGCGGCACCAAGGAGCTGGAGAAACAGGTAAACGCCGCCGAGCGGGCGGTGGGCAAGGCCGAGGAGCGCATGTATGAGCTCACCCAGGAGATAGAGGAGGCCTCCTCCGACTATCTGAAGCTCCAGGAGCTCTATGAGCAGCGGGAGGCGCTGGAGGACGAGATCCGCAATCTGTACGCCAGATGGGAGGAGTTGGCCCAGGCGCTGGAGGAGGCCGGCGGAGAGGCATGAGAAAGAGAAAGAGCTGTTACCGCCCCTATGGGGGGCGCAGGATCGCCCTGTGGCAGAGGGTTGTCCTGGTCTTGATAGCCGCGGCCCTGGTGTGCTTCGGTGTATTGGAGGGGGTCGTGCTTTCGGGGGCCCAAACCCAGGTGGCGTCCGGCGCGGGCGCCCCTGAGGTGATGGTCATTTTCGGCTGCAAGGCAGAGCCCTGGGGGCCCTCTGAGCTCCTCAGGGACCGGCTGGACACCGCACTGGACTATCTGGAGGAGCACCCGGATATGAAGGTGGTGGTCACCGGAGGCCAGGGGAGCGACGAACCTGTCACCGAAGCCCAGTGCATGTACGACTACCTCACTGAGCATGGGGTGGAGGGAGAAAATATAATACTGGAGGACCGCGCCAGCAATACCTGGGAGAATATCAAATACACCCAGGTGCTGTTTCAGTCCGGCGCGGTGGAGCCCACAGGGAAGATTCTGGCGGTCTCCAGCGGGTTCCACCTCGCCCGCATCCGGATGCTGTGGGCGCGGGAGTGGGAGGGTACCTATACCCTGTCCACGCTGGCCGCCCCTGCCAGCCATATCCCGTCCCGCCTGAAAATGTATGTCCGGGAGCCGCTGGCCCTGGTAAAATCTTTTTTGTTTGATAGGTGAAACGCTATGTTGGACAAGCTGAGGAGCATTGACCTCCATTATCAGGACCTGGAGGCCCGCCTGGGGGCTTCGGAGACCTATGCCGACCCCGCGCTGGTGGCCCGGCTCAACAAGGAACAGCGGGAACTGGAGCCGGTGGTGACTGCATACCGGGCCTATATGCGCCGGAAAAAGGATCTGGCGGACGCCGAGACGCTCATGTCCGACCCGGATATGAAAGAGCTGGCCCAGGAGGAGTTCCAGCAGGCCCGGGAGGACATCCAGCGCCTGGAGGAGGAGCTGAAAATTCTTCTCCTGCCCTCCGACCCCAACGACGGCAAGAACGTCATTGTGGAGATCCGGGCCGGGGTTGGGGGAGAGGAGGCGGCCCTCTTTGCCGCCAATCTCTACCGGATGTACACCATGTACGCCGAGGCCCGGGGGTGGAGCGCCGAGGTCACCAGTGTCAGCGAGACCGAGCTGGGAGGCATCAAGGAGATCTGCTTTACCATCCAGGGAGACAGGGCCTATTCCCGCCTGAAGTTCGAGAGCGGCGTCCACCGGGTGCAGCGGGTGCCGGAGACCGAGTCCGGCGGGCGGATCCACACCTCCACCGCCAC
>ERZ825896.2657-NODE-2657-length-16630-cov-3.340211_pt1 | contig 16630 bp, 16 predicted proteins | sample MGYA00519858_ERZ825896 | MGnify/ENA primary metagenome ERZ825896 (study PRJEB31778, sample SAMEA3449214) | human gut metagenome | biome: human gut; feature: human-associated habitat; material: faeces | place: United Kingdom | collected 2010/2012 ...
AAAGAAGCGGGCATAGGCTACGGATCGGTGAACCATCCCGTAGACCGCGATCCGGTATGCGGCTACAACGGCATCATCGGCGATGTGTGCCCGAAGTGCGGCCGCACGGAATCGGACGGCGTAGCCTTCGAGCGCATCCGCCGCATCACGGGTTACCTGGTGGGAACCATGGATCGCTGGAACGATGCGAAGACGGCAGAAGAGGCCGACCGCGTGAAGCATTCCGTCATGACGCGCTAACGCGTCGGTCGTCCGTGTCTGCGCATGCATCGTGCAGGCCGGGCGATGTCGGTTTGGCTGGGCGTTCTTTGTTGCGGCCGGCATAGGGCGGCACAAGGACGTTTTGGAGAGTGGGACGTTATGGCGCAAGACCAGATGAAGAAAACTCGCCGGGTGCAAGACGAACTGGGCGACGTGTATGCGATGCCCATTCGCATGTACGGCGTGGTGGAAGAAAGCGTCGTAGACGGCCCGGGCTTGCGCTTTTCGGTGTTTGTTCAAGGGTGCAGCCACCACTGCCCAGGGTGCCATAACCAAGAAAGCCAGCCGCACCAAGGCGGATATCTGTCTACGGTGGGGGAATTGTGCGAACGCATTGCGGGGAGCACGTCTATTTCGGGTGTGACGCTTACCGGGGGCGAGCCGTTCGAGCAGCCTGAGGCGTGTCTCGCCATTGCGCGATGGTGCAAGGCGCGCGGGCTGAGCGTGTGGGTGTACTCAGGGTATTTATATGAAGATATCCTGGCGGGCAACGTTTCCAATCGCGCGCTTTCAAGCGTTGCGGCTTGCGGTGGCATTGATTGTGAGCGGCGCGATTTTCAGCCCGCGCAAAAAGAGGATGGCGTGAGCGCGTGCGAGGCTGACTCTGTGCACCATGCGGCCCGCTCTCTGCTTGACGTATGCGACGTGTTGGTTGACGGTCCTTTCGTGCTGGCGAAGAAGTCATACAGCCTGCGCTGGAAGGGCTCTTCGAATCAACGGGTGATTAAGCTTGGGGAAACGAAGCGCCGTGGACGGATAACGTTGTGGCAAGATGAAGTCATGGATTTTTCGGTTCCCGAAAACTGGTAAAGCTTTCGGAGAGCTGAGTGCGTACGCGCGAAATAAGGCTAGAACAAACGGGAGGGGTTCTAACCACGATGAAGCATGCGAACAAAAAATATTTCGAGGCCGAATTAGAGGCGAAGGGTTGCGAAAGCGAATCATTCGCCGCCCACGATGTCGAAATGCCCAGGTGCGGGGGTGTTCGCGCATCCGAAGGCGCCCACGCATCCGAGACATCTCGTGCTTTCAACGAGGGATTTGCTCATGGGAATGCGCCATCTGACGAAACGCCGATGGGATTTGTGCCGGCAACGTCTTCTTTGAGGATGTCGTCTGTGACGAAGCGCGTTATTCGCGGCGAAAAGGCCGATTTCGGGCTGCGCAGTCTGTTTAAGGAGAGCAGGGATGCGTATCAGGTTGCAAAACATGGCGAAGAAAGCAACAACGCAGAAGAGAAGAAGGCGTTCGAACGCCTGAAGCAGACCTGGGATGCCGACGCAAGAATCACCGATGAGTTTGCTACGCGAAGCGTTCTGCGCTCTATATCGAGTGATTTTACGAATCCTTCCAAGGGCGGTGTGGGCTTCAATGCCGCCAAGGCGCACGTTACGGGCGCATTTGCGGCATTGAAGGATACGCTTCCGGGCGGTAAAGCGAATGAAACAGGGCGACATGGTGCGCACGGAGCCAAACCCGGTCATGCTCGCGCCAATAAGCCTTTGCCTCAAAAACACGGTAAGCAGACCGTTGAGCGCAAGGGAAGCGGATGCTAGTCTGCAATCCTTGCATTGCGTGACAGTTGGGGCAGTACGGCATTGTGATGGACGCTATACCCTAGGGAAAAGCTATGAAAAGGGCTTGTGAACAGGGGCTGTGCTTGAAAACTTTTAAATGATTTTGCATAACGGGGGGGGGTGAAACGTAAAAAATACGGTATCATGGCTACAAATAAAAATTCGCGCGTTTCATGATGAACGTCGTGAAACGCTGTCTATCTAGAAGGTTAGTTTCGTAAAATAGACAGTACGGAACGAATAGATGCATACGCTTTGCTTTTGGCACGCTCGAGCGTGTTGTTTTCGCGTATCGAGGACTATCGAAAACGCGTTGTATCAAGGTATGCATGCAAGAAGACGAAAGGTTTTTTGAACGAATGACGTTGCTTGAGCTGCTGCAGCTTCTGCGCAAGCGTTTGGCGCTTGTCATAACGCTGCCGATCGTATGCGCCCTTGCCATGGGTGTATACAGTTTCTTCTTCATGGCCAATACCTATACGGCTTCTACGAGTCTGTATGTGCTTACGAAAACAGAGACCCCCAATGGCGGCAGCAACATGTATAGCGATTTGAATGCCAGCCAGTTGCTCACCAATGACGTTGCCACGCTCATCAAGAGCGATCGCGTCATGGGGGATACGGCGAAGGCGCTCAACATGCAGAATCTTGCCGGTTTTGACGTGGCCATTACAAGCGAAACCACTACGCGTGTCATCACGTTGTCCGTCACGGGCGAAGATGCAGATGCAACAGCCGTCGTGGCCAACAAACTCGCCGAAAGCGCCTCTAGTGTTGCACAGGAGGTTATGGACATTCAGAGCGTTAACGTTATTGACAAAGCAGTTGCTCCAGTAAATCCCAGCGGCCCCAATCGTCCCATGTATGTGGCGGTTGCCTTGATGGCCGGCTTGTTCTTGGCGGTTGCCGCCGTAGTGATGGCGGATATGCTTAACACCAAGGTGCGCCGCGTTGAAGAGGTTGAAGATTTGCTCGGCCTTCCCGTCATCGGCCGCATGCCTGCCATGAAGGGAGGCAAATAATCATGGCTCGTAAAAAGAATCGCTCCATGAAGCTTGAGATGCAAAACGCCGCAAAAACATTGTTGGCCAACATTCGCTTCGCAAGTGTCGATAACCCCATTGCTTCACTGGTGGTTACTAGCTCCATTCCTAATGAAGGCAAGAGCACAGTAGCGGTCAACCTTGCGGAGGCTATTGCAACCTCTGGCAAAAGCGTACTGCTGGTGGAATGCGATTTTCGCAACCGTACTCTTGCCAGCATGCTGAATGTGCGTGCGCAGGGCGGTATCTATTCGGTGCTTTCCGGAGAGATGCCTCTTGATCAGGCGGTTGCCCCCACTACGGTGGCGAATATGTACCTGCTTGATGTAGAGCCGCATATTCCCAACCCGGCAGACGTGCTGTCTTCCAAACGTTTTCGCCGCTTGGTGGATGCCCTGGAAGAGCGCTATGACTACGTGATTTACGATACGCCCCCCGTGGGTACCTTCGTTGACGCGGCAATTCTCTCTACGCTGGCGGACGGCACGGTGCTGGTGGTACGCGAAGATTTTACCAAGCGCGACAGCATTCTTGAGGCCTACGACCAACTGCGTAAGGCGGAGGCAAACGTAATAGGTGTAGTTATGAATTATTGCGAGACCACGGCCAATGAATACTATTACGCGTATTACACGCAGAATGGGGAGCTCGATCACACCAGTGCCGCATCTGAGCCTGGCATGTTTGTGTCTACCGACGTGCATCGCGTAGGGGGCAAACATGGTACTCCGCTGCCGAACCGCGGGCGCCGTGGCTAGCAGGCACGTATGAGGGACGTTCATTGCCACATACTTCCTGGCGTTGATGACGGAGCGGCTGATCTTCAAGAAAGCTTGCGCATGTTGGAAGCTGCGAAGGCTGCAGGCGTGACGAGTATTGTCTGTACGCCGCATTGCCGCGATCCGTTTTTCGACTATGACGCCATGTGGGATGCGTACGAATTGCTGGTGGCCCATGCAGGGGGGTTTCCTTTGCAGATGGGCTTTGAGGTCAATCATGCCAAGCTTATGGATTTAGGTATGGAATGGGCAGACTATCTGCATTTCGATGGCAGCAATGAGTTTCTTCTGGAACTTTCTACGCGGGCAACTCCTCATGAATTCGAAACGTATGAGCGTACGATTTTTAAACTTCAAGGCAGAGGGTATGAGGTGGTTATCGCCCATCCTGAACGGTACAAAGCCATTCAGGATGATATCGACATAGCAAAACGGTTGGTAAGCATGGGGTGCAAGCTCCAGGCTTCGGCTGATTTCGTGAAAGGCGGACGTTTCGGCCGCGAACGCAAGCCCGCTAAGCGGATGTTCGATGCCATGCTGTATCGCTACATAGCAAGCGATGCGCATTGTGCCGAGCATTACGCATGCCTCACGAAAGCACGCTCGAGCTTTCGGGTGAGGGGGGCGCACGCACGTTAGGTGCGAACAGGGCCAGGCAGGGTCCAAGTTCGTAACCTGCTATAGGCTGCATATGTGTGTGCGACGGATTAGATAAATCGCTGAAAATACGATTGCGCGAGCGTTGGCTTACGCTGAGTTAGTTGCGAATGGAATCGATGGGATAGGGTTGAAGATTGTCTGAAAGAGCTCTTGCTGAGGGATTCGTCAGCAACGCATGTGCCAATACGGGAGAAAGGGCATCCGGTCCGATTGCCAATTCGGACTTGGCTCGAATTGCAGATGCCGCTTCTCGGGTCTCTAGCGACGAAGAGGCGTTTGCCGTTATGGACGGCCTTCGCGCGACGAGAGGTCTTACGGAAAGCGGCATTGCTCCGGATGTTCTTTCGAAATTGCTCCCCGATGATGAAATCGTCGTACTCCCGCGAATTGACCGTGTTGCAGGAAGTTTTGGCTATCGAGCATTTAAGCGGGCGTTTGACGTCGCTTCATGTGGAGCGGCGCTTCTTATCCTCGCCATCCCTATGGCTATTATTGCCATCTGCGTGAAAGCCGAATCTCCAGGCCCGGCGATTTATGCGCAGCGCCGTTGTGGTAAGGATGGGAAGGTTTTTAGTATCTATAAGTTTCGTAGCATGTATGTGGATGCCGAAGCGCGCGGTGCCCAGTGGGCGGCGGGCGACGATCCTCGTATTACCCCATTGGGCAAGAAGCTGAGGAAGACCCGTCTCGATGAGATTCCCCAGTTTTGGAACGTAGTCAAAGGTGATATGAGCCTTATTGGCCCTCGCCCCGAGCGCCCTGCGTTTTCAGACGAGTTCGAGAAGCGCATTATCGGATGGAATCAGCGCATGATGGTTCGCCCCGGCATTACGGGCCTTGCCCAAATCACGGGCGGATATGAGCTTCTTCCGAAGGAAAAAGCTCTTTATGATCTTGAGTATATAGAAAATCGTAGCCTAGCAATGGACTGGTCAATCATTTGGCGCACTTTGCGTACGATGGTTACAGGGGATGGTGCGCGATGAAAATCCTAGTGGTGTGTCAACATTATTGGCCTGAACCATTTAATACGTCAGATGTGTGCGAAGAGCTTGTGCATAGGGGTCATGAGGTTGCTGTTATTACGGGCTTTCCTAACACGGGGATGCCCGATAATGATATTCCCACAAGCTATCGCGGAACTCGCTGCGCCAAAGAAACTCGCAATGGCGTTCGCATTTTCAGGGTTCCTCTTCACCCTCGTAAAACTGGTGTATTAAACAGGGTGAGAAACTACCTGACGTTTTGGCGAAATGCTACCAAATTTGCAAAGTCTCTTGATGAAGAATTTGACGTCGTACTTGGCTATCAGTTTTCGCCGGTTATGCAGGTTGATCCTGGAATTGCTTACGCAAAAAAACATGGCGTGAAAATGCTTCTGTATTGCTTTGATCTGTGGCCAGCAAGCTTGCTTGCAGGGGGGATTAGCGAGCAATCGCTACCTTTTAAATGGACGAAAGCAGTCTCTAGAAGGATTTATTCCGAGGCGGATTGCATTGCGGTGACATCCCCTTTGTTCGACGAGTACTTCAGGGAAGAACTTCATCTTGATATTGCGAACTCGGTATATCTTCCGCAATATGCTGACGATTCTTTCTTGGATACGTCGGTAGGCGAAATTGAGGGCTACGACCTCTCGAAGACAAATCTGACATTTGCGGGCAATGTTGGGCAGGCTCAATCGGTCATAACTATCGTTGAGGCGGCAAATCGTCTTAGAGACGACGAAAGCATCGTGTTCCATGTGGTTGGTTCTGGCTCGCGTCTTGAGGAATGCAAAGCAAGGGCGAAGGAACTCGCTTTGACCAACGTTGTATTTCATGGCAGAAAGCCTATTGAAGATATGCCCGCATATTATGCGGCTTCGGATGCAATGTTGGTAACTTTCGAAGAAAGCCCTATGGCAACCTATACGCTACCTCGAAAGGTGACTACATATTTGGCGGCAGGCAAGCCTGTTTTGGCCGCACTTTCAGGCGAAACGAAACGCGTTCTTATGTCGGCTGAATGCGGAATGTGTTGCGATACGGCTGATGCCGAGGGACTTGCTCGCATCGCAAAGCAGTTTTCCGTATGCGGGGAAAAGGAAAGAATGGGTATAGCGGCTCGGGATTATTACGACAAGCATTTCACGAAGCAAATGTTTTACGAGACCCTGGAAATTTTGCTTGCGGGTTTGTTGGAGGAGAGCAAATGATTGACATGAATGTATTTGACGGAAAAACGCTCATGATTACGGGTGGCACGGGGAGTTTTGGTTCTACAGTTTTGAAGCATTTTCTTGAGTCTGGAATCGGGGAGATTCGCATTTTCAGTCGCGATGAGAAGAAACAAGATGATATGCGCCATATGCTCCAGGCCAAGCATCCTGACTTTGCGCCTAAAGTGCGTTTTCATATTGGGGATGTGCGAGACTCTCAATCTGTTCGTGATGCAATGCACGGTGTTGATTACGTTTTTCACGCAGCTGCGCTCAAGCAGGTTCCTAGCTGTGAGTTTTTTCCCATGGAGGCAGTCAGGACTAATGTGATTGGCACTGATAACGTGCTGCATGCTGCTATTGCAGAAGGCGTTGAGAAAGTGGTTTGCCTTTCCACTGACAAGGCGGCCTATCCTATTAATGCAATGGGAAAGTCCAAAGCCATGATGGAGTCCATTATTTATGCCAACGCCAGAAATGGAGCAGGTCGCACTACTATCTGCTGCACTCGTTACGGCAACGTTATGTGCTCTCGGGGGTCCGTTATTCCGCTGTTCATCGACCGTATTCGTAAAGGTGAGCCTCTGACGGTCACCGATCCAAATATGACTCGTTTTCTTATGAATCTTGATGAGGCGGTCGATTTGGTTTGTTTTGCCTTCCAGCATGCAAACCCAGGCGATCTTTTCGTTCAGAAGGCCCCTGCTTCGACCATCGCGGATCTAGCAGAAGCAGTTCAGGAGGTATTTGGACATACTGGCACCCAGATTATCGGAACGCGCCATGGCGAAAAACTCTATGAAACACTCATGACCCGTGAAGAACGTCTCCGTGCGGAAGATATGGGTAATTATTTCTGCGTTCATGCTGACACTCGCGACCTGAACTACGATAAGTTTGTAGTTCAGGGCGACGTGAGAACTCAAGCTGACGAGGCTTACACCTCCCATAACACCGAGCGTCTTGACATTCCTGGTACCGTTGAGAAGATTAAGACTGCTGAATATGTGCAGCTGGCAATGGAGGGCCGTGAATCCGAGGCGGTGCAGTAGAATGCCCATGAATATCCTGGTTACTGGCGCAAAAGGCATGGTCGGCACTGCTTTGTGCAACAACTTGCGTAATCTGCGCAACGGAAAGGATCGCACTCGTCCTAATCTTCAGATTGGTGAGATCTTCGAGTACGATATCGATTCTACTCCTGAAGACCTATGTGAGTACTGCCAGAAGTGTGATTTCGTTTTTAACCTCGCCGGCGTCAATCGCCCTAAGGATCCCGAAGAGTTTATGAAGGGCAACCTCGGCTTTGCTTCCCAATTACTTGATGAGCTTAAGGCTGCGGACAATGCTTGTCCTATCATGCTCTCTTCTTCTGTTCAGGCAACGCTTGCCGGTCGTTTCGGCGATAGCGAATACGGTCGTAGCAAACTTGCTGGCGAAGAATTGTTCTTTGAGTACGGTAAGGAAACTGGCGCAAAGGTTGCTGTTTATCGTTTTGATAACCTGATGGGCCATTCTCGTCCCAACTACAATTCTGCAGTCTCTACGTTCTGCTGGGCTATTGCCAATGACGAACCTTATACCGTTAAGGATTGTTCCGCTGAGCTCACTTTGCTCTATATCGATGACCTAGTTCAGGCTATGTTCGACCTTTTGGAAGGCAAGGAGCAGTATTGTATTTATGAGGGTGTCGAAGCGGTGCCTTGCAAAGACGGCCGTTGGTGCTATGCCCCTGGATTTCATAAGGCAACTCTGGGTGAGATTGTTGATTTGCTTCTTCAGTTTAAGGAGCAGCCCAAGACTCTTCTGATGCCCAAGATGCCTGAGGGCTCCTTTGCTAAGAAGCTTTACTCCCTGTACTTGACTTATCTTCCTAAAGAAGATTTCAAGTATGCGCTGAAGATGAATGTGGATGATCGTGGCAGCTTTACCGAGCTTGTTCACACCGAGGATTGCGGTCAGGTTTCCGTTAACATTTCCAAGCCTGGTATCACCAAGGGGCAGCATTGGCATAACTCCAAATGGGAGCTGTTTATTGTTGTTGCTGGCCACGGATTGATTCGGGAGCGCAATATCAACACTGGCGAGATTGTTGAGTTTGAAGTCTCTGGTGACAAGATTGAGGCTGTCCATATGATTCCGGGCTGGGCCCACAACATCATCAATCTTTCAGAGACCGAGAATCTTGTCACCGTTATGACTTGCAACGAGGTTTTCAACCCCAATCGTCCTGATACTTTCTTTGAGGAGGTCTAGGAATATGGCATACGACGCTTCTTTCAGGAATGACGGCCGCCTTAAGCTGCTCATTATTGTGGGTACACGGCCTGAGGTCATTCGCTTGAGTGAGGTTATTAAGAAGTGCCGCAAACATTTCGATACGATTCTTGTCCATACTGGCCAGAACTATGACTACAACCTTAACGGCGTTTTCTTTAAGGATTTAAAACTCGATGATCCTGAGGTTTATCTGAACGCTGTTGGCGAGACGCTTGGTCAGACCATGGGAAACATTATTGCGTCTAGCTACGATCTTATGGTTGAGACTGAGCCCGATGCTGTTTTGGTTCTTGGCGATACCAACAGTTGTCTGAGCGTTATTGGCGCAAAGCGCCTGCATATCCCCATTTTTCATATGGAGGCAGGAAACCGTTGCAAGGATGAATGCCTTCCCGAAGAAACCAATCGCCGCATTGTTGATATTATTTCCGATGTGAATCTTGCTTACTCCGAGCATGCTCGCCGCTATCTAGCTGACTGCGGTCTGCCTAAGGAGCGCACGTATGTCACCGGCTCTCCTATGGCGGAAGTGCTGCGTGCAAACTTGGGAGAGATTGAGGCCTCCGATGTGCATGAGAGGCTAGGCCTCGAGAAGGGGAGGTACATCCTTCTCTCGGCTCATCGCGAAGAGAACATTGACACCGAGACGAATTTCAACAGCTTGTTCAATGCTGTGAATGCAATGGCTGAGAAGTATGACATGCCTATTCTTTATAGTTGCCATCCTCGTAGTCGCAAGCGTTTGGAGGCAACTGGTTTCAAGCTTGATTCTCGTGTTATTCGTCAGGAACCTCTCGGTTTTCACGATTATAACTGTCTTCAGATGAACGCATTTGCGTGTGTTAGTGATTCTGGCACTTTGCCTGAGGAGGCTAGTTTCTTCACCTCCATTGGTAAGCCGTTCCCTGCGGTTTGTATTCGTACTTCTACCGAGCGCCCCGAAGCTCTTGATAAAGCTTGCTTTGTCCTTGCCGGCATCCAGGGTAATGGCTTACTGCAAGCTGTTGATGTTGCGGTTGAGATGACCAAGAATGCTGATTACGGCATTCCTGTGCCTGATTATATTGACGAGAATGTTTCCACAAAGGTTGTGAAGCTTATTCAGAGCTATACCGGTGTGGTTAACAAGATGGTGTGGAGGAAGTGCTAATGAATTCGCAGCTTGACGAGCCGCTTGTTTCGATCGTATTGCCTCTGTATAAAGTTGAGGAGTACGTTTCTGATGCGATTGACAGCGTGTTATCTCAAAGCTACCAGAACTTGCAGGTAATACTTGTTGACGATGGTAGCCCAGACGTCTCCTCTTCTATTGCTGCGGCATGCCTTGAGAAATCGATGAGAAATATTCCTTACAAGCTTGTTAGGAAAGATAACGGTGGGGTTTCCTCTGCGAGGAACACGGGTATAGACAAGGCGGATGGTGAGTATGTAATTTGCCCCGACCCTGATGACGTGCTTGCTCCGGATTCTATTGCTGAACTGGTTCAAGCGTCGCGTAATTGCCAACTCGATGTTGTGGTTCAAGATTTTGCTTTTATTACAGATGAAGATATTCCGTATAAGCCTTGCGGAAGAGGCCTTACGACTGTCATGTCGAAAAAAGAGGCGTTAAATCATCACCTGCTTAGGACAAAATCATTCGCCGCCCCTGCAATTATGTTTCGTCGGTCATTATGGCCTGCGATTCAATTCGACGAGGCTGTTTGCTATGCAGAAGATGTCCAATTTGTATGGGAATTGCTTTCGAAATGCAACGAAGTTGGATATGTTGATCGGCCGCTTTATGGGTATCGAATCCGTGAAGGATCGACAATGACGGCTTCTTCGATTGATAAAATCGTCGACGGCGTCATGTCGTTTGAGCAATTCAGCAATCGATTTACTGGAAGCGTAAACAAGGAATGGATGCTAGGGCGGTGGTGCCTCGGTGTCTGTCGATCAACGGCAAAAAGGTTCGAGTATTCTTACTTTAAAGCAATTTATGACGGTTGTCACATGAATTCGTTGTTAAGGGGGCTCAAAGGATTTCCCCAGGCACGAGTCAGAATTCTCTATTTCATCTCTCAAGTATCCGTTTCATTTTTATATTTTACACTGAGGCGTTTGTAATGAATTCTAATCTTGGACTAAAGGCTGCTTGTTCGATATTGCAGCGTGTGTATAGAAGAAAATATGAATGCGGTACCTCTTTAGCTCGCGTTTATATGGTTCATTCCGTTGTGAAAGACGGCGATCTTCCGCCGAATTCGATATATCAAAGCAGTTTTATTGAGTGGATAGAGGAGAAACAGCGAGCTGGGGAGAAGTTTGTAGCCATTGACGAGATAGGCAGTGAATCAAATTGCGCGATTTTGACGTTTGATGATGTCTATTCATCTGTTATGGAGAACGCCATTCCTTACTTGCGCGAGAAGCAGATTCCATACGTATGCTTTATTACTACTAATTATCTTGATAGGGATGGCTACATATCACAAACTCAGTTGCTTGAGCTGAAAGATGATTCGCTGTGTGTCATTGGCTCGCATACGGAAAATCATCCGCTGCTTAGATTCTGCGATAACGAAACGGCGCATAATGAGATCGTTCGCTCTAAAAGCGTTCTAGAACAAATCATCGGTTCGTCGGTTTCGTATTTTGCATATCCATATGGTTCAATCTATGCCTGTTCAAAGAGAGATAGAAAGTTTGCTCGTGATGCAGGGTATGATTTGTGTTTTTCAACGATAAATGCTTCTTTGAGTCAGCTGGCTTTAAACGAGAAAGACTTTGTGCCAAGGCTTAGTGTTGAAGAAGAGACGTGGAGGTTCGTGTAATGAGCGAATTAAGAAGAATCGTAAATATTGATTTGACCGGTCCGTATTCGGAGGGATTTACATATCAGGAAAACTTGCTTCCGAAATATCATGCTAAGCTGGGTTTCGATACCGTGATGATTGCTACTTCATATCGTTGGGGTAAAGACGGGGATCTTGAGTATGTCGGCGAAGCTGACTATGTTGACGAGTCGGGTGTTCGAATAATTCGACTCGAAGACGATAAGGCTCGTCCTTGCGATAAACGTTTTAAAAAATATAGTCAGCTCTATGGCCTTCTAGAGGAATTGAGTCCTGATATTATATTTCTTCATTGCTGCCAGATTCGTGATTCAAAAACAATCGCTCGTTATATGGAGAGTCATGATAATTGCATCTTATATGTCGATAATCATGCCGATTATTCGAACAGTGCAAAGAATTGGCTTTCAAAAGCAATCCTTCATCGAGTGATTTGGCGTCATTACGCTCAGCTGCTAGTGCCGTATGCACGGCGATTCTGGGGGGTTTTGCCTGCTAGAGTGGATTTTCTTTGCGAAAACTATGGTGTGCCGAGGGAAAAATGTGACCTTTTGGTTATGGGGGCCGACGATGCCGAGGTTGCGCGTGTCAGTACGCCTGATGCAAGAGTAAAAGTTAGGAGTAATCTTGGTTTTAGCGAAGAGGATTTCCTGATCGTTGCCGGCGGAAAAATCGATCTAGCCAAGACCCAGATTCTTTCATTGATGGAAGCTGTTAGGCGTATTGATGTGAAAAGAGTCAAGCTTCTTGTGTTTGGGCCAATAGTTGAAGAACTACAAGATCGGGCAGCTGATTTTATTGACGGATCTCGTGTGAAATATATTTCATGGGCTTCGTCGTCTGAAAGTTTTGATTATTTTGCCTCTGCCGACTTAGTTGCTTTTCCCGGTAGGCATTCGGTCTACTGGGAGCAAGCCGCTGCTCTTGGGAAGCCGATGTTGCTTAAATGCTGGGATGGCACAACGCATGTTGATTGCGGAGGGAATGTCAGATACACAAGTGGTGACGACGCTCCATCTTTGGTTTGTGATCTTCTTGATATTATTCAAAATCCAAGTTACTTTAGCAAGATGAATGATGCGGGAAAAGCTGCGTCAAGCCGATTTTTATACTCTGAGATTGCATCAAGATCCATTGATTTCGCTGTATTGAACAGTGATTTTTCTTCAATAAGCGATTCTCATGGAGAGATGTAGTATGAATCAGCAAAAGGCATACTCTAATGGGGATGGAAAAACATCAGGATTAGCTTTAATTTTGTCGGCTGGTTGTTTTATAACGATTATGTCCCAGATCGAATCTAGGCTGTCGATTGTTTTTACGCTGATTTGGATTTCTTCGTGCCTATTCTTGTGTGTTAAATATAGGCATAGCATTACCTTTTCGAACTGCTCTTTTGTCATGATATATACGGGAATCGTGCTGGGAGCGTATTGCTCTGCTTGTTATTTATTAAAAGGGGAGATTGGTTATCTGACGGGATTTTATATCCTGTATCTAAAATGTCTTTTGATGTACCTGATTGGCTTGGCATCGGGCTTTTCGAAAAGGCTTTCCCAGTCATCTTTGAAAAAAGTAGCTGCGGCATATGTGCTTGCTGCTTTTTTGTATTTGATTTGGGTGATGTTGAACTATTTTCCAGGATTCAGCGTTTGGTCGTCTAGCCACGAATATCTTTATGAAAGTAAAAACAGCATGGGCCAAATATGTGGTGTAGCTGCGATTATTCTTTTTGTTGGAATATTTTACAAACAGAGAACGAGAGCAAAGGTGTTCCTTGCGTTAGGATTCGTTGCGTTTGCTGGTGGCATCCTAATCTTTCAATGCAGAACAGCTTTCATTGGCATTTTGCTTTCGTGTGTCATGTTGTTGATTGCTTTTAGAAAGAAGAGGGCGCTTGTCTTTATTGCGGTTGCGCTTTTGATTCTCGTTTTGACGTATCCGCCTGCGCAGGGCTTCATTCAGCACGCTTTTTTTGTGGACAAGTACAGTTCCGGAAGTGCTGATGCAATTTCGAGTGGAAGGCTGACTCTCTGGAGTGTTGCTTTGGAGTGCGTTGGCGGCAACGAGTTGTTTGGCTTGGGTGATTATTACGTTGACAACCTGTATATCAATTTGTTTGTGAATCTAGGAGCTGTAGGCACCCTAATATTCCTTCCCGTTTGGCTTCAGCGTATTGTGACAAATTTTCGATATAGGAAGATAGATCGCGCTCAATTTGGTTACAAGGCTTGGTTGGGCCTGTTTGTCTCGGCGGTCACTGTTTTTTATATTTTTGAGTCGTTATTGGAAGGCCAGCCTCCATTTGGTCCAGGTGCTTGTTCTTTTCTGTTTTGGATGAGTTGCGGCTTCCTGGATTCTTCTTTTGATCGTTTTGGGAAGAGTGAAAAACAATAGTTCTTATGAGGATATTGATATGGATTTGAAAAACATGAACGTCGTCAGAAAGATGATGCATGCCGCAAGGTGGGCAACGGGGCTTTTGACCCCGAAGGTCAACACATACCTCAATTACTATGGACATAATAGGCGCTTGCCGAACCTGAATGAACCAAAGAGCTTCTCGGAAAAGCTGCTCAAGCTTAAGCTCGAAAACTATAATTCGAACCCTTTGGTTAAGAAGTGCGCTGACAAGGTTTCCGTTCGTGAGTATGTGCGCGAACGAGGATATGGAGCGATGCTCAACGAGGTTTTGGGGGTATACTCCGATCCTGATGATATTCCATGGGGTTCATTGGGTGATCGTTTTGTTGTAAAACTGAATACTGGAGCAGGATGTAATTTGATATGCTCCAATATCGCGGATCTTGATTTGAATGAGGCCAAACGAACGGTTCGCTCTTGGAAGAAAGTCAAGCCTTGGGTGCTGTATTCTGAATATCAATACAAGACTAGAAAACAATGGATTGTTGAGAAATATCTCGACATTTCCTCGGATGGGGTTCTTCCCGAGGATTATAAAGTCTACTGTTTTGGAGGCAAAGCAAAAGCGATTCTCTGCATTTCTGGTCGTTTCAGCAGCGATGCATCGTATGGTTACTTTATGAGTCCCGACTGGCAGTTCATGGGGAGCGTAAATGGCAAGGATTATAGATGTGTGCGTGAGGACGGCCTTCCTCCAAAGCCGGATTATTTACGCCTGATGATTGATGCCGCAGAAGCGCTGTCTGTGCCGTTTCCTTTTGTTAGGGTCGATTTTTATATCCCCGAAATTAATAGCTATCCTATTTTTGGTGAGATGACCTTTACGCCAGCGGGTGGAGTATATACTTCGGAAACTCTCATTGAAGGGAAGTCCATGGGCGAATTATTGGATATTCATCAATCGTAGGTTCCTCGGATGAAGATTTTATTGAACAATCAAAACTCTCCAAGCCAGATGAAGCTCGGTGCCGCCATATCCTACACGACGGTTGCGTTTAATGCTTTGGCAGGTCTGATTTACACGCCTTGGATGATTTCGTGTATTGGGGCAGATAACTACGGCTTGTACACTCTTGCTCTCTCGGTCGTAAATTTCTTCTTAATGGACTTTGGCTTATCAAATGCTGTGTCTCGTTTTATGTCGAAGTATTATGCGGAGGGAAAGGGTGATTTTGTTTCGGCTTTTCTGGGAATGACGTATAAGGCATATTTGATTATCGATTGCGTAATCTGCGTTGTTCTGTTGGCGATATTTTTCAATATAGATTTCTTATATTCGAATTTAAGCGCAGGACAACTTACGGTGTTTAAGGGCCTGTTTCTTGTGATTGCGTTGTACAGCGTGCTTTCGTTCCCTCTGATTCCTTTGAACGGTATTCTGGTTTCTAACGAGCGCTTCGTTGCGCTGAATACGTGTGAGCTACTTCAGAAAGTGTCAAATGTCCTGTTGATTGTTGCTGCGTTGCTGCTTGGCGCTGATGTTTTTGCGCTTGTCGCGGTGAATGCGTCGACGGGTCTGTTGTTCGCTTTAGTAAAGTATGCGTATGTTCGAGTTCGAACGAAATCGCGAGCAAGCATGAAAGCATGGGACAAATCGCTGCTCAATGAAATTGTTTGTTTTTCAGGATGGGTTACGCTGGCACAGGTGTGTCAGCGAATGATTTTTTCAATAATGCCATCTATCATCGCAATGATGTCTTGCGCCTCGGAAGTTGCTCTGTTTGGTCTTGCGTCATCTTTGGAAGGATACGTCTACTCCGTGGCAAATGTGTTAAACGGCATGTTTATGCCTAAAGTGTCGCGAGCGTTGGCGAGTCCAGACAAAGACGAATTGCAGAGAATTGCATCACGATACGGAAGAATCCAGCTGTTCGTTGTGGGTCTTCTGATAATTGGATTTATTTGCGCAGGAAAAGAATTCGTTTCTTGCTGGATGGGTGATAAGTACCTCATTTTATGGGAGTGCACTCTTCTTCTGATTGCTCCTGGGTTAATTGAATTGCCTCAATTGGTTGCGAATACGGCGATTGTTGCTTCAAACCAAGTGAAGTACAAGGCGTACATCTTCCTGGTGATGGCGATGGTCAATCTTCTCTTTGGCATTTTGCTTTCTGGTCAGTTCGGCGCCCTGGGAGCATGTATTTCGATTTGTGTGGCTTACTGCTTCAGAACGCTGGGGCTTAATGTTGTGTATGCGAAAAAACTCGGAATTGACCTGAAGCGGTTCTTCCATGAAGTATACTCACGCTGGATTCCGGCAGCCGTTTTGACCGTAGTCGTTGGCTTAGTCGCGCATAGTTTTATGCCCCTGTACGGCTGGCTCTCCTTTTTTGTGGAAGCGGCGGTTATTATTTTGGTGTACGCAATCCTTATTTGGTTCCTGACCTTCAATTCTTATGAGAAAAATTTAATGTTATCTATTTTTCGGCGTAAAAAGTAGTGGGTTATAGGATAAAAGGGGCTTCGGACTAAATGCTGGACATTTTCGCCAGCTTATCACGATGTTCCTTGATAGAAAGGCCTCCGAGCGAGGCCTTGATTCTCTCCTCGTTGTAGAAGACCAGATAGT
>ERZ825896.2673-NODE-2673-length-16543-cov-3.019469_pt1 | contig 16543 bp, 15 predicted proteins | sample MGYA00519858_ERZ825896 | MGnify/ENA primary metagenome ERZ825896 (study PRJEB31778, sample SAMEA3449214) | human gut metagenome | biome: human gut; feature: human-associated habitat; material: faeces | place: United Kingdom | collected 2010/2012 ...
GCCGGGGGAAACCAAGGTCGTGCGTTTCGCCTATACATGGTATTTCCCTCATTTCTTCGCCGACAATCTGTGGGGCAAGGACCACACCGATATCGGGCGGCGCTACGCGGCCTTTTATGAGAATGTAGAGGACGTGGTGGCCGACCTCGCCGCCCGTTATGAGGAGCTGCACAGTAACACCAAGGCCTATCATGACAGCTTGTACGACACCTCTCTGCCGTATTATCTCGTCGACGCGGCGGCGTCCACGATGGATGTGCTGCGTTCTCCCACTTTCTACATTGCCAAGGACGGGACGCCTTATGGCTGGGAGGGCAGCGACGGCCGTCTGGGAGAAGGCAACTGCGAGGGCAACTGCCAGCATGTCTGGAGCTATGCGGAGGGCTTTTTTGATCTATATCCCGAAATTGCTGCCCGCTGGAAGAAACAGGATTTTACGGCGCAGCAGCCGGGCGGACTGCTCTACAACCGGCTGGGAAATATCCCGGCCGACACTACCGGAACCTTCCCAGCCATGGATGGGATGTTCGCGAGCGTGATGCTGGCGTATCGGCTCAATCAGAATATGCCCGATACCGCCTGGATTGCCTCGATCTGGCCGAACATCGAAAAGATGATGGAGGCCTGTATCCGGAATTACGATCCCAACCAGGACGGCGTCTGCGAAAAGGCCTCGGTCCGGATGACCTATGACCGGGCGATGGACGGCACGACGGTGCGCATCGGAGCGATGTATCTCGGTGCCTTGAAGGCGGCGGAGCGGATCGCGTGCCTGCTCGGCGACACCCAGGCGGCGGAGCGCTATGCCGGTATTTACGATAAAGGGGCTCCTGCCCTGGACGCTGCCACCTGGAACGGGGAATATTATGAGCAGATCGGCGGCGGGACGGGGGTCAGCGACGCCCGTACCACCAACGAGGGGATCCTGACCGATACCCTCCTCGGCCAGACCCATATGTATCTGTACGGGCTCGGTGATTCCCTGGACACGTCGCATATGCGGTCCCAGACCAACGCCGCGTTCAAGTACAACTTCTTTTACCCGGTCGGGAGCCGGTATCGGGCGCAGGGCAACAACCTTGACCGCGTGTACGCTAAGGCGGATGATCCGGCCACCCTGGTCTGTACCTGGCCCAAGGGCGGCAGCGGGACCCTGATGTACCAAGGGGAAGCCTGGTCCGGCGCTGAATACAGCAATGCCATCAACCTGCTTTATGCCGGCAATATCGATAAAGCCCTCGCCACGGTGTGGGCGGTCCGTTCCCGTTATGACGGCAAGGATTTCGATCCCCTCAACGAGCGGGAGCTCGGCAGCTATTACGCCCGGTCGATGATGGCTTACGGCCTTTTGGAGGCGGCGAGCGGCATTGAAAAAGACAGGCAGGCCGGCTTGCTCGGCTTCCAGCCCAACATCGATTCTGAGGATTTCCGCGGCTTTTATGCGAGTGGGGACAGCTTCGGCACCGCTACCCAGAAGCGGACAGTGGACGGCACCAGCTTCCGGCAGACCAACACCGTCGAGGTCCGTTACGGCAAACTCGGGCTCAAGACATTCCGGATGTATCTGCCGGAGGAGCTTGCGGAATCCGCCGATGGGCTGGAGTTAAAAGTCGCTGTTGACGGCAGAGCGGTCGGCGCCTCTTGGAAGCGGGAGGGGAGCTGCGTATCGGTTTCCTTTGAAGAAGGTACGGAGGTGGAAACGGGAAGCGTGGTTTCCTGCGCGGTGACGGCTCAAATTTCCCGCATCTTCACCTTCGACGAGACGTTTGCATACGGAGATCAGACCGCTTGGGATACGATAAGCGGGCTGGCCGTCATCAATGATACCGGCCTGGTGACAAGCAAAGAGGACGGCCGGACCCTGCTGGCCCGGCGGTATCTCCAGCTCCACGAGCAGAAGACCACCCTTGAGGCGGAGCTTGCGGAAAATGCGTCGGCGGGCTGGATCTGGGGCGCCGCAGAGGACGGCACCGGCGGATATGCCCTGACCCTGGACGGCAGCGGCGCGGTGACGCTGGAAAAGGACGGCCGGACCGTCGGGACAGCGGCCGCCGCCCTCACGGAAGGTTCGCAAACCCTGGTGATCCTGGTGGAAGAGGGGACGATTACGGTATCCCTCAACGGCAGAAAGGTGCTCTCTGCCGCGGACACTATGACAAAAGCCGGTACGGCCGCTTTGGTCATGGAAGGCGACGCCAAGGTCGGCGGCGTGCGGGTACAAAGGCCGGGGGACGAGGATGTGCCGGGCGGCAGCGGTTCCGGCGGCTCTTCGGATATCGAGAATCCCAACACGTCGGCCAGGCTCCCGCTGTATGTGACTCTGGTTCTGGCGGCTGCGGGGTCGGCCGGGGTGATCGGGCTGGCTGCATACAAGGCCATGCGGCGGAAACGGCGCGGCTAATTCCCATCGCTCTCTCTTCATTTTGGGCACACGGGACAGGCGGAAGCCGGTCCCGTGTGCCTGCTTTATACCCCGAAAAGTATTTGCGGGACGGCGAAGAGCGGGAATTGACGCAGCAGCGAAAAAGCGGTATAGTTATGCTATGGGCGGAAGAGGGCTTTTCCGCCGAAATTTGACGTTGGAAACGAGGGGCCGTTCATGAACCTGCTTGTACAAACCGACCGGATTTTGGCCAATTACCGTATTCTCAACAAACAGGCGGGCGGGACGCCGCTTATCCCTGTGCTGGAGGCCAACGCCTATGGGCTGGGCGACGTAGCGGTGGCGAAACTGCTCGCCGGCGAGGGCGTGCGGCTGATGGCGGTTTCCCGGCTGGACGAAGCAGTCCGGGTTTCGGAGGCTGTCCGGGGCGTGGACGTGATGCTCCTGACGCCGTATGCCAATGAGGAGGACATCGCCACCATCCTGCAGCACGATATCATCGGGGCCGTCGGCTCCAACGACAGCGCCGTGCTTTACAGCTCCCTGAGCCGCAAGCTCCGTACCCGGGCCCGGGTGCAGCTGTGCTTTGACTTTGGTACCGGGCGGTTCGGGTTCGAGCCGCAGGAGGCAGCCAAGGCCGCGCAGACCATTAAGCATCTGGAAAACGTGGAACTCACCGGCGTGTTCACCATTTTGCCGTCGGGCGCGAAGCCCAAGGCAAAGGTCCAGGAGCAGCAGCTTAAGGATTTCCAGAAGGTGATTACCGCCATTGAGCGGGAGGGACTTCAGCCCGGCATCACCCATATGGCGGATACGGCCCAGGCGGCCCTCTGCCCGCGGATGCGGCTGGGCGCCGTGCGTACCGGCGCGGACCTGCTCGGGCGGGGGCCGCAGGGGGACCGGCACAATCTGCGTCCGGTCGGCCGCTGTGTGTCCGAGGTGTGTGACATCAAATGGTTGGCCGCCGGCAGCACGGTCGGGGCGGACGGACGCCGCAAGATCCGAAAGGCCACCCGGGTGGCGATCGTTCCGGCGGGATTGTGTGACGGCCTGTTTGTCTCGCCGCCGGACAAGCGGGGCTTTTTCTTCCGGAAAAAAGAGGTCTGTGAAATCAACGGCAAGCGCCTCAATGTGATCGGGCGGGCGGGGCTGACCGCCCTGACGGTGGATGTGACCACGGCGGAATGTGCGCCGGGGGACATCGTCTCCTTTGATGCGAACCCGCTGCATGTCAGCGCCCTGACCCGGCGTGATTATGTCTGAGCCGGAGATGGTCCCGCTTCTCGACGCGCTGAGGCGGCATGCCGCCCGTGGGACGGCCTCTTTCCATACGCCCGGGCACAAGGGGCGCCTGGAGCCCGGCTGTGCGGCGGCGTTCGACCTGACCGAGCTGCCCGATACCGGCAGCCTGTACGACGGTGGGGATGCGATCGAAGCGTCGGAGCGCCTTTGCGCCGAGGCCTTCGGAGCGGGCGATTCCTTCTACAGCGCGGGAGGGTGCACCCTGTGTATCCAGACCATGCTGCTTCTCGCCTGCGGCGGGGCAGGCGGACGGATCCTGATGGCGCGCAACGCCCATCGCAGTGCGGTGAATACCGCTGTTTTGCTGGGGCTGGAGCCGGTCTGGCTGTGGCCGGAATTTGGCGACGGCCTTGGCTGCCGGCTGGCAGTGGAAAACTTGGACGAAAAGTTGAAAACAAACAACGATATACGTGCCGTATATATTACAAGCCCGGATTACACCGGGCGGCTGGCCGATGTTGCTGGGATGGCGGCCCTCTGCCACGGCCGGGGCATCCCGCTTCTGGTGGATAATGCGCACGGCAGCCATCTTGGGGCGTTCGGCCTCCATCCTTTGATGCTCGGCGCGGATATGACGGCGGATTCCTGGCACAAGACCCTGCCGGTGCTCACCGGCGGGGCGGTGCTGCATCTCTCCGGCGGATGGAGGGGGCAAACGGAGGCCCCCCTGCTCCGCCGCCGGGCCAAGACGGTGATGGCGCTGTTCGGCTCTACGTCGCCCTCCTTTCCGGTTCTCGCCTCTATCGATCAGGCGCAGGCTTGGTGGCGGCGGGAAGGGCCGGACGCCTATCGGACTACGGCACAGCGGGTCTCGGCTCTCCGCCGCACCGCGGAGGCCGCGGGTTTCCTGGCACCGGGCGGGGACGGCTTCGACCCGGCCCGCCTGACCCTGGGTACCGTGGGACTCGGGCTCTCAGGTATCCGGGCGGCGGAGGCGTTCCGGCGCTGCGGATGCGAACCGGAACACGCGGACGCCCGCATGGTGGTGTTTATCGTGACCCCTTTCAATACGGAGGAGGATATCCGGCGGCTGGACAAAGCGATCCGGCGGGTTCCGGAGCTGTGTATTCGGGAAACGGATCCGGAGGCGTTTGACCCGTTTGGATGCGGCATCCCGGCAAAACGGATGCGGTTGCGGCAGGCGGCGCTGATGGAAACCGACGAGATCCCGTCTGGAGAAGCCGCCGGCCGGATCGCGGCCCGGAGCATCTGCCCCTGCCCGCCCGGCATTGCGGCGGTGGTTCCGGGGGAGGAGATCGGGCCGGAGCTGGCCCGACGACTGCCGGGCTGGGGCATCCCCACCGTCACGGTGGTGCGGGAAACCGGATGACGGCCAGGGGAACCGGTTGGCCCGGATGGAATGCAGGATGGACGCCGCATTTGAATCGTATTCGTACAGGGGGAAGGCCATATGGAAATCGAACGCAAGTACCGGATCGACCGTTTCCCGGGTGAGGAGGAAGGCTGGCCGCTCGTGAAGGAAGCGGTGGTTTGTCAGGGCTACATCGCCACGTCGCCGACGGTGCGGATCCGGGCGGCGGAGGCCCGCCGCCCGGAGAGGAGAACCACGTACACCCTTACCTTCAAGGGGGAGGGAACCCTGGTGCGGCAGGAAATCGAACTGCCGCTCGAGGAGGCGACCTTTTTGCAGCTTCGGGAGCTCCTGCCCGCCCCTATGATCCGTAAGGACTACCGCGTCTACGCCCTGCCCGACGGCCACCGGCTGGAGTGCAGCCTGGTAGACGGGGAGGAACCGGGCGGGTTCTATTACGCGGAGGTGGAATTCGGGTCGGTGGAGGAATCGGAGGCGTTTGTCCCTCCCGCGTTTCTCGGCCCGGAGGTGACGGAGGATCCGTCTTTCCACATGAGTGAATATTGGCAGACAAAAATTCAACGTATAAAACAGGTGTGACAGTATGACCGCCCGCCCCCGAGGCCGCCGCCCTTATGTATAATGTTGCGCATCCCGGCCGTGAAAAACGCCGACTGTGCCGCCGCACAGCTCATCGGATGACAGGAGGAGACCTATGAAGAAATGCCGTTGTCCCTGGTGCGGGACGGAATGCATCCCCGCGATCGACAAGGTGTTCCAGAGGCGCCGCTGGCAAGGAGATGCCGGCGTTTGTCCCGCCTGTCACCGTTCCTACTGCCCCAAACAGAAGGAGAGTGCCTTCCCGATCCTTTACGTCTTGGCCGTTCTCCTGCTGTGTGTTCCTGCCTTCCTGACGCGGGAGCCGCTGTGGCTGATGGCGATGGGGGCTGGCGTCGTTTCCATCCCTTTCGCTGTTTTGCTGTACGGGCTGCCTCGCGCTGTGCTGGTGCGGTATGAAAACGGCGTGGAATTGCCAGTGGATTCCTATTTTCGGGCGGATTTGGCCCCGCTGCCGGACAGGGAACGGGTCCCACGGCTGCTGGACGGCGACGTATTGGCTTTGTGTTTTGACCCTTCCGGCAGACAGCCGGACTCCGCCGCCTACCCTTGTATCCTCCAGGAGATCCGTGCCGGGAAGAATGGGAACAGCGGAGCGGGAATCGCGTTCCTCCAGATAAAGGACATCCCTCCCCGTTTCCTCTGCGTGGGGCAGGGCTTTACCCTCATCCGGCAAGGCAACCCGGTCGCGCGGGGGACCTTTGTACGACGGCTGGACGAACAGGAGTAGCGCCCAGGACCCCGAATATAAGAAACCGGCGTCCGCTCGAACGGACGCCGGTTTCTTTATGTTCGGGGCTTAATGTCAAAGCGTCACGATCATGCCGTCGTAGGCCACCTCGAAGCCGTCCTTGGCGGCTTTGGCCTCGAGCTCCTCGTGCAAGTCGCCACAGTTGTGGGAAAAATGGTTGAGAACCAGCCGGGTATCCGGACGGATGCACCCCTCTGCCCGGAGGCGGGCGGCTACCTGACGGCATTCCGGCATTCCCATATGGCCGTAAAAGCCGCCTGAACCGCTGCCATTGCAGCAGTCAAAGGAGACAAAATCCAAGCTTTTTCCCTGCAGGAAGGGATAATCCTCTTCCGGGAACAAGCCGGTGTCGTGAGCGTAAAGGATACGGCGGGATCCATCTTCGACGAGGAAGATGCAGGCGTTTTCCCCTTTGGCGTGGCTGGCGGGCAGAGGGGTGAACACCAGGCCGTTCGGAAGCCGGAGCGGTTCAAAGTAGGTCAGCGGTGAAAAATCGAGATAAGGGCGGGTGTCCATCCCAGCCTTTTTGAGCGACCGCTCGACACCGTCGTTGCCGTGTACCCGCAAGGGCGGCGCGTCCTCGCCGAGGTGGCAGAACAGGCCGTTTTGACGCATGGACAGTTCATCCACGTCGAAGTGGTCCTCATGGGAATGGGTCACAACCAAATCGGTGACCGACCCGAGGTCCAGGCCGAATTCGAGAGAGAGAGCGTAAATATCGGGTGGGAAATCGATCAGGGTGGTGTCGTTGACCACCATGCCGGAGCGGCGGCGGATGTTTTTACCGCCGAGTTTCCGAGCCTTCTGACAAGTTTCGCAGTGACAGAAGACGCCAGGGAAAGCCTCCGCAGCGGCCGTGCCGAGATATTGCAGTTTCAACCGGATCAAACCCCTTTCCTTGCGTTGTCTCCATTGTAAGGAGAATGTACGGGAAATGCAAGAGGAAATGAAAAAAATCCCGGGAAACGGTTTCAACCGTTCCCGGGATAGCGTATGTGAGAATCGATATGCGGCCCTGGCGATACGTCCTGTCAGCGGATTGCTGCCGCAGTGGAGACCGGAGCCTTGCCATCTGAAAAAAGGCGCTCGAGGCGGAGGCGCAGCCGGCTGCGGAAGAAGAGCCAGTAGAGGGGCAGCTCCAAAAGCAGCGCCGCGGCGACATCGAGGATCGAATGCTGTTTAATCAGCATCGTCGAGGCGCAGACCAACACCGTGGCAACCAAGGACGCGGCCTTGATTCCCCGCCGGTTTTGGAGGCGGCGGCTGTGGCAGATCCCCGCGTGTACGGCCAGCTGGTTTAAGACATGGATACTCGGGCAGCAGTTGGTGTTGGTATCGTTGGCATAAATGACGTCCCGGATGAACACGCTGAAGGGGTCGGTGCCGGTCACGGCCGGCCGGAGCGGCTGTCCATGGGGGAACACCGCGTAGATCAGCAGGGCGATCGCCATACCGGCACATAGCAGAAAAATTGTAGGAACAAAGGTCTCTTTATCCCACAGACACAGGAAAACGAGCCCTACTCCGACATACAGAAACCAAAATACATATGGTACAACAAACACAGGAATAAACGGTATGTATTGGTCAAGCGAACATTCCACCCAGAAACGCGGGACCACCGTCTGTTCCAACACATTGAACAGCTGTACGATCAATAAAAATATCAAAAACAGGGCGGCATGCCGATAGGCATACAGCCGGGACGTCAGGCGATTGGGGCGCTGCAGAGGACGTTGCATGATGAGATCTCCTAATTCTCTGGATTGGCCGGGGAAAATCCCGCTTTGGCCTGCTATCGTCATTATACGCAGGCATGGGGGCAAAAACAAGCCCTTCAACGGGATCTTCGTCGTATCTTAAGCCAATCTTCACTTTTGAGGAAAACCCAGGAAACCGGCCAGCGGCGCCACCTCACAAGCACCGTCATGGCCGGCGGGCGGACAGCTCCCGGTAATTCCCTAAAAATGTAAAGACCGGCATGTCTTCCGATAAGGCGCAAAGCAGGTCCACTGTAGCGGCACGGCCGAGATTCCCCTCAAAATCCAGATAAAAAGCATATTCAAATTCCCCATTTTTCACCGGGCGGCTTTCCAGTTTGGTGAGGTTGAGCCCCTGCATGGCAAAACGGGCAAGGGTCCGGTAGAGAGACCCGGTTACATGGGGAAGCGTGAAAATGAGGCTGATGCGGTCCGCGTCGGGGGGCAGGGTCAGGCGGGAGGAGATGGCTAGAAAACGGGTGGTGTTTTCGGACACGTTTTGTATATTTTCATCTAATATATCCAAATTGTATAATTCCCCCGCCACACGGGATGCGACGGCCCCCATATGGGGATCGCCGGCGGCGGCCACCATTTCGGCGGCAGCGGCGGTATTGCTGTATGGGCGGACTTCCAGGCCCCGGGCGGCCAAATAGGCCGAGCACTGGGACAGGGCCTGCGGATGGGAATAAACCGTCCGCAGGGCGGCAGGATCCGCGCCCCGGATGCCGAGCAGGCAATGCTGAACCGGCAGCTCGGCTGCCGCGGCGATGGAGAACTGTGACTGCATCATCAAATCGTAGACTTCATGAACCGAGCCGGTGGAGGAGTTTTCCACCGGAACCACCCCATAATCGGCGGATCCCTCTTCCACAGCGGCGAACACCTCTGCAAAGGAAGAGACGAACCGCGGCAGCGGCCCGCCTGGGAAGAGACGGCAGGCGGCTTCGTGAGCATAGGCGCCCGCCCGGCCGGAACAGGCCACCCGGGCCTCGGCGGGGGGGATCAGCGCGTTTGAAGCGGATGCCAGGCGGTCCCGCAGAGGCTGTCCTCCCGCCATCCGGCGGTGCTGGAGGCCGCGGGAGACATCCATGACGGCGGAAAAAATCAGGGCGGCGGCATCGCCATATTCACTGCCGGCGTTTTGGCGTATCCGGTCGAGGATCTCCTGCTCCCGGCCAATATTCAGTACCGGCAGGCCGTTGGCGAGCTTGTAGGCGGCCACCTCTTTGGAGCAATCCATCCGCCGGAGGAGCAGGCCGAGCAGCTCCTGGTCGATCTGATCGATGTCCTGCCGGATGGCGGACAGGGTGCGTGCGGGAGGGGTAGAGGGCATCAAAAACATCCTTTCCTTGGGGTTCAGGCGTCGGGGGTAGGATTCCCCTCAGCTTCCAGAAGCAGGTCGAACAGCCCGAAGGCCAGGGCGGCTTCCACGACCGGGAGTGCCCGCGGTACGATGCAAGGATCATGCCGGCCCCGGACGGTCAGGAGTTCGTCCCGGCCGGTCTCGAGGTTGACCGTCCGCTGCGGAATGCCGATCGAGGCGGTCGGCTTGACCGCCACCCGCAGCAGCAGGGGCATGCCGTTGGTGATTCCCCCAAGGAGTCCGCCGTTGTGATTGGAGGTGGTTTCAATGCCGCCGTCGGGCGTATACCGGTAGGGGTCATTTGCCTCGCTGCCCCGCATCCCCGCGAAGGCGAAGCCGTCGCCGAATTCCACGCCTTTGACGGCTGGGATCCCGAACAGCAGGGAGGCGAGGCGGTTTTCCACCCCGTCGAACATGGGAGAGCCGAGTCCGGCGGGCAGCCCTACCGCCGCGGCCTCTACAATTCCCCCTACACTGTCCGCTGCCATCCGGGCAGCCTCCACCGCCGAGCGCATGAAGGGCTCTACCCCGGGATCCAATAGGGAAAACGGGACACGGGAGAGGGCCTCCAACTGCTCTGCGGACACCGCCACAGGGTCGAACCGGCGGTCCTCCACCCCTCCGATGGCGGCGATATGCCCGCCCACCGCCACGCCCCGGCGGCGGAGGAGCTGCTTGCATAGGGCTCCCGCAAAAACCAGGGGTGCGGTCAGACGCCCGCTGAAATGGCCGCCTCCACGCACATCGCCGAACCCATGATATCGGACATAGCCGGGATAATCGGCGTGTCCCGGACGAGGCAGGATCTGCAGCTCCCGGTAATCCCCCGAGCGCTGGTTTTCATTTTCGATGAGGATGGCCAGAGGGGCCCCGGTGGTGCGGGCTGTCCCGTCCTTTTCCAAAAACCCGGACAGCAGGCGGGGGCTGTCGCTTTCCACCCGTCTGGTCGCAGTGGCGTCCCGGCCGGGCGCACGGCGGGCCATCTGCACCCGGATCTCCTCCAGATCGAAGGCCTCTCCAGCGGGCAGGCCGTCGATCACGCAGCCGATGGCTGGGCCGTGGCTCTCCCCGAAGATGGAGAGGCGCAGACAGGTACCGTTAGTCGACGACATGGACATCTCCTCCAATTCGCTGATAATCCGCAAAAAACGACGGCCAGCTTTTCTGTACGCTCTCGGCGCTTGTGATTTCGACAGGTTCCTCGCACATCAGGGCGGCCACCGCCATGCTCATGACGATGCGGTGATCCTGGTAGCCGGAAACCCGTCCCCCTCTCAGTCGGGTCCTGCCCCGCAGAATCAGGCCGTCCGGCCGTTCCTCCACCTGGGCACCGAGACGGCTCAGGCCGTCCGCCGTGGCGGCCAGCCGGTCGCTCTCCTTGAGCCGGAGACGGGCGGCGCCGGTGATATGGGTTTCTCCCTCGGCGACGGCGGCGGCGACGGCGAGGATGGGAACCAGGTCGGGAATCTGGGTGGCGTCGATTTCCACCCCGTGCAAAGGGGTGCGGCGGCAATGGACGATTTCTTGGGATATCTGTATATCAGCGCCCATCCGGCGGAGGATCGCAAGCACGGCGCGGTCCCCTTGGTTGGAATCGAGCTGCAGCCCTCCGATCTGGACTTCGCCCCCCAGTGCACCCGCGGCCAAAAGAAACGCCGCCTGGGACCAATCCCCTTCCACCGCCGTCTGGAACGGGCGGTACCGCTGCCCGCCCGGGATCCGCCAGCCGTCGGGAAGCGGCTGGATTTCGATGCCGGCCAGGGAGAGGGCCTGCAGGGTCATATGCACATAATCCGCCGATTCCAGCGGCGTGGACAGGCGCAGGTCACTGTCCTCCTCACACAAGGGAAGGGCCAGCAGCAAGCCGCTGATAAATTGGCTGGACACGTCCCCGGGCAAAAGGTAAGTTCCGCCGGTCAGCCGGCCGGACAGGGACAAGGGCAGGCTGCCGCCATCCGGGGAAAATTGCAGCCCGGCTCCGTGTGAAGGCAGGCAGTCCGCATAGACGCCGAGAGGGCGGTCGGGCAGGCGGCCGCGGCCGGAAAACCGGGCCGAAACCCCCAAAGCGGCGAAAATCGGCAGGAAAAACCGGAGGGTGGAGCCGCTTTCCACGCAGTCCACCTCGGCGGGAGCGTCGGGAGATACCCCGGCCTTCAGCACCAGGGCGTCCCCGTCCCAAACAGAGCTCACTCCGAGGGCGGCCAGGGCCCCGAGGGTCGCATTCAGGTCGTCGGACAGCACGGCGCTTTCCGTCTCCCGCAGCCGGGCAATGCGGCAGGACGCGCCGGTGTCCCGGTTTTGCAGGGCCGCCAGAGCGGCGCAGATCAGCGCCCGGTGCCCCGCCGATTTGGAAGATGGAGGGAATGCGGACCCCGCGATAGAGGAGGCGCGAACGATGGCAACCGACATGCCGTCACCTCATTTCCGATAGGGCTCGGCCACAAAGGCCGGCAGGGAATCCGCGGGAATGGGATGGATATACCCATCCCCGATTCGGTGCAGCAGAACAAGGGAGAGGGAATCCCCGGCACGTTTTTTGTCCAGGGCGGCGTAGGGGAGGTATTCTTCGGGCGGGGTTCCGTCTCCGTCGGGCAGGCCGTACCGGCGCAGCAATGCGGCGATATCCTCCGCCGTACCAGGTGCCGTCAGCCCCTTCCGCTCGGCGGCGCGGGTGACGAGCATCATCCCCGCCGCCACCGCCCAGCCGTGGGACAGGCGGAAATGGGACTGGGCTTCCAGGGCGTGGCCCAGGGTATGGCCGAAATTGAGCAGGCGCCGTTCCCCGGCTTCCCGTTCGTCCGACTCTACCACCCGGCGTTTGATATCCACCGCCCGGGAAACGGTTTCGGGAAGATTTTCGTCAGATAGGGCGTCCTGCCGCGACAGCCAGTGAAAGAAGGGCGCGTCCTTGATACAAGCGGCCTTGACGACCTCGGCCATGCCGTCGGACAGGATGTCTGCGGGCAGGGTGGAAAGAGCGTCGGTATCGGCCAGGACCAGGCGGGGCGGCCAGAAGGCCCCGACCAGGTTTTTCCCCTGCGGGATGTCCACGCCGGTTTTCCCCCCCACCGAGGAGTCTACCTGCGCGAGGAGGGAGGTGGGAAGACCCACAAAATCGATCCCCCGCAGCCAGGTGGCGGCGGCAAAGCCGGCCATGTCTCCCGTCACGCCGCCGCCAAGGGCGGCAATCAGGTCGGCACGGGTCAGACCGTCGGCGGCCAGCTGTTCATAGAGTGCGGCGATGGTGGACAGCCGTTTCGACTCTTCCCCGGCGGGGAAGACGAACCGGGTCACGCGATATCCCGCGGCGGCGTAGCTCTCAGCCACGGTGTCGGCATACAGGGGCGCGACGTTGGAATCCGAGACCAGGAGCACCCGAACCCCGCGATTTATCCGGCGGCTGCGCTCCCCGGCCTCCTTGAGAAGGCCGGGGCCGATGACGATATCGTAGGGGCGGGAGGCGGCGGTATGGAGGGTGCGCATAAGGGGGCCTTCTTTCTGTTAAAATTATTCCCCGAGAGCTTCCTTGACCAGGCGGCCGCGCCGTATGACGGCGGCAATTTCGTCCCGATCGCCCGAAGCGATGGCAGCCCGGGCGGTTTCCAGCCTGGCAATCAGGCCGTCCAGCTCCTCGATTAGGGGCACCTGGTTGAGCGCGAACAGCTCGCTCCACAGGATCTCGTCCACTGCCGCGACCCGGGAGACGTCCCGGTAACTGCCGGCGGAATATCCCTTGTGGCCGGGACAGACCGGGGACTGGACATAAGCGCCTGCCAGCACGTGGGGGAGCTGGCTGGTGAAGGCGATCTGCCGGTCATGATGGGCGGGGGTGGTAATGGTAACCGAGGCGCAGCCCAAGGCGGCCGCCAAAGCGCGCAGGGTGTCCATCGCGTATTCGGGCGTGCCCTCTGGCGGGGTGAAAATGTAGCTGGCCCCCCGGAAGAGATTGTGGGTGGCGTTTTGCCATCCGCCCCGTTCCCGCCCGGCCATGGGATGGCCGCCCACAAAAAGCAGGCGATGTTCCCGGCAGAGGGGCAGGCAGGCATCCATAACGGCGGACTTGACACCGCAGACATCGGTCACGACGCTGCCTGGGCGCAACACGTCCAGGATTTCCCGCAGCACCGGCCCGCAGGCCCCGGGAGGAAGGGCCAGAACCACCAGATCCGCCTGGGACATGGCGGCGGTATCCGCCACCCCTTTGATGGCGCCGGTCTCCTGCATCCAAGCGACGGCAGCGGGATCCAGGTCGGATCCAAACACACGGTATCCGCCGTGGCGGGAGAGGGCCTTGGCCATGGAACCGCCGATCAGGCCCAGGCCGATAATCGCCACGCAGGGACGGGGGTCACGGGGTGTGCTCATCATTTTCCCTCCAGACAAATCGGGTTTGTGGGACGGCCGCTGGGACGCTGTGGAACGAATGGCATGCGGTATGCTCAACCATCCTCCGGGGCCGCGGCTAAATTATACTCAGATATACAAGAAAACGACGGGGGGATTTTCTGTTTAGGAAAGCCGGCGGGCAGGTGGGGACCGAAGCCGGCGCTTCGCTGTGAAAGGGTCCTCTGTGTATGGTGGTCATAAACCTCTTCCATTTCGTCTATATCCTGCCGTTTTCCTGCAAGACCGGCTAATATCCACCGGGCAGCCGGGTCTTCTCTGTCCCCGTCACGGGGCCAGAGGCCCCGCGTCTCCGAAGGAGTCGGGACTCTGGTCGACGAATTCGCGGGGATTCGCCCGGATATACTCCACGCATCGGTCGAGCGGCCGTTCCTCCTCGGCCGCCTCCAGAAAATCGGCGTGCAGCTCGGCCAGTTCTTCGGCGTGGCCCTCCATGTCGCTAATCCGCTCTTTCGCCGTCCGCAGTGCGGCGGCGCAGCGGGGCGCTCCGATGAGATCCAGCCCGTCGGCGGCCAGCTCATCGAAGACCGCCGACGGGCCGGCGTATAGATCTTCAAAGCTGCCCTTGTCCAGCTCGTTACAAATCAGCCAGACACTATAGACCGCCGTTCTGCCCCGCGAGAGCAGGGGAATGGTATGGTAGGGATCCGGACGGCGGCGATCCTGCTTTTCCAGCAGGTTGGCCGCCACGGCGTCGACGAGCTCCTCGTCCGGAATCCCGGCGAGCTTGTCCTCGTCGAGCTCCCTGTACAGACGGCCCAGACGGGCGGCCCGGCTGTCCGAATCCTTATGGCGGTTGCCCCAGAGATACAGGCCGACCAGCGCGGCCAAAAACGCCAGGATCAACAGATAATACCCGGGCTGTCCGGCGTCGAAAAAGCCGGCGGCGGTAATGGGATTCATAAACGCTCCTCCTCTTGATTGGAATCGGGTTTCCGCGTCAGGCGGCGGTAGATGTCGCCCTTTTTCAGCCCAGTCCGGGCGGCGGCCTGCCTGGCTGCATCGGAGGGGGCGAGACCGTCCTCCTCCATCAGGCGCAGGGCCATGGCTACGGCCGTCTCCTCGTCGGGTGTCTCCGGCTCGGGAGGGGGCGCCCCCTCCAGGATCAACACGAATTCTCCCCGCGGCGATTCGGCTGCGTACCGTTCCACCGCCGCTGCGAGAGTGGTGGGAAAAATCTCCTCGTGGAGCTTGGTCAGCTCCCGGGCGAGCACGATCCGCCGGTCTCCAAACGCGGCCAGAAGGTCAGTCAGGGTGGAGAGGAGCTTGTGGGGTGCCTCGTAGAAAATCATGGTGCGCCGTTCCTCCGCCAGATCGGCCAGATGTTCCCGGCGGGCCCGGCGGTTGACGCTCAAAAACCCCTCGAAGGTGAAGCGGCCGGTCGGCAGTCCCGACAGGGCCAGCGCTGTCAGCGCGGCGGTCGGCCCCGGTACGCAGGTCACGGGGATCTGCCGCTCATGGCAGAGCGCCACCAGATCCTGCCCGGGATCGGAGACGGCGGGCATACCCGCGTCGGTGACCAGAACGGCGGCCTCCCCTGCCAGCAGGCGGGCGCAGATCTGTTCGCCCCGTTCCCTCCGGTTGTGCTCAAAATAGCTGACAAGAGGCTTTTTAATGCCGAAATGGGTGAGCAGCCGGAGCGTGACCCTCGTATCCTCGGCGGCGATAAAGTCGCAGGCTTCCAGCGCCTCCAGTGCGCGGGGTGAGAGATCGGACAGGTTGCCGATGGGGGTGCCTACCAGGGTCAGGGTTCCGGGCATATAGAGGCCCTCCTTTTGCCTTAGTCAAACAGAGCTGGACGGTTCCCCGGCCGCCAGGAACAGGGGCGGCAGAACCGTGAGACCGGGATTCCCGTTCTTTCGCGCCTCGCAGAGGAACAGAAACGGGGCGGCGTCTGGATGGTGATGGGCCCACTGCAGGCGCTTCGGCTCGAGGCGCGCCTGCCGCAAGCAGGCAAAGAGATCGGCGAGCCGTTCCGGCCGGTGGCAGAAGCAGAACCGCCCGCCGTTTTTCAACAGCCGCGCCGCGCAGCCGGCAAGCCCTGCGAAGCCGTCCCCGCTTTCATGCCGGGCCAGGCGGCGTCCGGCCGGAACGGATGTCCGGCCGCTGGCGGGGGCGAAATACGGCGGATTGCAGACCACCCGATCGAATCCGCCCGCCTCAAATGAGGGCGGCAGGCTCGTCCAATCGGCCAGGTGGACCCGGATCCGCCCGGCAAGGCCGTTTTCAGTGACCGATCGGGAGGCGAGCGCCGCCGCGTCCGGGCTGAGCTCCACCGCCTCGACCGGCGGGGCGTCGGGAGAACGGGGGCGGGCGTACCAGGAAAGGGGAATGATGCCGCAGCCGGTGCCGAGGTCACAGACCCGCTCCCGCTCCCGGGCGGATCCCCATCCGGCTGGACGGGCGAAATCCGCGAGCAGCAGGGAGTCCGCGCCGAAGGTGCAGCCGTCGTCCACATACACGAATACGCCGCCGTCCAGCGGCTCGGAATGCGCCGGCATATTGTCACCCTGCCTTTCCAGAAATCTCGGGGACGCGTGCCGGGACTGCCGCGTACCTCCCCAGCCATATTCCAAAAAATTACCGGGCGGCACCAAATGGGCCGCCCGGTAACGCTGCACCTGAACTTAAATTGACCGTTCCGGCG
>ERZ825896.2675-NODE-2675-length-16521-cov-3.294486_pt1 | contig 16521 bp, 8 predicted proteins | sample MGYA00519858_ERZ825896 | MGnify/ENA primary metagenome ERZ825896 (study PRJEB31778, sample SAMEA3449214) | human gut metagenome | biome: human gut; feature: human-associated habitat; material: faeces | place: United Kingdom | collected 2010/2012 ...
TGACGGTGGAGCCTCGGGTACGGTCGTGACCTATACGAGCCGCTACCCCTATCGGGACTGGCAGGCACCAAGCCTGGACCTGCGCTACGGGAACAATGCCTATATGCTTTACCCGATCCGCAAGTTCGTGACCAAGGGACGCGAGTATACCAACATCGGTTACAACCCGGTGGATGTCCCGATCATCCGTTATGCCGACGTGTTGCTGAGTCTGGCCGAGGCGGTTAACGAACAGGGGCGTTGGCAGGAGGCGGTTTCCTATGTGAACTGGGTCCGCAACCGGGCCGGAGTCGCCTTGCTCAATGCTCCCGGAAATACGAATACCAAGGTGTCGGGGGTTGAGGAGATGAGGGTCCGCATCCGCAATGAAAAGAAGTGGGAACTGGCCTGCGAAGAGCAGCTCTATTTCGAGGAGTTGAGATGGGGAACTTGGAAGACGGACAAGTTTGTTGCCAAGAACGGCCTGCAGAATGTTTGGGGTGCCCCCGTCTATACCTATATTTGGGGCGGTGACGCCTACCTGAAATGGGCTATCCCGCAATCGGAAGTTGAAAAAAATACGAATATCAAGCAAAATGAAGGTTGGAATTAAAAATCGAACTTGCGGCATGTTGGGAGTGCTGTGTGTGCTTGCGTTGACCCTTTCCTGTACGAAAGAGACACAGGGCGGAGACCATGGTAGTCAGGGTGGAGGAACGCAGACGAGTCTGGAACTGACCGAATTCACCCGCCTGAACCGTGGGGAATCCGAAATCAATTCTCATGCGGATGACTGGGACCGTTCCACCGTGAAAATGGATTATCGCTCCTACATCGAACTGGGGGCGGCCAACAATGTTTATCTGCCGACCTATGCGCGGATCCGGACCTTGCGCGACGGAAGCTATATTCTGACCTGGCAGGATGCCGTGGGAGTGAATGGAAACGGCGAGAATACGTATTATGCACTGAGCCGCGATTTGAAGAACTGGGTCTACATGGGATATCTGTGGCAGGGGCAGAACGTCTACAACGGGTTGGGAAAACCGGACGTACGCCGATTTACTAATGCCAATACCCTTCAGTTGGCGAATGGCGAACTGCTGGCTGTGGCCAGTTTCAGTACGGTGAATACCTACAGCAATCCGAATTATACGGCGGAACAGGGGATTGTCGTCAAACAGAGCCAGGATGGGGGTTATACCTGGTTCGGCGAAAAGGAGATCTATCACGGACCCTGCTGGGAGCCGCATCTGATCGAGCTGCCCTCGGGTGAGATCCAGTGCTTTTTCTCGGAGAGTCGTCCGTGGACCAGCGGCAGCCACTCGGGAACGGACATGCTGCGGTCGATTGACGGCGGGGAGACCTGGGAGCCGGCCTTGGGAGAATCAGCCTATCGCGTAATGCGCAAGCATTGGTGGAATGCCCAGAAGAACATGTGGTGCTATACCTATCAGATGCCGGTGGGTATCATCCTGAACGAATCGAACCGCTTCGCCTTTGCCATGGAGAGCTGCAATCAGCGGGTGGTGAACGCTTCGGGCGGTTACAGCGACCAGTTCTCGATCGCCATGGTCTTTTCCCATGAAGACGGCACCTGGGATTATCTGGAAGGGGATGAGATTACCCCGAAAGAGCGTCGTATCGACAGTGTCGTTATGCGTGGCGCGGCGCCCTATCTGGTGCAGTTCCCTTCGGGCGAGACGTTGTTGGCCTATGGCGGTAGGGATTCGCGGCAGCATTTCCGGATCGGGAATGCTACGGCTACGGAGTTCGGGGCAACAGACCTGCCGGCCTTGCCCGATGTGGGTTCCTGGGGAGGACTGGATTTGACGGACTCGCATACGGTGCTCTCCAGTATGCGCGATTCGCGGGACGGAGCAGACAATGCAACCATCGCATTGGCCCGGTTCCATCTGAATCATTCGATTCGGGCGACATCCCGTCAGGTGGCGCTCGATGGTGACGATTCCGAGTGGGCGGAGAGCGATGAGGCTCTTTTTGTCGGCTCCCGTTGCCAGGCTCAGGCCACCCTGCGCTGCTCGGCGGATGCGGAGAACCTCTATTTCCTGGTGGAGGTCTTCGACGAGAGTCTCTCCTCCACGGATTTTGCCTACATCCTGCTCTCTCCGGACAATGATACCGAAAACCTTTCGGCCAAATCTCGCCGAATCCGTTTCGGATATGACCGGATCAAGAGTACGGACCAATATGCCGGAGGGTGGCGCGAGGCCGATTTCGGGATATCGTATGCCGGGGCCTTCGACGGTACTCCGACGGACAAGACGGATCAGGATAACGGTTTTCGGGCCGAGATCGCCGTACCCCGCAGTTCGATTGAACTGGTCAATGGACGGGTGTTGGTCAACTTCGGATATTTTGATGCGGCGGCCAATGTCGAGGATGTCCTTTGCGATGCCAGCAATACGTCCAAATGGCTTTCCATTCAGGTAGATTGAGCCTCAGATTGCGATTGAATTAAAAAACGACGGATTATGAATAAAAAAATCTTATTTTTAGCGACTTCGATTCTTTTTCTGGCGGCTTCGTGCTGCAAAGCCCCGGTAGTGGCCGAACGCCGGTCGGCCGAACGGGCCAATCAATGGATGGCGGACAAGGGCTGGATCGTGGGGTGTGATTATGTGCCCTCGACGGCCATCAACCAGATCGAAATGTGGCAGGCCGAGACCTTTGATCCCGAGACGATCGACCGTGAACTGGGGTTTGCGGAGGGGTTGGGATTCAATACGGTGCGGATCTTCTTCTCCAATCTCGTCTACACGGCGGATCCTGCGGGATTCAAGGAGCGTTTCTCTCAGTTCCTGGAGCTGTGCGACAAGCACGAGATCCGGGCGCTGCCGACCTTCTGGACGAACGGGGGAAAATGTATCGATCCGCATCTGGGCAAACAACCCGATGCCGTACGCGGGAACCACAACTCGCAATGGGTGATGACCCCCGGCGCCGACTATGTGAATGATCCGACCCGTTGGGGAGAACTCGAAGCCATGGTCAAGGATCTGATCGGCAGCTATGCCGACGATGAGCGAATCCTCTTGTGGTGTCTGTACAATGAGCCCGAAAACCATCGCCGGGGTGTGACCAATTCCGTGCCGTTGATGAAGGCTACCTTCGAGTGGGCGCGCTCCTGCAACCCCTCCCAGCCGTTGACGGCTCCGCTGTGGCGTGAGGTCGGCGTTCCTGGAACGAGCCTTCCAGAGGTGACTTTTGCTCTGGAAAACAGCGACGTGATCAGCTTCCATTGCTATGCGAGCGGAACCGTTCTCGAAAAGTTCATCAAGACTCTGCTTCCCTATGGCCGACCGATGGTCTGCACGGAATACATGCGACGTCCGATCTCGACCTTCGAGGAGGCGATGCCTATCTTTAAGAAATACAATGTCGGGGCGATCAATTTCGGATTGACGGCCGGGAAATGCAACTTCCATTATCCGTGGAACAAGGTCGATGAGAAAGGCCGGTCGATCCCCTGGGCTGAAGAGCCTGAGGTGTGGTTCCATGACATCCTCCATGCCGACGGTACGCCGTGGAACGAGGAGGAGGTGGCCTTCATCCGGCGTATGACGGGCGTTGCCGAATGATGTTCCGTCGTTCGGAATCTTAACAGAAGTTCAGGTATAGAAAAAAGAGCCGACCAGGAGCCTGATCCCGTGCGGAGGGGGTGCCGATCAAGCCAATCGGCACCCCCTCAGGGCGGCCCATGCCCGAACCCTACTCGATTCGCAATGAAAAATAATGGAAAAAATGAATATGAACAGATTGATAATGAAGTCTCTGTCGGTGATTCTCCTGCTTGCTTCGGGCGTTTCGTGCCAGAAGCAGGAGGCGATGGACGACGGTGGCGGAACTCGCGGATTTGTTATCCGGGCGTCGCTTGAGGAGGGCGCTGCGGACACCCGAACCTCGATGTCCCCGAATGAGGACGAAACGAGTTATGCCGTCTTCTGGAACGAGACGGACTGCATCTCTGTCAATGGAATTGCTTCCGAGTCAATCTCCATCCAGGAGGACCGCCGCTCGGCGGAATTTACCTTCCTGAAGGGGTTTGAGTCGGCCTTGTATGCGGCATATCCTGCGTCGGTTGTTTCGAAGTACGAATCCGGCGCATTGACGCTCCTTCTGCCGAACGTTCAGACCTGGAGCGAATCCGATCAGTTCGATCCTGCGGCTGCCGTCATGCTCGCCCAGGCTGCCGACGGGGCTTCGCTCCGGTTCCGGCACGCCATGGCCTATTTGCGGGTGACGCTCTCCGAAGCCTCGGATCCGGAACCTATCGCTGCGGTGGTACTGTCTGCCAACGACGGGTCGGCCCTGTGCGGAGCCTTTCAGGCAACGTATGGCTCTGATCTCTGGACGTTGACGCCGCAGGAGAGTGCCGCGTCTCAGGTCGAGTTGCGCTGCGGGACACAGGGCGCTCCGCTGGGATCCCGGATGGTGATCGCTATCCCGGCAGGGGAATATGCCGCCGGTCTGACGGTGCAGGTCAAAGACGTATCGGGGGACTATCAGGTCCGCAAGAGCGTCAACGCCTTTACGGCAACGGCCGGTCGGATTTATGACATGAGCTTCGCCTTCGAGCCGGAGGGTGGCACCTCATCGAACGATATCTTCAGTGTCTCGGATTGGGAGCTCTTTGCCGAGAAGATCGCTGCGGGAGAAACTTTTGAAGGTCAGACCGTCAATCTGATGGCGGATCTTACTGTTCCGGAGTATTTCGCCTATGCCAACGGAACGTTCGAAGGGACGTTTGAGGGAAATGGCAAGACGATGACGGCCGGGGCGAACGTGTGGCCTCTCTTTGCGACGGTTGGTGAAAAGGGGGTCGTCCGGAATCTGAATTTCGACGGGGCGTTCACCACTATGGCCAATCCGGCCTCGGCAGGCAACGCCGTTATCGCCAAAGTCAACCTGGGCGTGATCCGGGATTGCACCAACTCCGCCGATACGGAGGTGACCGTATCCGGCTCTCTGATCTTCGGGACGCTTGTCGCTCAGAATGGCGGGACTCTGGAGCGGTGTATCAACTATGGCAATGTGACCGTCACGCAGACGGCTTCGGCCTCCAGCGGATTCTATGGCGGGGGCCTGGCGGCGATCGGCCATACGGTGCTCGGAACCGCAACGGCAACGCAGCTCGATGTCGATGAGACGTGTCGTGCGGGCAACTTTGTCGATTGCGAGAATCATGGCAACTTGACGATCCAGTGTGCCGGAGCCGCACCGATCCGGTCGGGATTCGGCGGAATCTGCGGCATCGTCTACATGAACGGAGTCCGCTTCACGGGCTGCGAGAACTACGGGGACGTCATCCGGACCGACGACGCGGACAAAGCGGCCTCCAACAATGGCTCGGCGACGGTGGGTGGTATTCTCGGCCGCAGTGCGGCGTGGTTTACCACGGCGGCGGGTGACAGCAGGGCACTCGATGTCGAGGTCAACGGTTTTGATACGCGCTATGAGAATTGTGTGAACGAAGGCACCGTTCAGGTTTCGTGCCGACACAGCGGAGGCATCATGCCGAACTCTTCGGGGGCCCGGCTCGATGCTGCCGGAGGTATCGTGGGTGCAGCCATCGGAGTTGGCGACCAGCTCCAGCGCATCGTCTCCTGTCACAACAAGGGTGCCGTTGTTGGCGGATGGACTACGGCCGTGAATACGACGGCGCTGGGCGGTCTTGTTGGTCTGGCAACCGGAACCGAGATCACGGGCTCTACCTCTTCCGGCGATGTCCGTTCCGTAGATGCAACTTACTACATCGGGGCTGCGGGTGGTGCCGTGGGCTTTGCCCGCCGGGATGTAACACTTGCCGGCGACTGCCTCATTCAGAGCCGGATCGAGGCCTGGACTCCTTCGGGCAAATCCCTTCTGACCGGGCTTCTGTTCGGCAATGTCGTGACCGCTGCAACCGCATCCGATACGCAGGTGGCGGGCGAGATCTCTGAAGATGGAGTGTCGGCGGGTGTCGGGGCCGACAATTTCTCGGGATTCCTGGCCGATCCCGCTTCGAATGTACAACCGACCACTTCAAATATTGTGTGGTATGAAGAATAGATGCTGTAACTGGATGGTGCTGAGCCTGCTGGCGCAACTGGTGATCCTTCTGTCGCCGGGCTGCAGCAAAGAGGATACCTTGGTCGAAATAACCGACTGGGCGGCAACGGAGAATGTCTCTGCCGGGGAATCGGCAAAATACCTGACTTTCTTCGAAAAGGCTTCGGAGGAGATGGATTATTGTCGTGCACTCACCTGTACGGATGCGGGTCTGGAGGTTGTTCTGCAAAGCAACGCCTCGATCACCTTGCCTGCCGGAACCCCTTATCTGGCCTTGTCTCCAGAGGGCCGGCTGGTGCATTACGCCGCGGGAACCGCTGCGGCAGAGGAGCTCGATATCGAACTGAACGTACGCGATACCTGGTATGAGGCTCCGACGCTTGCCGTTTCCGCCGACGGCTTCTTGATTGTGGCCGGTCGTGAGACCGACATCGTGTCGACCGGACGATGCGTCATGGATTGCGGCAAATATGTTTATTACTATGCGGGGAGCAGCGTTGTTCCGGTGGCGAGCGAGATCCGCGAACGGTTCAACCCGCCGCTGCCCAAGGACCGGGGATTGCTCAAGGTGCTCTTCGTCGGCAACAGTTTCAATGTGGATGCCACAGCGCACCTGCCGGGAATCCTCACGGCCGACGGAACGCAGCGCGTCCTCATAGGGCGGGTCTATCACGGAGGCTGTACGCTGCCGCAATACGATGATAACTACGAGGCTGATCGTTTCTGCTCGTATCGGACTTGGCGCCCGGGCGAAAAGGACTGGGACGGCGACGAGGAGTATGACACGAACCTAAAATATGCCGTCGAAGCCGAGGATTGGGATGTCGTGACCTTCATGGAGTACACGGGCAACAGTTGCTGCTGGTCTTGGACCGAGGAGGAGAAGGGACATATCAATTCGTTGATCGATCGGGTCTTTGCTGCGCATCCGGAGAAGCGTCCCACCGTATTGTTCATGTTGACGCAGACCTTTGCGGCACAGTCTGATTTAGTGGCTACCTATTTCGATTCGGATCAGATGAAGATGTATGAGACTATCACGGACTTTGCGCAGCAGGTGCTGGATGGTACCTGCATCGACGATGTGATCGCCACGGGAACCTGCATCCAGAATCTGCGGACATCGAGTCTGAACGATGATCCGGTTCAGGATCTCTCCCGGGATGGTTTCCACCTCGACTACGGGGTCAGCCGTTATGCGGCAGCCTGCACCATCTTCTATACGCTCTTCGAGCCGTGCCTTAGACTCGATCTCTCGGGCAATACCTACCGATACGATGTGAAGCTGGAGCATTCCACGGCGCATTCCATCCCGGTGACGGACGAAAATGTCGAGATCTGCCGCCATGCAGCCCATGCGGCCGCGGATCATCCGCTGACACTTACCGATATGAGTTTGTATTGATATGAAAAGGATATTTGCAAGTCTGTTCATGGTGCTGGCATTGGCATCATGTTCCAAGGAGGGGGAGGTCCGGGAGATCTATCTCCCGCAACAGATCGGTTTCGTGCTGTCCGATGCGGCGGGTGCCGTCACGGAGGGCATGGAGATGGGTGTGACGGCAACGTGCCGACGCAACGGAGGTACGGTCTCGCTGACCGAAGGCCGTGTGGCGAAGTACGTCGCAAAGGTCTCGGCCGACGGGGTGTCGCTGGTGCCGAAGAGCGATGCCGACCGCATCTGTGCCAGTTACGGCGACGCCGGGTTGCATTATACGGTGTTCAGCCCCTATTCCGAAACGGGATTCGAGGAGATTCGCGTCTCGCAGAACCAAACCTACGGCCAGAACCCGGTTCGGGCCGTCTATGGGGAGACGTTCATGGAGCAGGTGATCGAAACGGTGATGATTCCCGTCTCGGAACGCCCGCTGTGTTCGATTCTCGCACTGGAGATTCCGGCCGATCTGGTGGCTGAAAAGAGCGTCACGTTGGCCGAATTGTCGCTCCTCGGCGTAATGATGGATTTCGGCGAAGGACTGACGCTCGACCAGGCGCAGATTGTGCCTGTTGCCGTCGAACCCTTCACCGTCCCGTCGGGCGGCATCCCGGTCGGCTTCCGCACGACGGAGGGTGAGTCGCTCTCCTCCACGATCCTCTCCGGGACGGCTGATGCCGGACTCTCCGTGAGGGCGGGAGAGACGCTGTCGGCTTATGTTCCGTCAGCCGATCCGTTCCTACCCTGTGAATTCCCGGTTAGCTTCCCCCTGGGCCGGAATCCGTCCGCCCGTATCGGCTATTATAATTACAGCGACGACCAGCCGGAGTGGAACAATCAGGGAATCTGGCATTGCTTTGCCCAGAAACAGGTCTATGCGACGTGGAATCAGGTTTCGGCACCCAGTGCAACGCTCTATCAGAGACGTGAACTGATCAATACGGGCGACATTGGCTCGATCGGCGTGAAGGGAATCTGGACCGGGGATTATTTCGAGTTCGTATTCCCCGTCGGAGCGCTCGATGCCGGGAGTGTGGTCTCCTTCGAAGCTCCGTTCTATGGGCGTCAGCAACCGGTCTTCTGGACCGTGGAGTGGTTTGATGGCGGCGAATGGAAACGAAAGGTTTCGGAGATCGAGGCTTGGGACGGAACCTGCTGCGAGGCCTCCTTTGCAATACGCCCGTATGGTTGTGTTGTCTCCTATTCGTTCGCGCTTGAGCATCCGATTCATCGCGGGTTGCTGAAGGTCCGGTTGATCTGTGCGGATGGCAGCCTGCAGGCCGATACCCAAAGCAATAGGGTCGTCAAGAGGGAACTCCCCTACAACGACGGCAAGATTTATCAGTCTCCCTTCTACTTCTATTGTGAAGGCTCCGGAGTGAATGCGTTCCTGTGGAGTGTCGCTCCGGGACCGGATGGCCCGGAGTCGGGAATGACCGAAGACCTGCAGGTGCAGGATCAGGTCTGGGAGTGGGAAAATTAATCAGAGAAAGGAAAACCAATAAACCATAACAGACAAAACAATGAAACGATTCTTATTGACTCTGGCCGTAACCGTAGCCTTGGTTCGTGTGGGTGCGGCTCAGGATGTCCGAGCCTATGAGGGTGCGATTACGCTTCCGACCTATCTCCTGGATCCGGCGGAAAAGGCCCCGATCTTTGAACGGGACTGGTCCTACCAGCGCGCCAAAAGAAGTGTCTATCCCTATCCGCTCAATGACAACATGACCCGTAAGAAGGAGGATGTGACCTACGATTGTCTCTATATGGAGAACGAGTATGTGAAGTTGTGCGTACTCCCGGAGATCGGAGGCCGGTTGTTGTATGCCGTCGACAAGACCAACGGTTACGACATCTTTTACCGGAATAGCGTGGTCAAGCCGGCCAATGTGGGAATGACCGGAGCGTGGATCAGTGGTGGCGTAGAGTGGAATGCCTTCCACCATCACCGCCAGACCAGCCATATTCCGTGTGACTGGCGGATTGTCGATAATCGCGACGGCTCGAAGACGATCTGGCTTGGCGAGACTGAGTATCGCCATCGGATGCAGTGGGCGATCGGAATCACGCTCCGTCCGGGGAAATCCTATATGGAGATCAGTGGACGTTTGATCAATTCCACTCAGAATAACAATTCGATGCTTTATTGGTCGAATGTATCGACGCTGGTCGACGAGAATTACCAGATTTGTTTTCCGCAGAGCACGGAGTTCGTGACGTTCCATTGTAAAAACTGGTTTGCACACTGGCCCGTTACGCATGAACCCTTCAACGATATGGACTTCTACAAGAATGGTGTGGATGCAAGCTGGTGGAAAAACCATTACATGAGCAACTCGATGTTCATCCATGACCAGAAGGAGGACTTTGTGGCCGGATATGACCACGGCCGTCATGCTGGCACGATGCTAGTCGGCAATCACAACATCATCAAGGGTGGCAAGTTCTGGCTGTGGGGCCCCAATTCCGAGTGGGACACCCGGATTCTTACTGATACGTCGGGCCATTATTGCGAGTTGATGGTGGGGGCCTACTCCGACAACCAGCCTGATTACAATTGGAGTTTCCCCTACGAGAGCAAGGAATTCACCCATTACTGGTATGGTATCCGGGACATGGGTGGCGTGAAGGCCGGTAGCCGCCACGCTGCGTTGAACCTGGACCGCCTGTCGTCGGACCGGGTTCTGGTGGGGGCCAATGCTACGGAAAAATATGCGAAACTGACCCTTGAACTGCGCCATGGGGATGAAGTTCTTTACACCCGCAGCGGTGCAATGTCTCCTGCTGAACCGATGGTTGATACGGTTGCCGTGGCAAGCGGGGTGGCAGATCACGAACTGACATTGGTCCTGAAGGACGAGAATGGAAACTGGATGCTCTCCTATACGCCGGTCCGCAAGGATGCGAACTCTCCGCTGCCCGAGATCGTTGAGCCGCCGTTGCTGCCTCATCAGATCGAAAACACGGAGGAGTGTTTTCTCGTGGGGCTTCGGAACTTGCAGTTCCACAACCCGTTCGTCAATCCGGTTGATTATTTTGAGGAGGTACTCCGCCGGGATCCCTCGGACAGCCGGACCAATACCGTGCTGGGCTCCTACTATCGGATGAGGGGCGAATACGACAAGGCTGCGAAGTATCTTCGGACGGCGATTCGGCGTCTGACGAAGGATTATACCCGCCCGAAGGATGTCGAGGCGCTGTATAATCTGGGACTGATTCTTCAGATACAGGGCAAGCGCGAGGCTGCCTACGATACATTGTATCGGGCGACTTGGAATTATACGTATAATTCGGCGGCCAATACGCAACTGGCCCGGATGTATTCGGAGGAGAAGCGCTGGGACATGGCTCTGGAGCGGCTCGATGAGGCAATCGCCTACAATGGCCGTAACTATACGGCGCTGAATCTGAAAGGTTCGGTCCTGAAGAGCCTGGGCCGGGATGCGGAGGCGCGGCAATGTTTCGACCGCGTGCTTGCCGACGATCCGATCAATGCCTATGCGCTGCATGAAACCGCTTCGCACGACGACTTCCGGCGCTTTATGCGCGAACAGCCGGAATCCTACCTCGAACTGGCCATTCAGTATTGGCACAATGGATTCACGGATACGGCCGTCAATCTGTTGAAGGAGATCGATGCCCGCGTGCCGTATCCGACCGTGAAGATGTATCTGGGCTATCTGACCGGTGAGGATCGCTATTTTGGCGAGGCCTTGTCGCTGCCGGTCGGTTACTGCGCGCCGTTCCGGCTTGAGACGGTCCCCGTTCTGGAGAAGGCTAAGTCGGTTTGCCCGGACTCTTCGCTGCCCTATTATTACCTCGGCAATCTGTATTACAACATTCAGCCCGACAATGCCATCCGGGAGTGGGAAAAGTGTGTGGCGATACAGCCGGACAACGATCTCGCCTGGCGGAACCTCGGCTGGGCCCATTGGCTGCATACGAAAGATTACGCCAAGTCGGCCGACTGTTATCGGAAAGCCATCGAGTTGAATCCCGATGCGGCGCTTTACCTGGAGGAGTGCGATCAGGTGCTGGAAGCCCTGGGAACTCCCGTTCAGGAACGCTATGATCTGCTCAAGAGCCACCATGCAACAGCCGAGAAACGCTATTATCCTTTGGCGCAGGAGGTCATAACGGGTACCTATGTCGGGGATTACGACTATGTGCTGGATCTTCTGGACCGGTGCTATTTCCCGACGCGGGAAGGGGTGGCCAACTTCCATGACAACTTTGTGGATGCGTTGATCCTGGCCGGCGAGGAGAAGATAGCGGAAGGTAAGGTCGAACAGGCCGTGACGCTTTACAAGAAGGCGTTTACCTATCCGGAGAATCATCAGGTGTTCCTCGTGGACGAGCGGGCCACGCACGATGCGCAGATCAACTATTGTCTCGGAGAGGCTTACGCCGCGCTTGGCCAGGATGCCGAGGCGGAAAAGTATTGGAAACTAGCCGCCGAACAGGATTATGAACTGAAGGGAAGCAAGGATTTCCGCTACTGGACGGGCCTTGCGCTGGAGCGTCTGGGCCGGAAAGCGGAGGCGGAGGCCATCTTTTCGGCGCTGGTTGCCGATGGCGAGGCTGCCGTTGTCACACAGCACGTTAATTTCTACGGAGCTGAAGGAACTACGGGCGTGACGGTCGATATTATCAACTCGGCGGCCTATTATACCCAGGCACTCGGTCATCTGGGACTCGGACATAGGGGGAAGGCGAAACGTCTCTTTGCCGAAGTGCAGCGCCTGAAGCCGGATCACCTCTGGGCCAATGAGTTCATGAAGCAGTTTGAAAAATAGTCCTCCGAACCCGAAAACAGAACGCTTTATGAATGGAAGAAAAGCATGGATGGCCGGGCTGGTTGGTTGCCTGTTGTTTTTGTCCGGATGCACCCGGGAGGGGAACGGGGAGGTGGCCGCCAGAATCAGCCTTGAGTACAGTACGCATCGTCAGCTTACCGAGATGCGCGTGCAGGGCCGCGACACTACGGAGTCCAACCTCTATTATCCCCGTGTCAAGCAACTGAGTGACGGGTCGCTGCTGCTCTGCTTCATGAACGACCACTTCGGTTGGGACATTTATGTCTCGCGGAGCGAAGACGGCGGGCTGAGTTGGAGTGACGCACAGCTTCTGCTGGAAAAGTATTCGACAACCTCCACCGTGGGGGAGGACCTAATGGTCTATGCTAATCCGGACTTTATCGAACTGAACGACGGACGCATCCTATTGGCCTATCAGTGGCGATACAAAAAGGGATACAACGATCTTGCCCATACGAATGAGAATTGCGGCGTGGGGATCATGACCAGTTCCGACGGAGGTCGGAGCTGGTCGAAGGCCCGGTCGGTCTACCGGGGCCGTTGCTGGGAGCCGGCGATGCTTCAACTTCCGAGCGGTGAGATTCAGATGTACATCACCTCCAGCCAGAATGTGGTCAACGGACTCTCCTGTCCGCGAACCGTCGTCATCCGATCGTTCGATGGCGGGGAGACCTGGCAGGGAAAATCCGAGTGCGGCATCGGGGATAATGAGATCATTTCGTATACGAAGGATGACCGCTTCGGCTACGATGGCATGCCGACGGCCGTGTTGCTGCAGGATGGGAGCATCGTCATGAGCATCGAGGTCTGGAGCGGAAAGTATGTTGTGGATCAGACGCCGATGATTGTCCGTACGTCGGCCGAAGAGAACTGGCATTTGGATACGGCCCGTCTGTTGCGGCATGGCGGCCCGGCCTATCCGCAGAAGAAACAGGCCAATAAGGACCTGATCGGGTATGGCCCCTATCTGAGCCGTCTTCCGTCCGGAGAGACCTTGTTGCTTTCCAATGGTTTATACCAGGGCCGACAGTCGAGTTGGCTGTTTGTCGGGGATGTCCGGGCCGACAATTTCGGGTTTGCCACGACGGGCTTTGACGGATATTGGGGTTCCGTGGACTGTCTGGACAACGATCGGGTCTTGATTACCGGAACGGAAAAATATACCGAAGATTCCGTCGTTCGGGGCAAGATCCATCTCATGACCGGCCGCGTCAACCGGGCTCGGAACCTCACCCGGGTGGGTGATCCGCTGGTAGTGCCGGAGACGTTTGATGTCGAGAACAACGACTGCTGGTATCTGGGCCGGACGGTTCCGATGAAGGTCTTTTATGATTTCGGCTGTACGGATGAGGCTTTCGTGTTCGATACGTGGGTGTTTACGGATAAATTGACCGCATACAGTGTCGAAAATTCGGATGCTTCCGTAATTTTGTTGTCCAAAGGGGATGACGTCTATAAGTTGGCGGTGAATCCGTCCGGGGATTATGCGTTTTACCGGCTGGATCGGAATTCGTGGCAAGGTCTCCGTTTCGGAACGACGGACGAGATCGCGGTCGCGGGGTCGATCAATGCCGATGCCGACGAGGATTTGGGATTTGCAGCCCGGGTCCGCATTCCCTGGTCCTGGATGAACCGGAAACCGGCGCGTGGCGAAGTGTTGCGAATTCATCCGGCTTTCTGGTACAAGGCCCGTTCGGCGGAGAAACATCCGCGATACTGGGAGGAGTTGCAAGGAGAGAACCCGGAGGATCCGCAAAGCTGGCTTGCTGTGACGGTGGAGTAAAATTGACAAATGGTAGATAGATCCATGAAAAAGAGACTGTTTTTGATGCTTCTGGGGGGCTTGCAGATGGCCTTGGCTCCGGTTTCTGCCCAGACCTGTCGGGAACGCGCCGAATCGCTCGTTTCGAAGATGACGCTGGAGGAGAAGGCTTCGCTCGTATCGGGGCAGGTCGATGGTTTCCATACGGCTGCGATCCCCCGATTGGGTATTCCGTCGATTCGGATGGCCGATGGGCCGCAGGGCGTGCGGAACAAGACGAGGAGTACCTTTTATCCGTGCGGAATCTCGTTGGCGTCGACCTGGAATCCCGATCTGGCTCGGGAAATGGGGCGTGGGCTGGCCCTGGATGCCCGGGCCCGGGGCATCGGCATCATGCTGGGTCCGGGGGTCAATATCTACCGTTCGGCGCTCTGCGGGCGAAACTTTGAGTATTACGGCGAGGATCCGGTGCTGGCTTCGGCGATAGCCTGCGGCTATATCGAGGGAATGCAGCAGAACGGAGTCATCGCTACCATCAAGCACTTTGCCGCCAACAATCAGGAGTACCGCCGTCATGCTACCAATTCGGTGGTCGACGAGCGCACGTTGCGCGAATTGTATTTTCCGGTGTTCAAGGATGCCGTGCAAAAAGCCGGTGTGGGAGCCGTGATGACCAGTTACAACCCGTTGAACGGGATTCATTCGGCTGAAAACCGCTGGCTGATTACGGATGTGTTGAGGAAGGAGTGGGGCTTTGACGGTATCGTCATGTCGGACTGGACGTCGACCTATACGACGTTGGGATGCATGGAGAGCGGACTCGATCTGGAGATGCCGAAGGGATATTGGCTGAACTACAAAATGATACGCGAACTCCTGGATCGGGGAATTGTACATGAAAGGCAGTTGGATGAGAAGTGCGTCCATATCCTGTCGACCTTGATCCGGTTCGGATTGCTCGATCGTCCGGCTGTTGATTCCGCGCTCCCGCTGGATAACGAGGAGTGCCGTCGGATCGCTTATGCTACGGCGCTGGAGGGACCTGTGCTGTTGAAGAATGCGGGAGCCCTGCCTTTGGATCGGGCCGCTCTGAAACGGGTGGTGGTTATTGGTCCCAATGCCGATCGGATTCCCTTCGGCGGCGGAAGCGGCGAGGTGACGCCGATAGAAGGTCGCAGCACTACACTGTTTTCCGGGTTGTGTGCTGTCGCGGGGCGAGAGCATGTGGATACGATCCGGTTCGGAGCGGACGGTTCGTTCGATGAAAAGGCCGTGTCGCGGGCTTCGGCAGTTGTGGTGAGTGTCGGCTTTACGAAGGAGACGGAAGGCGAAGGCTTCGACCGGACGTTCTCCCTTCCGGAAGGACAGGATGAGCTGATTCGTCGGGTGGCGGGATTGAATGATCGCGTGGTGGTTGTGGTTAACTCGGGAGGAGAGGTGGCAATGCCCTGGCTGGACGAGGTGGAGGCTGTTGTCATGGCTTGGTATCCCGGGCAGGAGGGCGGCCGGGCTTTGGCGTCGATATTGTCCGGTATGGAGTCGCCGTCGGGACGTCTGCCTGTTACGTTCTGGGGTACTTTGGAAGGGAATCCCGCAGCAGTCTATTACGGGATGCGGAAAAACGAAATCGTTCCGCAGAAACGGGATCCGTTTTGCCATACGGTCTATTACGAAGGTCTTTTTTCGGGATACCGGGCGGCCGGGTCGGCCGGATTTGCTCCGCTGTTTCCGTTTGGATTCGGTCTGACCTATTCGCTGTTTGCCTACTCCGATCTCTCCATACAGCCTGCAGCTGATGGTTACGATGTCTCGTTTTGGGTCCGGAATGTCGGCAAGTGTCGGGCTGCGGATGTGCCTCAGGTCTATGTATCGGAGTGTAATCCTCGAGAACCGCGACCTGCCAAACTCTTGAAAGGGTTTGCGAAGGTTACGTTGTCGGCAGACGAAAAAACTCGCGTCTCTGTCCATTTGGGAAAGGATGCCTTCAGCCATTATGATGTGGCGAGTGGGGAATTCCGGGTATCGCCCGGTGTGTTTGAGGTGATTGTCGGGGCAAATGCCAGGGAGGAATCGTTGAAAACATCGCTGACCATCGAATAAGGATTGTCGGTTGGCTAATCGGTGTGCTGATTTGCCGAACTTGCGAAGTCCGGGTGATTCTATCATCCGGGCTTTTTGTTGGTATAGGTTGGGTGGAAGTTTATTAACTCTTTGTCGAATGATGTTGATTCTAACGACAAAATGAAGGGTGCTGTTTGCTGAAACAGTATATTTTCCCTATTTCATTTACCTCTATATGATGATCCTTTTTCGCAGAGTATGATATTTGCCTCTGAAGGATTGGTAAAATTCTCTTTCTATTGGTTAGCTGATTGTTCGAATTTTGAAAATGCGGACACGATGCGGACACGGAAAACGAAAAACCGCGTCGGACTTTCGTCTGACGCGGTTTCTGG
>ERZ825896.2681-NODE-2681-length-16469-cov-3.517972_pt1 | contig 16469 bp, 21 predicted proteins | sample MGYA00519858_ERZ825896 | MGnify/ENA primary metagenome ERZ825896 (study PRJEB31778, sample SAMEA3449214) | human gut metagenome | biome: human gut; feature: human-associated habitat; material: faeces | place: United Kingdom | collected 2010/2012 ...
GGTTATTTTCCACGCAGGCCTCCGAGCTCAAAAGGCGCATGGCCAGCTGCTCCCGGGACATTTCCAAAGAGAATACCGCCACGGTCTTTTGGGTGCTCTTGGCCACGTTCAGCGCGATGTTCAGCGCAAAGGAGGTTTTGCCCATGCCGGGCCGGGCCGCCAGCAAAATCAGGTCCGACTTGTTCAGACCCGTGATCTTCTGGTCCACGGCGGAAAGGCCGGTGGAAAGGCCCGGCAGGTGGTTTTCGCTCTCGCTCATCTCGCTCAGCCGGTCCAGCACCTCCGGCAGCACCTGCCGCAGCGAAATGAACGACACATCCACCGTGCACAGCCCGATCTCGCCCGGCGTGATGTTCTCACCAACCCGCGCCGTATCCCGGATGTCGGTTTTCTCCAGGCACACCACCCGGGGATCCCGCCGCAGCCGCTCGTGCAGCTGCCCGGAGCCTACATCGACCGCATAAACCTTTTTCGCGCCGTGCTGCAGCATGCAGTCGGTGAACCCGCCGGTGGAAGCCCCCACGTCCAGACAAATTTTATCCTGCGGGGAAACGGCGGAAAAGGCCATCGCTTTTTCCAGCTTGTCGCCGCCGCGCCCGACATACCGCGGCGCGCCCGCGCACACGATCGCCGTCTCCTCGTCCACCGGCAGGGCCGCTTTCGCCGCCGGCCGGCCGTCCACCGTCACCAGCCCGGCAGCGAGCATTTCCTGCGCCTTGCTGCGGCTCTCCGCCAGCCCCCGGCGCACAAGCTCCACATCCAGCCGCCTGCGTTCGCCTTCCGGCATGCTTTCGCCTCCCGTCGTGTCGGTCGTCCTCCGCCCCCGGCCCTAGTCTGCTTCCATCGCCCGCAGCATGCCATCGACATCCAGTCCGGCGTGACGCAGCCCGGCGTCGGTCTTGCAGGTGAGGATAAACGGCTCCACCGCCTGTATGCGGTAATCGCCGGTATAATGCAGCGCCGTCAGCTGGGTGCCGAAATGCTCGGCCACCCCGCCGGCGGGGCTGCCTTCTTCAAAGAAGATCACCCGGCGGTACGCGGCGGCGGCCTGGACGCAGCCCGGGTCGAGCGGATGGATCTGCCCGAGCTTGAGCACCGAAACCGGCTGCCCCTTCTCCGCCATTTGCCGCGCCGCCTGCACGGCATTCGCAAAAATACGCCCGTAGGTGACCAGCAGCGTATCCGCCCCGTCGGCCCTGAGCAGGGTATACGGCTTCGCCCCGGCCGGCAACTCCGGCAGGCCGGGCAGCTCGCCCCCCTTGGGATAGCGCACCACGGCGATGCCCGGCGTATCGAACAGCGCCCGGCGCAGATACGTCTCAAGCTCCGCAAACGACGCCGGCGCATAAATGGTGGTGCCGGGGATGGTGGTCAAAAACGGCACGTCGAAAATCCCCTGATGGGTTTCCCCGTCGTCCGGCACGATGCCGGCGCGGTCCACCGCCAGCACAATATGGCTGCCGAGGATCGCCGTGTCGTTGAGCAGCTGGTCATAGCTGCGCTGCAGGAAGGTGGAATAGACCGCGAACACCGGCAGCCGGCCGCCTTTGGCCAGGCCGGACGCAAAGGTGACCGCGTGCTCCTCTGCGATCCCGACATCAAAAAAGCGGTCGGGGAAGCGCGCGGCGAAATCCTGCAGGCAGGTGCCGCTCTTCATCGCCGCCGTAATCGCGCACACGCGCTCGTCTTCCTCGGCCAGTTCGCACAGCGCCCCGCCGAACGCCGAAGAAAAGCTCGGTGAAGCCGCCGGCGTTTTGCCGGTGACCACATCGAAGCCGGACACGCCGTGGAAACGGTCGGGGCTGTTCATCGCGTAGGAATACCCCTGCCCCTTGATGGTGACCGCGTGCAGCACCACCGGCTTGCCGATGCTTTTGGCGGTTTTGAGCGCCCGGATCAGGTCGTCGAGATTGTGGCCGTCCACCGGCCCGAGATAGTAAAACCCCATCTCCTCAAACATCGTGCTGCTGTGGTAGACCATCGCCTTCAGGCTCGCTTTGGCCGACATCAGCAGCCGGTTGAGCGGCTTGCCGATCAGCGGCACGTGGTTGAGAAAGCGCCCGAAGCGGTTCTTGAAGCGCACATAGCGCGCCCGCGAACGCAGATGAGTCAGATGCCGCGCCATAAAGCCGACGTTGCGGCTGATGGACATGCGGTTGTCGTTGAGCACCACGATCAGCCGGTCGCTGCTGCGTCCGGCGTTGCTCAGCCCCTCGTAGGCCAGCCCGCCGGTCAGCGCGCCGTCCCCGATGACCGCCACCACATAGCCGTCGTCACCGGCCAGCGCCTTGGCCTTGGCGATGCCGTTGGCGGCCGAGATCGACGTGCTGCTGTGCCCGACGATGAACGAGTCGTAATCGCTTTCGCACGGACGCGGGAAACCGGAAATCCCGCCCTCGGTGCGCAGCGTATCGAAACGCTCCGCCCGCCCGGTGAGCAGCTTATGGACATAGCACTGGTGCCCCACATCCCATACGATGCAGTCGTGCGGCAGGGAAAACACCCGGTGCAGCGCCACCGTCAGCTCCACCACGCCCAGGTTCGAGGACAGATGCCCGCCGGTGCGGGACACCGTGCGGATCAGGGTTTCCCGCAGCTCCTCACACAGCGCGGGCAGCTCTTTTTTATGGAGATCCCGGAGATCCTCCGGGGAATGGATGCGTGCCAGATACGATTCCTCAGGCAAAGGGTTCGCCTCGCTTTCCTCCGGCGGGCCGACGCCGTCACGCCGGTATCAGGATGCCCACCAAAATGCCGAGCAGTACGCCGCCGAGCACCTCGAGCGGCGTGTGGCCGATAAATTCCTTAAGCTCGATTTCCTCGACTTCGCGGTCCGGGACACCGTCGCCGTCGACATCCGCGTCCTCGCGTTCGAGCCGGTTCATGTATTTGTTGAGCAGCTTCGCGTGCTCGCCGGTTTCCCGGCGCACCCCCATCGCGTCGTACATCGTCACGAAGGCGAACATCACCGCGAGCGCGAAGGTGGCGGAATTCACCCCTTCAAAGCGCGCCATCGCAATGGTCAGGCCGCACACCATCGCGGAATGCGCGCTCGGCATGCCGCCCGCCCCCCAAAGCCGTTCCGCCCGGAACTTTTTGGTGGTAATCAGGGTCAGCACGATTTTGAGCAGCTGCGCGCAAAACCAGGCGATGATCGCAGCGAACAGCACACGGTTCTGCAAAAAATCCCGTAATAAAGCCATCGTATTTCAAGCCTTTCCCTATACGCTTTTCCCGTCCTATTTTTTCCGCTCCAGCAAAGCCGCTGCCAGTCCGCGCAGCTCCTGCGCCGCATCGCCGAAAACCTCCAGCGCCGCGAGAGCCTCCCGCGTGCGCTGTCCGGCGAGCTGACGCGCGCCTTCCAGCCCGAGCAGCGACACATAGGTGTTCTTGGCCAACGCCGCATCGCCGCCGGTCGGCTTGCCCAGCGTCTGCGCACTCGAGGTCACGTCCAGGATATCGTCCACGATCTGGAAGCACAGCCCCGTTTCACGGCCGAACCGCCGGGCGGCCTCAATCTGCTCCGGCGGGCCGCCGCCGAGCCGCGCGCCCATTTCGCAGGCGGCGATCATCAGCGCCGCCGTCTTGCCCTCCTGCAGCTGCTCGAGCACCGCGAGGTCCGCCTGCCGGTGTTCATACTGCAGGTCGATGGTCTGCCCGCCGACCATGCCGCGGATGCCGGCGGCGTCCGCGAGCACAAACGCCGCGCGCAGCACCGTCTGCGCCGGGAGGTCCTGCGTATTGGCCGGGGAAAGCATCGTCTCGAACGCGCGGTTGAGCAGCGCGTCGCCGGCCAGCAGCGCCATATCCTCGCCGTAGGCCGCATGCACCGACGGCCGGCCGCGGCGCAGCGGGCTGTCGTCCATGCAGGGCATGTCGTCGTGCACAAGCGAATAGGAATGGATCATCTCCAGCGCGCAGGCGAACGGCATCGCCTGCGCCGTCTGCCCGCCGCAGATGCGGCAGAACTCCAGCAGCAGCACCGGCCGCAGCCGCTTGCCGCCCGCCGCACAGGCGTAGCCCATCGCTTCCTCCACCACCGCCTGCAGTCCGCCGGATGCCGGCAGGTATTTGGGCAGCGCTTCCTCCACCGCCTGCAAATGCGCCTGTAAATGCTGTGCGTACAATTCCATTCCCGCTTTTCCCTGCCTTTCCGTCAAACCCGGCCTGCCGCCGGAACGGCGGTCATTCCGCCGCCAGATCGCGCGAATCCGCCTGCGCGGTAAGCGCCGGCTCCTCGGCGCGCTGCGGCTCCTCCGCAGCGGTCAGCTTGACGATTTTCTGCTCCGCCGTTTTCAGCGCCTTGGAACAATAGGCGGTCAGCTTGGTCCCCTCCTCAAACAGCTTGAGGGAATCGTCCAGCGTGCACCGCCCGCTCTCCAGCACCCCCACGATCTGCTCGAGCCGGGTCATTGCCTTTTCAAACGTCCATTCCTCTGCCATCGTATGCACTCTATCCTTTCTCGGTTTCTTGAGATGCGCAGGGGCGAACCCGCCCCGCCTCAGCCGGCGGCGCCTGCCGCGCAGACTGTCGAAAAACCAGTTGCCAAATAGCAAAAGGTACAAATGGGAAATTTTAATGCGGCACATTGTGCCGCATCGGGGAACCCCCGGCGAGGGAACGAGGACGGTAAACCGTCCTCGGGAAGTTCGTCGCAAAGCGACGAACGTTCCATGCATGGGATGTTTGCCGCAAAGCGGCAAACTCCCACAGGAAGCATAGCTTCCTGCCCCCTCCTGCGCTTTATTTTTCTAAGTTTTTCGTGTCCTGTGGGACACGACGCGGGGTACTCCCCGCGACCCCGCCGCCTTTTGAAAAAGGCGGGCGAAAACTTTTTTTGCATTATTTTTTATGAATTGACTTTTTCTACACGCTGGGCGGCAGGCGCTGCCTGCCGCGTTTTCCTCCCCGGCGGACGTCAGCCCGCCGCCGTCCGCCGCCCTGCCAAACACTGCCCGGCACCGGCTGAGGTCAACCCTTTCGGTAAACGGGAGGAAAGCGGGACAAGGCGTTTGCCGTTCCCGGGCGATGTTTGGCCACAGGCCAAACTCAACGGAGGAAGCTGTGCTTCCTCCTGCGCATGGCAGGAGACTGCAGCGACGCATCGCCTTACTCCCGCCGGCGGAATCGAACCGGCTCATCTTATCCGGACGCGCCGCACAGCGGCACAGCCTCCGGCGAAATCTTCAAAAATCAATCGGCCGTACACTCCACCCGGCCGTCGGACAGCCGCAGGGAGAGCTTGTCCCCCGGCCGGATGTCCTGCGCCGAATGCTGCACCTCGCCGTCCTTGTAAACAATCGAATAGCCGCGCGAAAGCACCTTCAGCGGGCTGAGCGCATCGAGCTTGCCGGCCGCAGCGGACAGGCGCCCTTCGGCCCGGCTGGTCTGCACCTGCGCCGCCGCGGCAAACCGCCGCACGAAGTAGTCGAGGCGCATCCCCTGCTCCTCCACATAAAACAGCGGCGTCGCCAGGCAGCGCTTTTCCCGGATCGCGGCGAGCCGCGTGCTTTCCACCTGCACACGGTGCAGCGCGGACTGCCGCAGTGCCCCGTATTACTGGGTCAGCCGCGCGGCCAGCTGATGCTGGTCGGGCACCGCCAGCTCCGCCGCCGCGGAGGGGGTGGGCGCGCGCAGGTCGGCCACAAAATCGCAGATGGTGAAATCGGTTTCGTGCCCCACGGCGGAGATCACCGGAATGCGGGAGGCCGCCACCGCCCGCGCGACCGTCTCGTCGTTGAAGGCCCACAGCTCCTCAATGGAACCGCCGCCGCGGCCGATGATGAGCACATCCGCCGCATCCGTCTCGTTGAAGCGGCGCAGGGCGGCGACCAGCTGCGCCGGCGCCCCCTCGCCCTGCACGAGCACCGGGGTGAACACCACCCGCGCGAGCGGGAACCGCCGGCCGAGCACGTTGAAAATATCCCGCACCGCCGCGCCGGTCGGCGAGGTGATGACCCCGACCCGCGCCGGATACCGCGGCAGCGGCTTTTTGCGGGAGGTCTCAAACAGCCCTTCCGCCGCCAGCTTTTTCTTGAGCTGTTCAAACGCGATCTGCAGCGCGCCGACCCCGTCGGGCTGCATCTCCTCGATATAGATCTGGAACGCGCCGTCCTTTTCGTACAGCGACACCCGCGCCCGCACGATCACCTTCATGCCGTTTTCCGGCGTAAAGGCCAGCCTGGAGGCGTAGGCGCGGAACATCACCGCCTTGACCAGCGCCCCCTCGTCCTTTAAGGACATATACAGATGCCCGGATTTATAGTGGTTGGTAAAGTTGGAAATCTCGCCGCCGATGTATACCGCCGCGAGGTTGGCGTCGCCTTCCAGCAGCGATTTGACATAGCGGTTGAGCTGACTGACCGAAATCACCTTCATCAGGCGGCACCTCCTTTTCCGATAAATTGTCCCCGGCTCATGCGGCCGCCGCGGCAAGCCAGGCGATGCCGGCCGCGTTGTCGGCCGAAAATTCCGGCGGCGCAAAACGCCCGCCGTGCCGTTTTTCCAGCTCCGCCCGCAGCAGGCGGTTGGCCATCACGCCGCCGGCATAGAGCAGCGGCAGCGGGCCGTAGGTCCTGCGCAGCGCCGCCGTCATGCCGTCGATGGCCGCCAGCACGCTCAGCAGGCAGAACCGCGCGATCTGCGCCGGCGGCACGCCCTTGTCCAGCATCGCACGGCACTGGTTTTCCACGCCGGACAGATGGCAGTCGCCGCCGCGCAGTACCGCGCGCGGCTCCTTTACGCCGTCCGCCCCGGCCGCCAGCGCCTCGAGAGCGGGCCCCGCCGGAAAGGACAGCCCGAGCATCACGCCCACCCGGTCGATCAGCTGGCCGGCCTTCAGGTCGAGCGAGCCGCCCACCATCTCGCAGGTGAGCAGCCGTTCCCGGTCAGGGCGCACCAGCAGCGCGTCGGTGGTGCCGCCGGACACGTGGAACGCCAGAAACGGCGCCCCCGCCCATGCGGTGCAGCCGGCGCCGAACAGCGCCGCCGCCACATGGCCCTGCTGATGGGTGAAAAAGCGCACCGGCCGGTGCAGCGCCGCGCCAAGCTGACGCGCCGCGCCGGCCCCCGCCAGAAAGCAGGGCATATAGGAGCCCTCCGCCTCCCGCGGCCGGTCGGAGGCGGCAATGCCGTCCACCGGCAGCGCCGCCCCGGCGTAAAGCGCTTCCAGCATATCCGGCAGCTGCCGGACATGGTGGAACAGCGCGTCGCTCTGCCGCAGCCCGCGCTCGCCCTGCCGCACCGGCAGCAGCCTTTTGGCCTGGGTCATCTGCCCGGTTTCGGTGTCATACAGCGCGGCGGAGGTGGTGTAGTTGCTGGTATCCAGCCCGAGAAAGCGGCTCACGGCGCGTCCCCGACCGGCTGCTTGTCCCCGTCCGGCTGCTTGTCCGCCTCGCCGCCGGCGACAAGCCCGCTGCGCGCCAGGCCGCCGAGCACCCCGTTGATGAACGCGGAATCGTCGTCGCCGCCGTATTTTTTCGCCAGCTCCACCGCCTCGTTGATGGAGACGCTCACCGGGATATCCTTTTCGTACAGCATCTCGTACGACGCCAGCCGCAGCAGCGACAGCGCCACCCGGGAGAGGCGGTTTTTGCTCCATTTCAAAGAAAAGCGGGAAATCAGTTCGTCGAGTTCCCGCTGATGCTCCTGGGTACCCTCCGCGAGCGCCAGGGCGAACGCGTCCGCTTCCACGTCCCGCGCTTCCCTTGCGCTTTCCAGGATATCCCGGACGTATTCATCGGTAAAGGTGCTCTCAAACAGGAGGACAAAGGCCAGTTCACGTGCTTCGCGCCGGGTCATAGGCCGACACCATGCCTTTCGTTTTCAAATTCCTTTGCGGCATGCCGGCTCTCCGGCATACGCGCAGATATGAACAAACAGGCCCTCCACAGCTGCTGCGGAGGGCCCGCCTGATTTCTTCCGCTTATTCCCCGGTCTTGTCATCTTCCAGTACCAGCCCGGAAACATGCACATTGACCTTGTTGACCGGCTTGCCGGTCATCGACTGCACCGCGACCTTGACGGCGTGCTGCACCTCGCCGGCGACCTCCGGGATGCGGGCGCCGAGCTTGAGATTGATATAAACCTCCAGCACGGTTTCGTTCTCATTGTTGATCACGCGCACCGACTTGGCGGCGCCGCTTCCTATAATACCGCGGATATCCGCCGGACGGGAAGCCATGCCGGCCACGCCCGCAACATCGAGCGCAGCGGTGCTGGCGATCGTCGCAATGACATCTTCGGAAATAATGCAGCTGCCTTCAGAGGGACGATACCCCTGCTCATCCATACGATGAACCCCCTTTGTAGTCCTGACAAAAACCGCCGGGTTCCGGCGAAAAGTCCTTGTTTTTGCCGGTCGGGCAGCGCACCGCCGCCGTCGGCGGGGGCGCTGTCATCAGTATTATACCACAAATTCCCCCTGCCGCAACCATTTTTTCGTTTTTGGGCGGACCCATGCCCCGGCCGCCGGCAATTTCCGGCGGAAATGCGGCGTTTTCCGCACAGGGTGCCGTCAGCCTTTGGAGGTCACGATGGTGATCCCCGTCGCGGGCACCTGCGACTGTGCGCAGATGATGTCGGTGATCTGGGCGGCCTCCTGCGGCTGCAGCCCTTCCGCCTTGACCACGATGTGGCAGGTCTTGTCTTCGATAAAGACGACGCAGTCCTCGAACCCCTTGGCTTTGACCAGGCTTTCGATCTTGCTTTCCTGCTCGATCGCCGCCGCGACCGCCTCGGTTTTCGCGAGCGCCTCCTGCTTGATGGCGTCGGTCGCCTTCGCGTCGTTCATCATGTCCTTAATCAGGTCGAGCGCTTCCTCGCGCGCGGTTTCGCGGTTGGCCCGCGCCTGCGCAAAGTAATCGGGGGTGGTGTTCGCCTGCTCATCGCCCGACACGGTGGAATTGTTCCCCACAAACTGCGCGTCGCCGAGGTTTTTGGAGGTGTCGCTCGTACTCACGCCGCCATTGGCATCCAGCGTGTCCGGCGCCTTGGTGGCAAAATAGTAATTGAGGTACACCGCCACCCCCAGCGCCAGAATCAAAGTCGCCAAAAGAACTTGCTTTTTCCCGAAAATGTTGCTCACCGATGATCCATCCTTTCCCCATTCATGCTGTAATCTGCCGTCAACGCTCCGCTTCATTGACCGCTGCTGAGTTTCGATATGCTCACCCGCTTGGTGGATATGTTCAGCGCGGTGGTCACCGCGTCGGTGATCTGCTGCTGCACCGCCGGGTTGTCGCCGCCCTCGCAGATAATCACCACCCCCCGCACCGTCGGCTGGATCTCCTTGACCAGCAGCCCCTGGCGCTCCCCGTTGACCTCCACCAGAATGATGGATTCCTCCGAGTCGTCGCGCTGGGAATACTTGGAGGAGCTGCCGCCGGTGTCCTCGGTACGGTCGGAATTGATCTTCTGCTCGGTCGCATAGACATACTCGACGCCGTTTTCCAGCGTCACCATCACCCGGCACCGCCCCGCACCGCTGATGTTGCTGATCATTTCGGTCAGCCGCTTCTCCGTATCCGCCACAAAATCCTGCGCCGTGGCCTTCGCGGCGGTCTCCTGCGTCTTCTGCGGCCAGAACTCCGACAGCAGGATCAGCCCGATGCCGATCACGCCGAGCGCCACGATCCACCTCGTTGCCTTCCCCCCTTTGAAAAACGCCGTGATTTTCGCGGCCGCGCCCGTTTGTTCTTCCATACCGCCCTTTCTCCTTTCCCGCCCGCCGGCGCTCACTCCGGCGTCTGCACCGTCACGTCCACGCCCAGCCGGCTTTCGAGGATCTGCCTGACCTCGGCGGCCCGGTTGGCGTTTTTCTTATCCAGCGATACGACAACTTGTCTGATATATATGCTGCCATCCGCCGAAGTATCCGTCTCGACGGCGATTTTTTCCATTTCGATCCCATACCGCTCCACCGCATGCCCGGCGATCTCCCCGAGAGCGGCGTTGATCTGGCTGACCGCCTGCTCGTTGACCCGCTGCTGGAGCACGCCGGAGGCCACCTCGTCGGGCAGCCCGCTGAAATCCAGCCGGGTCAGGTTTTTGATCTGCAAAAGCGGCGCGGCCAGACAGCACAGGAAAAAGGCGGCGATCAGCAGCTTGAAAATACGCCCCATCCCGTCCTTCGGCGCGAGAATCTGCAGCAGGGTGCAGCCGATTGCCGCCGCGCACAGGGCAATCGCCCAGGAACGAACCGCATCCATATTCTCCCTCCCTTCACACAGCCCTGGCCGCCGCCATCGTGACGATGGTGGTGGACACGATCAGGAACAGCCCGCACACCGCCAGCACACCGATGAGGGTCTTGACCACCGCCTGCGCGCTTTTGAGCACGGCGGTCAGCTGGGTCAGGCCGAACATTTCGCTTGCCATGCTGCACAGGCTCAGCCCCAGCGCCCACACCGCGCACTCGAGCAGCGGCGGCAGCAGCATCGCGGCGGTCGCCAGGATGCCGAAGCCGCCCAGGGTGGAGCGCAGCAGCGACAGGCACCCCTGCACCGAGCCGAGCGCTTCGCTGAGCGCGCCGCCGACCACCGGCACGAAGCTGGAAAGCGAAAACTTTACCGCGCGCCCGGCGAGCGAATCGGCGGCGGCGCCGACCAAATTCTGCATCGATAAAAGGCCGACAAACAGCGTCGCTGTCAGGCTGAGCAGCCATACCGCGGTTTTGTTGAGCAGCCCGCCTGCCGCGTCCAGCTTCAGCCCGCCGGATACCGCGCCCGTCAGCCCCAGCGCGAGCGAAATGGTCATCAGCGGCACAATCACGTAGGTTGCCAGCATGGTCATCAGCTGCGCGGCAAACAGCATCAGCGTCTGTTAGGACAGCGCCGAGGCGGCTTGTCCGGTGGTCACCATCACACCGGCGTACACCGGCACAAAGCTGGTGGTGAACACCGACGCGCTTTCCGCCGCCGCGCTGACCGACCGGATGCAGCCGGCGACAGGGATGAGCACCGCCGTGCAGGCGGCCAGCGCGCAGATGACCCCGAACACCTCCGATACCGCCGGCTCCTTCGCCAGCTGCTTGGCGCCGTCCATCAGCGCGCACAGCAGCACAATCCCCAGCACCACCCCGCAGGCGGCAAGCGGCGTTTTCGCCTGCTCGCCCAGCAGGCCGAGCAGGCTCTCCAGCACGTTCTGCGGCGCAAGCCCGGTCAGGTCGTCCGGCTGCAGGGACGTGATGCCGAGCCCTTCCATAAACCGCCGGGTTTCCTCCGGCAGCGTATCGATCAGGTCGTCCGCGCCGCTGGCCTCCAGCTGCTCGCCGTAAATCTGCGCCGTATCGGCCTCCTCCGCCGCGGCCGGGAGGGCCAGCAGCACCGGAAGCAGCAGGATAGGGAAGAAAAACCGTTTCAGCCGTTTCATCCCGTCCCCGCCCCCGTTCCGCCGATCAGCGAAGCGGCAAGCTCCGCCACCTTTTCAAACAGCGGCAGCGACAGCAGCAGCATCGCCGCCTTGCCGGCCAGCTCCGCCTTGGCCGCCATCGCGTTTTCGCCCGCGTCGCGGCAGGCGTCCGCCGCCAGCTGGGTCAGCAGGCACAGCCCCAGCGCCTTGAACAGGATCTGCCCGTATTCGCCCGGCAGGCCGGCCGCGCCCAGCATGTCCCGCAGGGTATCGAACACCGGCACGATTTTGCTGATGATCAGCAGCAGCACCGCAATCCCGGTGAGCACGCCGACCGCCATCGCAAACTCCGGCTTCTGGTGGCGCAGCAGCACCGCCAGGAAAGCGGCGATCATCACCACGCCCACAATCATCGCCATGTCCATGGCTTATAACCCGAACACGGATTTGACCGTGCGGAACAGGTCGCTGATCTCCACCACGATCAGCGACAGCACCACAATCAGCCCCGCAAGCGTGGTCAGCATCGCCTGTTCCTCGCGCCCGGAGCGGATCAGCACCTGATTGAGCACCGCGACGATAATGCCGATAGCGGCAATTTTGAAAATCAGATCGACATCCATGTTCTCCACCATCCCTTTCCCGGCGGGTGTCCCCGCCCGCCTTTACACGAAAGTGCGCCGGCCCGAAATAAGCAGGGCCGCCCCCGCCTCAGCCTGTGCAGGCCCGCGCCTGCCGGCGTTTTTACCCCCGGCGGGGTCAGCCCACCGCCGTCCTCTTACCATAAAAGGAGCACCGCCGCAAGCCCGCCCGCAGCGCCGAGGGTAACGTACAGCCTTCCCTTTTCCGCCGCCGCCCGGCGCGCCGCCGCAAGCCGCTCGCCGAGGCGTTCGGCATACAGCCGGCAGGAGGCCAGCTGCCCTTCCACATCGGTGGCGCCGAGCTCCTCCCCGAACCGCTGCATCAGTTCACAATCCCCGCCGTTCGCGCCGCCGGCGCCCGCCTGCTCCCGCAGGCTTTCCGGCCATGCGGTGCGGAAGCCGTCCCCCCGGCCGAGCCGCTGCCGGCAGTCGGCCAGAAAGGTCAGCCGGGTAAACTCGGCCGCCCCGGCGGCCCGGTCGAGCAGCTCCCCGACCGGCGCGGCGGTATAGCGGATCTGCGCCGCCATAAAGCGGACCAGCCCCGCGGCCTGCTCAAGCCAGGCGGCGCGGCGGTACAGCCGCAGCGCGGCATATACGCCCAGCCCGATCCCCGCCAGCGCCGTCAGCAGCAAACCGATCCATTTCATGCAAGCACTCCCCCGCTTCCCGTATGCCGGCGATCCGTCCCGGCTGCTGCCGGCCGGCCAGCAACACCACCTGTTCAAACGCGCCGCTGCGCAGCGCCCGGTGTACCGGCTCCCGCCGCAGCAGAGAAGGGATATCCCGCCCGTGCGCGGAGGCGATGGCCGTCACGCCGGCGTTGAGCCCCGCGCACACCGCATCGGTTTCCTCCCCGGTGCCCAGCTCGTCGAATATCACCACATCCGGCGCCAGACACCGCACCGCCTGCTGGATCCCCTCCGGTTTCGGATACCCCTTCAGCACGTCGCAGCGGGGCAGCGGCAGATGGCCGGACAGCTCGCCGCGCTCGTCCACCACCGCCACCCGCCGCCCGTCGTCCGCGAGCTGCCGCGCCAGATCGCGCAGCAGGCTGCTTTTGCCGCTCGACGGTTCGCCGCAGATGAGCATCCCGCGCAGGCCGTCCCTGTCCAGCAGCCGCTTGAGCTCGTCGGCGCAGCCGTTATGGCTGCGCGCCACCCGGATGCACAGCGAGGTCAGCGTGCGCACCGAGACGACCGCGCCGTCTTCGACCACCGCCGTCCCGGCCACGCCGACCCGGCAGCCGCTGCGGGTGCTGATGTAGCCGTGCCGCAGCTCCTGCTGATGGGTATGTACCGAATACTCGCACAGCGCCTGAAAGCAGTCGTTGAGCTGCGCCGCCGTGCAGCACAGCGCCTGTGCCGAGGGACGCCCCAGCGCCCGGCCGTCGGGCGTCAGCGCATACTCGTGCAGCGGGGTGGAAAGCGTGAGCGGCCCGCCGGCCCGCAGGCGGATTTCCTGCACCGCCGCCTGCACCGGCTCCGGCAGCCGCCGCATCGCCTCCTGCCAGGCGGCAGGCAGCCCGGCGGCCGCGGCAAGAAACGCTTTGTCCATCCGTATCCCGCCCTTTCGATTTTGTACAAGCCGTATCTGGTGTATACCTATGCCACGGCCTGTCCGGATAGAACAAAAAAATCCGCCCCGGATAACCCGGGACGGATACAGGCAGTCAAAGAAGTCATTTTGCCGAAAACACGGCATAAGAGAGTTTTCGCCGGCCTTTTGAAAAAGGCCGCGGGGTGCCGGGGCGGAACCCCGGCTCGCGTCCCGCAGGACGCGAAACCCTTTGCCTTCCTAAAGATCAGGAAGGGAGACGCAGCAGCCCGGTGGGCTGCTGCGTCGCGGGAAACCCTATCCAGGGGTTTCCCGATGCGGCGTGAAGCCGCATTTGTGCAGCCGGCTGTCGGCAAACCCGTTTTAAGGAATCTTCAGGCATCTTTCGCCGTCTCTCCCGCCGTATCGCCCGCGCGCACGGCGTAAAGAATATGCGGCATGTCCATATGGTAATAATGCTTGACCGTCCGCCCGACCGGCACCATGCCGTTGCGCTGCGCCACCCGCTGAGACGGGAAATTGTTGTCCCGGATGATGGAATAGACCACATCCAGCCCCAGCACGCCGAACGCATAGGCCTTGCAGGCCATAGCCGCCTCGGTGGCATAGCCCTGATGCCAGAACGCCTTTTTCAGCAGATAGCCGATTTCCGGCAGCCGCTTTCCGCCGCATTCCTGCATGGTCAGCCCAGCCTGCCCGATCACCGCGCCGTCTTCCCGGCGCACCAGCGCCCACAGCCCGAACCCGTCGGCCGCGTAGCGCGCGATCTGCCGGTCCAGCCATTCCTGCACCTCGGCATCGCTGAACGCGTGCTCGTAGGCATACATCACCCCGGCGTCCTGCAGCAGCGCGCAGCATTCCCTATAATCCTCCGGCGTCAGCCGCCGGGCATACAGCCGTTCGCTTTCCCAAACCATCCCGTTTTTCTCCTCACCGCAAAACCGCTGCTTTACAAACGGATATTGTCGTTTTTATATACGGTTATCAGCACATTTTCGGCCGAAAAAATATACACGTAATTCCGGTAAAGCAGCACAATAGGTTTTTCCTGCAGCTCTTCTATATGCCGCTCTTCTATATCCCGAACCAGAGCCGCAGACGCCTTGGGGAGCTGCCTTGCACTCCGGCCAAACCGGTAGGCATCAAAAGCAAGCGTCTCCATCCGGTCTGGATTTTGAATTCCCATTCTCTCCTGCATGCGGATGCGGGCGTGATCGGTTACGGCGACGGGATTGTCACGGGGATCCAGAAAGCCGTCCGCACTGAAACATCCTTTTTCAAAATCTTCTATATCATAAAAGCGGTTGTATTGTCCCCGGGCATTCCTGCCGCGCGAATTATACCCTTCCCGGTTATACCCGTTTTTGTCATACCCAAAGCAATCATAACCGTCGTCGTCGTATTTTGTGCCATTTTTATGGAACCCCTTTTTATCGAAGCCCTGACGATCGTATTTCGTAAACCGGAAGTCCTCTGCAAACAAGGCCGCAGCCAAGGCGACGATCAAAAGCACCAGAATTATGTACTGCACCAAGTTTAAGTATTCCATATGTATCTCCATCCCTCGCCTGAAGCCGGTGGGCAGCCGGCACTGTTGCCTGTCCGCGGACGGGAACAAATCCGCCCGCAGCTCCGCGGGCGGAGCATACAGCCCTTGCCCGCACCGCGCGACGCGGCCGGAGGAAAAACGGACAAGCGGATTCCCGCCTGTATAGATACAATAGGCCCAGCGTCAAAAACACTTCGTCCCAAAACAGACCCTTCCAACCCAAAAAGAGCGTTCCCGGTTCGGTCCCGGATACGCTCTTTATGACGGCAGGATCCATCGTTTCCCTGTATTTACCCTATTGGACAGCACAGGAAACTCATGTACGAACGCGGATAAAACCGCCGGCCGAGTTTAATCCTCTCTGTACTCAGCAATGTCGGAAAGTTTACAATGCAATATAGAACAAAGCTTGTTTAAGGTCTGGGTAGTAACCGTACCGTTATGCCGAAGCTTGGCTATTGTCTTTGTGTTAAATCCGTAAGATTCACGCAGTCTGTATGTGGAAATTCCTCTCTGTTTCATCGTATCCCAAAGCCTGTTGTAAATAATCATACGCTCACCTCTTGACATCCACCATTATGAGCTATATAATGTCCATATATAAGCAGGCGATAGTGTTCATATGGAGGGGAAATGAAAAAGTACGTTGTTTCATTAGACGATGAATTAGCCACCATCTACGAAGATATTGCCAAAATGAATAAGAAAAGTGTGGAGGAGTGCCTGTCCATTATTTTGAAACGGGTGATCCACACTTTGCTTCACCCGCCGGGTGAAAACCGGAGAAACTAAAAACAGGCGGCATCGGAGAAAAAGCTGCTTGAAAAGCAGCTTGCAGCGTGTCGAAAAACGGGCTTGCCGACAGCCGGCTGCACAAATGCGGCGTGACGCCGCATCGGGAAACCCCTGGATAGGGTTTCCCACGACGAGGCAGCCCACCGGGCTGCCTCGTCTCCCTTCCTGATCTTTAGGAAAGCAAAGGGTTTCGCGCCTTGCAAGGCGCGACCAAAGGCTCTGCCTTTGGAATCTGCCGCCTTTTGAAAAAGGCGGCCGAAAACTTTTGTGTAGTATTTTCTGCAAAATGACTTTCCCGACAACCTAAAAGCTGCTTGAAAAGCAGCTTGGTATGCCCGCAAAAAAACAGGGACAGTCTAACAGACCGTCCCTGTTTTTATCTATCCTCATAAACATGCAGACCAGCTTCGACCGGAGATAGTGCACCGTTACGAGGTTCCTCTTCCAGTCGGGCCGCGCAATAAAAAACGGCCGGCAATTCATTACGAATTGCCGGCCGCAGCTTTGGAGGCGACACCCAGATTCGAACTGGGGAATCAGGGTTTTGCAGACCCATGCCTTACCACTTGGCTATGTCGCC
>ERZ825896.2685-NODE-2685-length-16447-cov-28.487189_pt1 | contig 16447 bp, 10 predicted proteins | sample MGYA00519858_ERZ825896 | MGnify/ENA primary metagenome ERZ825896 (study PRJEB31778, sample SAMEA3449214) | human gut metagenome | biome: human gut; feature: human-associated habitat; material: faeces | place: United Kingdom | collected 2010/2012 ...
GCTGCCGTGCCTCGCTCGCCGTATCGGCACTTAGAATTGTGCGGTATTGCCTTATCTTTACTGCTGGGCATCGTATAGTTCCTTGTAGATTCTACATGTATCCTATAGTCTATCATGTTCTCCATGATAAATCAATTTTCCATCGTCAAATACGCAATTTCTACACCTGCCCCGGAAAATTTTGCTGGAATGGGGCGCGGGCATTTTTTGGGGGTGTTTTCCCCTGCCTGGCTGTAAGTTCAATCAACGAATCAAAGCGAATCCCGCAAAACAAAAAGTACCGTCCCCGCAGCGCTACTGCAGGTCCGGTACATCATCGTATATTCGTATGCTGATCTGCCTGCGCTGCGGCAGGCGGGATTTCGGGGGATTGCCATTACATTAAGCTGAACAGGTCAACCTGGCTGGTTTCCGGCAGATTTCCCAAAGCGCCGACTTCGTGCAATTTGTCGAATACCGACTGCGCCACGCCGGAGGCTTGCTGCAGTTCTTCCACCGAGATATATTCCTGCCCATGGATGGTAGCCTGTTCCAACGCCACAGCGGCAGCTTCGCCCAGGCCGCGGATAGCGGTAAAGGGCAGGCGCACTTTGCCGTCCTCCACCACATACTTGCTGGCATAGCTCTTGCCCAGCTCAATGGGCAGGAACTGGCAGCCGCGCTGCAGCATTTCATTGACCAGCTGCAGGCTGACAAGGGCATCATCGTCCTTAGCGGTACGCTCATCCTTGGGGATCTTTTCGTTATCCCGCAGGTGCTCCTTGGCCACGCGCACACCGCCAACAGCTGCTTCATAGTCGATATCCGCGCCGCGAACGGTAAAGTACACAGCATAGAAGATAGCCGGATGGTACACCTTGAACCACATCAGGCGGATGGCCGCCATCAGGTAGGCAACAGCGTGAGCCTTGGGGAACATATACTTGATCTTGCGGCAGGATTCGATGTACCAATCCGGCACATCATGCTCCTTCATGGCTTCTTCCCAGCCGGGCTTAAAGCCGCCCTTGGCCACCTTGCCTTTACGCACGGCCTCCATAATGTCAAATGACATTTTGGGTTCCAGCCCCTTGCGCAGCAGATAGAGCATGATGCTGTCACGGCAGCCGATCACCTCGGCAATGGTGCAGGTACCGGAGCGGATCAGTTCGTCCGCGTTGCCGGTCCACACATCCGTGCCGTGGGACAGGCCGGAGATTTGGATCAGCTCCGAGAAGTTTTTCGGCTTTGCATCCAGCAGCATGCCGCGCACAAAGTTGGTGCCCATTTCCGGGATGCCGAAGGTACCGGTCTGGCTGCCGATTTGCTCCGGGGTAACGCCCAGTGCTTCGGTGGAGGTCAGCAGGCTGTAGACCTTGGGATCGTTCATCGGCACGCTGTCAATGGGGATGCCGGAATACTCTTCAAAGAACTTATAGAAAGTCGGAACATCATGACCCAGCTCGTCCAGCTTGAGCAGCGTATCATGCAGGTACTTAAATTCAAAGTGGGTGGTCAGCAGGCCGCCCTTCACATCGTCCGCCGGGTGCTGAATGGCACAGAAATCATAAATATCAAAAGTGGAAGGCACAACAACCATGCCGCCGGGGTGCTGGCCCGTGGTGCGCTTGACACCGGTGCAGCCCAGGCACAGGCGGTTTTCCTCAGCACGGTTCACGGTTTTGCCACGCTCTTCCAGATATTTTTTCACATAACCGTAAGCCGTTTTATCCTGCAGGCCGGATACAGTGCCCGCCTTGAACACATTCTCCTTGCCGAACAGCTCCTCCGTATAGCGGTGAACGTTGGACTGGTACATGCCGGAGAAGTTCAGGTCGATATCCGGCTCCTTATCGCCGTAAAAGCCCAAGAAGGTTTCAAACGGGATATCGTGGCCGTCCATGATCATGGGTTCGCCGCAGACAGGGCATTTTTTATCCGGCAGGTCAAAGCCGTCCATCGTCACGCCATCATCAATCCACTCGCTGTGCTTGCACTTGGTGCACAGGTAGTGCGGCGGCATGGAGTTGACCTCCGAAATGCCGGAAAAGTGCGCCACAGCGCTGGAGCCGACAGAGCCACGGCTGCCCACCTGGTAGCCGCCTGCGTTGGAAAACGCCACCAGCTTGACCGCAATGACATACAAAACAGCGTAACCATGGCCGCAGATGGAATCCAGCTCTTTTTTCAGGCGCTTTTGCAGCACATCCGGCAGGGGGTTGCCGTAATCACGGCGGGCGTGCTGCCAGGTGCCGGAGCGCAGCTGATCCTCAGCACCCTCAATGGAAGGCGGGTAGGTTCCCTTGGGGATGGCGCGCAGATTGTTATCAATGGTAGCGGCAATCTTGTTGGGGTTGGTCACGCAGATTTCAAAGGCTTTTTCCTGCGGGAGATAGCTGAACTGCTCCAGCATATCCGGCGTGGTGCGGTAGAACAGCGGGGCCTGGTTGTCAGCATCCTTAAAGCCGTTGCCTGCCTGCAGGACCGCGCGGTAAATGCGGTCCTCCGGCTCCTGGAAGTGAACGTCACCGGTGGCAACCACGGGGATATGCAGTTCTTCGCCCAGCTGGATGATGGTGCGGTTGAAGTTCTTGATGGCTTCGATGGAATCCACCTGCCCATTGCGGACCATGAACTCGTTGTTGCCAAGAGGCTGCACTTCCAGATAGTCATAATACCGGGCAATGCGCAGCAGTTCATCATGGGCCTTGCCTGCCACTACGGCGCGGTACAGCTCGCCTGCTTCGCACGCAGGTGAAAGCAGCAGGCCCTCGCGGTATTGATTCAGCAGGCTGCGGGGCACGCGCGGCTTTTTGAAGAAATACTTGGTGTGCGCCGCACTGACAATGCGGTACAGGTTTTTGAGTCCTGTCTGGTTCTGCACCAGAATGATCAGGTGGTAATACTTCTTTTTCAGCACCTCTTTGTTGCCGCCAAGGCCGGTGTTGATAGCCTCCACGGTGGTCATGTCCTTCTCCTTCAAATCGGAGAGCATAACCTCAAAGATGCGGGCCAGCGCCATGGCGTCATCCACGGCGCGGTGGTGGTTAAAGGGCTGGATTTCCAGATGTTTGTTGATGGTATCCAGTTTATAGTTATGCAGGCCGGGGAACAACGCCTGCGCCATGGGCAGGGTGTCAATATAGGTGTTGGAAAAATCCACCCCCGCCTTATCCCCTGCTTTACGGATGAACAGCATATCAAAGCTGTTGGCGTTGTGGGCAACCAGGATGTTATCGCCGCAGAATTCCTTGAATTGGCGGATGGCCTCGGCCGGTGTGGGGGCATCGGCCACCATGCTGTCGTTGATGCCGGTCAGCTCCACCACCTTTTGCGGGATGGGTTTGCCGGGGTTGACGAAGGTACAGAAACTCTTATCCGGGTTGATCTTGCCGTTTTCCACGTACACGGCGCCGATCTCGGTCAAAGCTTCCACGTTGGAGTCCAGGCCGGTGGTCTCGGTATCAAACACCACAAAGGAGCCGGTGATGGGCATGGTTTTGGTGCCATACACAGCGGGGATCATATCGTCCACAAAGTAGGCTTCACACCCATAGATCAGCTTGAAGTTGGGGTCGCCCTGGTGGATCTCGTCAGTGGCAAGCATGGCTTCCGGGTAGCCCTGGCACACGCCGTGGTCGGTAATGGCAATGGCGCGGTGGCCCATGCGGTGGGCCAGGCGCACGATCTTGCCGGAATCGCAGAAGCCGTCCATGCTGCTGGACTTGGTATGCAGATGCAGTTCCACGCGCTTTTGCCCCTCGGGGGCATCATCATGGCGGGGCATACGCTCCACCTGCAATACATCATAGGGCAGCAGGACATAGTCGTGCTCGTACTTATCGTAGGTATAGTTGCCGCGCACGATGAGGGTTGTGCCGGATTTGAGGCCCTCCCACTTAGACATATCCTCGTTTTCATCGCCGAGGACTTTGAGGTTGATGGAACCGTTATAGTCGGTGATGGAGGTAAAGTAGATTTTGCGGCGGTTGCCCTTTACCTCGGTAAAGAATACGTCGCCCCACACGGTCACCTTGCCGCCATCGCCCAGATCGTTCAGCGGGCGCAGGTCGGCAGGCTTGAAAGACTTGCCATAGAACACCTTAGCCGGCTTGGAGGTGAGCTCCAGCCCCTCAATGGTAAAGGGTGCCACTTCTTCTTTGGCCTTGAACTGCACGGCGGGCACCTTTTCTGCCACGCGGCGGTCGAGTTCGTCCGCATCCATCTGTTTGCCGACCAGCTCCATGCGCACAATGGGCAGAGCACCGGTGCGCTCCTGGATGAGTTCTGCCAGATGCCTGGGCAGCTCCACGCTTTCCAGAATCGGCAGACCCGCGTTGACCCGCACCACAAGACCGTCCTGAGCAAAAGCAACCGGCTGGGTTTTATCCAGAAAGCCGTTGACCGGCATCCCCTGCTGTTTGAGCTCTTCGATCATAGCCTTGACGGCTTCCGGCGTGATGGCATTATAGTTGAAGTAGTTGCGCATGGTCAACTCATAACCGGCAAAAATCTGCTCCAATGACGCCAAAAGACGCCCGCACAGGGCAGAGTCCAGCGGCTCTGTGCTGCGCAGGCAGATGATAACTTTGCGTGCGGAACGGAACAGTTCTACCCGCTCCACAAACACATTGCTGAAGCTGGCGGTAAACTGTTCATCGGCCGTGAACTGCGGCCAAACCTGGGTAACAAGTGGTTTTAACATAGCACCTCTTGAGAGTTACGGACGGCCTTTTTTGAAAAAAGGCCTGGCAAAAAACTTTAAGGCATCACCGCACAATTCCCGCCTAACGGCTCAAGCACCGCTCCGGCGGCTGCGGCACGGCATCTGCGTTGCCAAAATGCTCGATAATGTCGGGTTGCGGTACCCGCATCGTGCTTCGGGGGCAAAAGCCCCTCGCACTCTGCGACCGCTGCCCCTGCTTCGGTTCGCTGTTTCCGCCACTGGCGGCGCTCACCTTTGCAGCATCCAGTATTATCTGCGCTTTTGGCTTAGCATCTGCCGTACCTCGCTCGCCGTATCGGCACTTAGAATTATGCGGTATTGCCTTAGGATGTAGTCGGGGGCGGAACATTGCGTTTTATCCCGATAGAGACCGTAGGGGCGCACATTGTGCGCACGCGGGTGTGTGGCATATGATGGGGTGATATACCCGGATACAGCCCGATATGTGGAATCATGGCACAACATTCCGCCCTACAGCTGATTTTTAACTATCTACTATAATTTATATATTAAAGTTTTTTCGCCGAAGCCTTTTTTTCAAAAAAGGCTGGAAAATCCCGCGTGGAAAATTCCTCGTAAAACAGAAAGTGAGAACAAAGATGCCGAACCATGCCGAACAGCTGGCGCAGGAACTGAACCTGAGCCTGAAAAACGTACAGGGTGCCATTGACCTGATCGATGCCGGGAACACCATCCCATTTATTGCCCGCTACCGCAAAGAAGCTACCGGCTCTATGGATGACCAGGTGCTGCGCAACTTGGGCGACCGCCTGGAATACCTGCGCGGATTGGATAAGCGTAAAGAAGAAGTGACCGGCTCCATTGAAGCGCAGAACGCCATGACGCCGGAACTGCAGGCCGCTTTGGCTGGTGCCAAAACACTGGCCGAGGTGGAGGATATCTATCGTCCGTATAAGCCCAAGCGCAAGACCCGCGCCAGCATCGCCCGCGCTCGCGGCCTGCAGCCGCTGGCCGATGCTACCTTGAAGCAGAATGCTGACTTTGACCCGCGGACAGCCGCCAACGACTACCTGAACGAGGAAGTCCCCGATGCAGCAGCCGCTCTGGCCGGGGCACAAGATATCATTGCCGAAACCATCAGCGATGACGCTCACTGCCGCGCCGAGCTGCGCCGCTACTACCATGCGTTCGGCGTGGTCAAAAGCGTAAAAGCTAAGGACGAAGACAGCGTATACACCCAGTATTATGATTATACCGAGCCTGTCGCCAAAATCCCTGGCCACCGTATTCTGGCCCTGGACCGCGGCGAGCGGGAAGGCTTTTTGAAGGTGAGCATTGCCGTGGAAGCCGAGCGCGCCGGGGGCATTGTGGCCTGGATGTTCGCCCGCAAAAAGACCGGCGGCGCCAGCGCTGCCATTGTGGAAGCCGCGGCACTGGATGCCTACAGCCGCCTGATCCACCCCAGCCTGGAAAACGAACTGCGCGCCGAACTGACCGCCAAGGCCGCCGAGGGTGCCATCACTGTGTTTGGCGAGAATCTGCGCCAGCTGCTGCTGCAGCCGCCCATCCGCGGCAAAACCGTGATGGGCCTGGACCCCGGCTACCGCATGGGCTGCAAGGTTGCCGTGGTGGACCCCACCGGCAAGGTGCTGGATACCAACGTGGTATACCCGGTGCCGGAATTCAAGCGGGTGGATCAGGCCAAGAAAACCATCAAGAGCATGGTGCTGAAAAACGGGGTGGAGGTCATGGCCATCGGCAATGGCACCGCCGGGCATGAAACCGAGGAGTTTGCTGCCGCTGTAATCCGTGAACTGGCCGAGGAAAAGGGGCTGCACCTGCAATATATGGTCGTCAGTGAAGCCGGTGCTTCGGTGTATTCGGCGTCCAAGCTGGCGGCGGAGGAGTTCCCGCAGTATGATGTCAACCTGCGCAGCGCGGTTTCCATTGCGCGCCGCTTGCAGGACCCGCTGGCCGAACTGGTTAAAATTGACCCCAAGGCCGTGGGCGTGGGCCAGTACCAGCATGATATGCCCCAGAAGCGCCTGAACGAAACGCTGGACGGTGTGGTGGAAGACTGCGTGAACAGCGTTGGCGTGGATCTGAACACGGCGTCCGCCCCGCTGCTGGCCCGTGTGGCCGGCATTACCAACGCTACCGCTAAAAATATTGTGGCTTGGCGTGAGGAGGAGGGCGCGTTTACCTCCCGTGCGCAGCTGAAAAAGGTCAAGGGCCTTGGCCCCAAGGCATTTGAACAGTGCGCAGGCTTTTTGCGCCTGCCGGGTGCCAAGAACCCGCTGGATGCAACCGCCGTCCACCCCGAAAGCTACCCCGCCGCCAAGGGCCTGCTGGAAGCCTGCGGCTGTGACGCCAAAGAGATCGGCACGGACGCGATGCAGAGCCTGCCGGTACGGGTGAAGAACTGCGGCACCAAAGCCCTGTGCGAAGCACTTGGCGTGGGCGAACCCACCCTGATGGATATTGTGTCCGAGCTGTGCAAGCCGGGGCGCGATGTGCGCGACAGCCTGCCCAAACCCCTGCTGCGCAGCGATGTGATGGGGCTGGAGGACCTGAAGCCCGGCATGGAGCTGAAAGGTACCGTGCGCAATGTGATTGACTTTGGCGCATTTGTAGATATCGGCGTGCATCAGGACGGACTGGTGCATGTTTCCCAGATCAGTGATAAGTTTATCAAGAACCCGAGAGATGCGCTGAAAGTGGGCGATGTGGTGCAGGTCAAGGTACTGAGCGTGGATACAGCCAAAAAGCGCATTGCCCTGACCATGAAAGGCGTGCCCCAGAGCTGAAAACCTGGCCGAAAACCGCAAAAATCAGCACTTTTCGGCAGAGCATGAAATTATGTTGCCTGAAGGAAAAGCCAAATGGACAGTTTGAATGTGCAACCTGCCAAAACAGGAACAAAAACCGTTAAAATACAGAGCTGAAAAAACAAAAACAGAAATCAGAAAAGTCAAAAAATAAAGAAAATTCGTGAATAAAGCGAAAAAACTTTGGCAGCCTGTACAAAGCGGAACATGAACAAATTTGTCTTTTGTGCATCCCGATGAAAAAATGGCAACAATGAATCTAACATAGGTACGCCGGATAAAATTATGCTATAATGCAGCTGTAAGGAAAAGGAAATGTGGGTTCCGCCCTTACCGCGCAGGCATGATGGCCTGTGCCGGGTTTTATTTATGGAGGTCATTATTATGGTAAGACAAGTCAAGGTTTCCAACTTCGCAGAAGTACAGGGAATCGTGTCTGCCGCTGCCAAGTGTTACAATGAGGTCGGCGTGCATGACATGAAGGGCAGCATTGCTGATGCAAAGAGCATTCTCGGTATGATGAGTCTGGACTACAGCCATCCGGTCAAGATCGTCTGTGAGGACGAACATGACCTGGACTGTGTGATCCAGGCACTGCGCCAGTAAATTCAGCTGCCCGGCGGGCTGGCTTTCAGCCCCGGAGGCAGGAATAAGGAAAAACAGAACAGGGCGGTTGGCCATTTTGGGACGGCTGCCCTGTTTTTTTGTTGCTTGGCGGGCGATTTTGCCCCCACACCGTGCTTGCAATGGGCGGTCAAACGCGGTATAATGTTTTTACATTGCCATTTGCGGGTGGTGCCCGCGCGGCAAATTGAAAGTATAGTAAGGAGACCCCACAACATGAAACAAAAATTTATCAGTCTGGCTCTGGCAGTCATGCTGCTGCTGGGCGTAACGGGCTGTGCCATGTCCACCCCGGCCAGCGTGGGCAGCGTTGGCGGCGTTGATATCCCGGCCGGCATCTACCTGCTGGCCCAGTATAACGCCTACAACACCGCTTCCGGCGCAGCAAAGCTTGCCACCGGCGAAACCGCCAGCAATGTGAAAGCCGTGCTGAAAGCTGAGTGCACCGGCACCATTAACGGCGAGGAAGTTACCACCGACGGCGCAGATTACGTTGCCCGCCTGACCCTGCGCAGCCTGCAGTATTACGCAGCTGTGGAAAAGAAGTTTGACGAGCTGGGCGGCACACTGGACGAAGCCGCTACCGCCGAAGCCGCCAAGACCGCCGATACCCAGTGGGAGAATAACAGCGATCTGTACGCAGCAAACGGCATTTCCAAGGCAACCTTGGAAAAGTACCAGCTGAACAGCAAAAAGGCAGATGCCTGCCTGAAGCTGATCTACGGCGAAAACGGCAGCAGCCCGGTCACCGAGCAGGAATACGCCGATTACATCAACAACGATTGCTACTACCTGGAGCTGGTCCAGCTGCCGCTATTTGACCAGAGCACTTATACCTTTGCCAGCGACGACCAGAAAGCCGAGATTGAAGCCCTGGCCAACCAGTGCCGTGATGATTTGGCCGCGGCTACCAGCGAATCTGCCCTGTACAGTGCTGCAATGACCTATGTGCCGCAGGCTTTTACCGCACTGGGCAGCAGCGTGGAAGCAACCCAGGCACTGTATTACACCGGCAGCGGTCTGTTTACGCCTTCGGACCTGTCCAGCTACAACACCAATGACGGCGGCAACAGCATTACCGATGCGGTAAAAGCAGCCGGTACCGGCAACTGGACGGTGGCCGACCTTGGCATGAGCTACATGATCGTGCGCAGCCTGGACCCCATGGAGCAGGGCACGGTGGATGATTTTGTGAGCCGCTATAATCTGCTGGACGCTATGAAGAGCGATGCTTTGCAGGACGAGTTCTATGCAGAGGGCGCCGAGATGGAAAATAACCTTTCCGCCAGCGTGATGAAGACCTACAGCGCATCCAAAATCAAAAAGACCGTAAAGTAATCATCGGGCACCAAAGCCGGAGCAGTGCGGGTTCAAAACCGGCACGCCCCGGCTTTTTTGATTTTACAGAACAGCCAAAGATGTAAAAAAGGGGAACACTTACATGAAGCAAACAAACATGCGTATGCTGGCATTGTGTGCGGCGCTTTGCCTGTGTGTGGCAACAGCAGCGCCCGCCTATGCGGAAAGCACCCGTCAGACCCCACGGACCAGCTTTGTGGAAACGCTGCTGGACATCCCGGTGCTGGGGGATATTCTGCGGTTTTTCAGCGGGGAGGAACCTTTGAGCCAGGCGGCAACGGCGGAAACCGCAACGGGTGAAACCGCTACGCCGGAAACCTCCACCCCGGAAACTGCCCCCACGGCTACCCCGGAAACGGCAACCCCGACCCCGGCCTCCACGCCGGGCGGTTCCTCCACACCGGAAAGTGCGGCAACGCTGCCGCCCACTGGTACCCCGCAGGTGTATCCCGCGCCGGATATTGTGGTGATGCCTACAGCCACCCCGGCCATTACCGCGGCCCCGCAGCAGGAGGAAGAAAACAATACCAGTGACGAGCCCCCCGCTGCTGCCGCCACATCGGCCCCCGCGGCGGCAACGGCAACTCAGCGCCCGGCTGCAGCCATGCCGCACCCGACCACGAAGGCTACCCTGAAAGACCCCACCGCCGCCCAGGCGGAAGCAACCCCCATGCCCACCCTGGAACCCACCGCCACGCCGGAGCCGACCGAAAAGCCGACCCCGGACCCGGAGCAGGTGCAGCGCCAGGAACAGGCCGCCCAAACCAGCAGCAAACTGCCGCTGTATGTGGCGGTGGGCATTGCCGTGGTATGCGCCGGCATTGTGGCAGCCGTGCTGATCAGCCGCCAGCTGCAGAACACCCAGGCACAGACCCAAAAGCAGAAGGACGAAAAGTCTGCTTACCACCGCAAGAAGGGCGGCAAATAATGCCCGCTGCCCCCCACAAATATACCCGCACAAGCTGCGGAAGCAGGAGATAGGATATGACGGATTCCCGCTGGAAAAACCTGGCGCTGGAGGTCATCGGCTGTTTTGTTTCGGCCCTTGGCCTGTACAGCTTTGCTGTGGCGGCCGGGGTGCCGGTAACCGGTGTGGCCGGTATCGGTGCCATTTTGTTCCGCCTGTTTGGTCTGCCCATTGGTGTGACCAACATTATTATGAACATCCCCATTGTGCTGATCTGCTTCAAGTACCTGGGCAAGGATTTCTTTTTCCGCAGCGTGCGATGCATGGTGCTGTTTGCCATTTTTACGGACTATGTGCTGGCTGCGCTGCCGGTGTACCAGGGGGACCGCATGCTGGCCACCATCTGCGGCGGTGTGATCAGCGGCGTGGGGGATGCGCTGATTTATATGCAGAACTCCAGCACCGGCGGCCTGGATTTTATCACCATGGCCATCAAATCCCGCCACCCGCACATGCCGTTCGGCAACCTGACCTTTGCGGCAGCGCTGGCGGTCATCCTTGCAAACGGGCTGGTGTTCCATGATGTGGATTCCATCATTTACGGCCTGATCTTCAATTTTTTGAGCTCTTACATCATCAACCGGATGATGTTCGGTTTCAACGCCTGTATGATGGCTTTGATTGTGACGAGCGACGGCCCCGCCGTGTGCAGGATGATCGGCGAAAAAGTGGACCGCGGTTCCACGATATTGAAAGGTTACGGCGGCTATTCCCAGGATGGGCGCGATGTGGTGCTGTGTGCCTGCAGCTCCAAGCAGCTGTATATCATCAACCGCGAAACCAAGCGCATTGACCCCGGCAGTTTTATCGTGATGCTGCAGGCGAACGAGGTGGAAGGCGAAGGGTTCAAACGGCTGGAACTGGGAGAACAGAGTTAGGAGCTAGGAGTTAGAAGCTGCAGCGGGGCAGGAAAGGCGCAGAACAAGGCAAAATGCGTATTTTCGGGGAAAAATGCGGGGGTTCCTTGCAAAACAGTGCAAACCGCTGTATAATAAATTGTCACTTAACAGAAAAGGGGAGTTACCTATGGAAACGATGGGCAGCCTGCGCCGTACCAACTATTGCGGCGAAGTGAGTATGTCAAACGTTGGCCAGGAGATGACCGTTTGCGGTTCCATCGCCCGTGCACGCGACAAAGGCGGTATTATTTTTGCCGACCTGCGCGATACAACCGGTATTTTGCAGCTTGTTTTTGATGAGGATACGCCGAAAGACGTTTTTGCTAAAGCAGAAAGCCTGAAAAGCGAGTATGTTGTGATCTGCCGCGGCCTGCTGCGTGAGCGCGCCGCCAAGACCACCAAGATCGCCACTGGCGATGTGGAGCTGTATGTCAGCGAACTGCGCATTCTGAGTGAAGCCCAGACCCCGCCGTTCGAAATCCGCGATGATATCAACGTCAACGATGACCTGCGCCTGCGTTACCGCTACCTGGATCTGCGCCGTCCTTCGATGCACGAGCCCATTGTGCTGCGCAGCAAGATCATGCAAATCATCCGCAGCTATTTCTGCGATAACCACTTTACCGAGATTGAAACCCCGACCCTGATCAAGTCCACGCCGGAAGGTGCCCGTGACTATCTGGTGCCCAGCCGTGTGCAGCCCGGCCATTTCTACGCCCTGCCGCAGAGCCCGCAGCTGTACAAGCAGATTTTGATGCTGTCCGGCTTTGACCGCTACTTCCAGATCGCCCGCTGCTACCGCGATGAGGACCTGCGCGCTGACCGCCAGCCGGAGTTCACCCAGGTGGACGAGGAAATGTCCTTTGTCAATGAGGACGATATCATGACCATCAACGAAGGTCTGATCAAGCGCCTGTGGAAAGAAATGCTGGGCGTGGATGTGCAGACCCCGTTCGTGCGTATGCCGTGGGACGAGGCTATGGGCCGTTTTGGCTCCGATAAACCGGATACCCGCTTTGGCCTGGAAATTGTGGATGTGACCGACATTTTTGATGGCACCGAGTTTAAGCCCTTTGCTGCAGTGTTGGAGCAGGGCGGAAGCATCCGCGCCATCAATGCCAAGGGCCTGGCTGGCAAGCTGACCCGCAAGCACATTGACAAACTGGGCGAGGTTGCCAAGACTTATGGTGCCAAGGGCCTGGCATTCAGCCGCCTGACCGAGGAAGGTACTTCTTCCAGCTTTGAAAAGTTCCTGACCGAAGAGGAAAAGGCAGCCCTGTACAAGGCGATGGAGCTGGAAACCGGCGACGTGCTGCTGATCGTCAGCGATGCTGACTGGGTCAAGGCCTGCACCGCGCTGGGCCAGGTTCGTTTGGAAATCGGCCGCAAGTACGGCCTGATTGACCCCGACAAGTTCAACTTCCTGTGGGTGGTGGACTTCCCGCTGTTTGAGTACAGCGAACAGGAGGGCCGCTGGATGGCCATGCATCATCCGTTCACCCTGCCCAAGGCAGAGGATATTGACAAGGTGGAAACCGACCCCGGTGCCTGCCATGCCGTGGCATACGATATTGTACTGAACGGCGTTGAGATGGGCGGCGGTTCTATGCGTATCAATGACCCCGCTTTGCAGGACCGCATGTTCAAGGCCCTGGGCTTTACCGAGGAAAAGGCTCGCGAGAGCTTTGGCTTCCTGATGGATGCCTACAAGTTCGGCGCACCCCCGCACGGCGGCATGGCTTACGGCCTGGACCGCATGGTAATGCTGATGCTGAAGAAGGATTCCATCCGCGATGTCATCGCATTCCCGAAGGTGCAGAACGCAGGCGAGCCGATGTCCGGCGCACCGGATATTGTTGACCCGCAGCAGCTGAAGGACCTGTCCATTGCATTGACGTTGACAGAGTAAAGATTAAAGTTGAAAGCCCCGCCGGGCGGCCATTGATGTGGCTGTTTGGCGGGGCTTTTGGTGTTGGTGGGGAAAAAAGAGGGCGGTTAAGGTATAGGAACGAGAACGTTTTAAAGAAAACATCCCGTTATAAAATGTTATGTAAGGAGCAGAACAAAAAGAGCGGTAAACAATAAAAAGACAGCTGCTCATAAAACACTTGGGCAGCTGCCTAAATTATAATTTAATATAATATTGTATTAAAGTAAAGTTTCTTCGGTTCCCTTCTTTTCAAAGAAGGAACAAAATCCCCCGTATAAATCTTACTCTTTTGTCACAAACACCAGGCCTGCGCAGCCGGGGCCGGCGTGAGAGGCAATGACGGGGCCAAGGCGGGCAACGCGCCCGCCGGTCATGTGCAGGTTTTCGTGCATGTAATGGTGGAGGGGGGCCAGTACACCTTTTTCGTCCGAATACAGCAGAGCGTACCCGTACCGAGGGTCCACCCCGCCCATCTTTTCAATGTTCTTAAACATTGCCACAAACGCGCCGGGGCGGCCGCGGGCCGTGTCCGCCAGCTTGATCTGCCCATCCACGACCGAAAGCACCGGCTTGACACCCAGGGCACCGCCCACCAGCGCCACCGCGGCGGGCAAACGCCCGCCCTTGTGCAGGTGCTTCAGGCTGTCCACTACGGCCAGAATGCGGATGCGCTGCTTGAGCTGTTCCAGCTCAGCGACAATCGCGTGCGCGGGCAGGTGCTCCTCGTCGCGCAGGCGCAGCGCTTCGCGAACCAGGATGGCCTCGCCCTGGGATGCCGTGCGGGAATCCACAAAAAAGACATCCTCAAAATCGCAGCTTTCCGCTGCCAGCCGCGCGCACTGATAGGTGCCGGACAGGTTGGAACTGATCAAAATGGCAATTACCTGATCGCCGTTCTCCTTGGCATCCTCAAAAATTGTCATAAAGGATTGGGGGCTGGGCTGGCTGGTGCGGGGGGGAACCTTGTCCACTTTCAGATGTGCATAAAATTCATCAGCCGTCAGCTCCACACCGTCCAGCCCGCCGGTGCCATCGGCAAAGGTAACGGACAGGGGCACAGTGTACACGCCGGGACGGGCACTGTCGGTCGCGGTCAGATCGGAAGCGGAATCAGTCAGAATACGAATCATGCGGAAAAACCTCTTTCTGTGCGGCAGCGCCCGGCAGCAAAAAAACAGCGCTGGGATGCAACATGATTGGGTAGTAAGCAATCGTGAATACACATAATTTTAACACAATAAAAAAAAATGTCAAATATTTGAGCAAATATTTACAAAAAGGTAAAAAAACAGCCGCACATCAGCGTGCGGCTTGGGGAATATGAGCAATAAAATTTTAAAATCAGACAGCTGTACAAAATATTTTGTACAGACGTATAAAAGTTCGGATGCTGTTGGTGGATGGTTCAGATGTTGTGTGAGCGGCAAATTTCGCAATGCAGGGGGGATTGCATTAGGTTGACGGGCGGCCAATGAAAGTGTGTAGCTAGAAAGCCAAACGCACGACAGGGGAAGGGTTTATTCCGCTGAATTTAAGGCAACACCGCACAATTCCCGCCTTGCGGCTTAAGCACCGCTTCGGCGGCTGCGGCACGGCATCTGCGTTGCCAAAATGCTCGATAATGTCGGGTTGCGGTACCCGCATCGTGCTTCGGGGGCAAAAGCCCCTCGCACTCTGCGACCGCTGCCCCTGCTTCGGTTCGCTGTTTCCGCCACTGGCGGCGCTCACCTTTGCAGCATCCAGTATTATCTGCGCTTTTGGCTTAGCATCTGCCGCACCTCGCTCGCCGTATCGGCACTTAGAATTATGCGGTATTGCCTTAAAAATCAATCTGTAGGGGTCAATGCTTGCATCGTCCCGTAGATTGGCCCTGCCGGACATCTCACCTCGAAAATAGGGCAAACGCCTTACTGCACGCCATCGCGCAGGCGCTGTACGCAGGCGGTGATCACAGCGGCAGCGGTGTCGATTTCTTCCGCCGTGTTGGCGGCATCCAGCGTCAGCCGCAGGGTGCTTTTGGCCTGGGCGGGGGTCAGGCCAAGGGCCAGCAGTACATGGCTGGGTTCCACCGCACCGGCGGAACAGGCAGAGCCCGCGGAAGCGCAGATCCCGGCTTCGTCCAAAAGCAGCAGCAGGGTTTCGGCCTCCACGCCGTCAAAGGTAATGTTCACATTGCCGGGCAGGCGCTGGGCCGCATCACCGTTCAGATGGGTGCCGGGAATGGCCAGCAGCCGCTCCGTCAGGCGCTGGCGCAAATCCAGACAGCGGGCTGTGTTGGCGAGCAGGTTGGCATCCGCCTGGGCCAGTGCCGCAGCAAGGCCCGCGATGGCGGGTACGTTCTCAGTGCCCGCGCGGTGGCCGCGCTCCTGGCCGCCGCCGTACAGCACGTTCTGCAAGGCAATACCGCGCCGGGTATACAGCGCACCGGCTCCCTTTGGCCCGTGGAACTTGTGGCCGGAAAGGCTGAGCAGGTCAATGTTCGTGGTCTGCACATCAATGGCCAGGTGCCCGGCAGCCTGTACAGCGTCAGTGTGGAACAGCGCGCCGCGCTCCCGGCAGAGGGCGCCAAGTTCCGCAATGGGCTGCACGGTGCCGATTTCGTTGTTGGCAAACATGATGCTGACCAGGCAGGTGTCCGGCTGCAAGGCGTCCGCCAGCTGCTGCGGGGTGATAAGCCCGGCGGCGCTCGGCGGCAGCAAGGTTACAGTGAAACCCTGCGCCTGCAGCGCCTGTAAAGTATGCAGCACGGCGTGGTGCTCGATCTGGGTGGAAATGATGTGCCGTTTGCCTGCGGCAGCGCCCAGGGCGGCACCGGTGTATAAAGCCTGTACGTCGGATTCGGTGCCGCCGCTGGTAAAGGTGATTTCCGCCGGGCGCGCGGCGTGCAGTACGCGGGCCACCGTGCGGCGGGCGTCCTCCACCAGCTTGCGGGCCTGCTGGCCGGGGCGGTACAACGCGGACGGATTGCCCCAGGCATCCTCCAGCGCGGTGCGCATGGCATCCAGCGCAGCGGGGCAGGGGCGCGTGGTGGCAGCATTATCCAGATATATCATGGAAAAATCCTCCCGGTAACATGGTGGTGCAGGATTTTGGGGTGTTTGCTGCTAGCGCAATCGGGAACTTGTCGGAGTGAAACTCCTCCATCTTGCTGACGCAAGACCGTTCTGTCGCTTG
>ERZ825896.2692-NODE-2692-length-16424-cov-13.780378_pt1 | contig 16424 bp, 19 predicted proteins | sample MGYA00519858_ERZ825896 | MGnify/ENA primary metagenome ERZ825896 (study PRJEB31778, sample SAMEA3449214) | human gut metagenome | biome: human gut; feature: human-associated habitat; material: faeces | place: United Kingdom | collected 2010/2012 ...
GGGCGGCCCGCCGTAAAGCAGCTGAATAAGCGATCCGGATATATCCCTATCCTAAATTTGTACAGAAGGCCGGGTAGGGCGCCCGCAGGGCAAGCCGCCTTACGGCGGCTTCGGCGGCCTTCGGCCGCCGGCTCCGGCTGCGCCGGAGCGCCCTGCGGGCGCCCCTCCCCTTATCCCAACTATCCAAGGAGGAACACACCATGATCAAGATCACCCCCGATTTCCCTTGTATCCACTGTGGTGCCTGCGCCAAAGCCTGCAGCCACGGTGTGATCAAAATGGTGCCGAACGAGGAGGGAAAGCTTATCCCCAGGGTTTCCTTCGCTTCCTGCCGGTACTGCCGCGCCTGCCGCTGGGCCTGCCCCGTCATCCCGCGGGAAGAAGTCTGATCCTCCTATAAAAAATTTTTCCGGAAAATATGTCACACTTTTCCCGGATAGATCGTTTATAAAGGGTGAAGGCCATAAACGACAAACCGGAGGAGGATTACCCGCATGAAGAAAAGAACATGGCTCCTGCTGCTTGCCCTCGCCCTTTTGCTGATGGCGGGCTGCAGCAGCGAAAAAGCAATGGACGGCACCATCACCGAATACCTGCGCGGCGATACCGAGGTCAATGCTTTCCTGATGGAACAGGACGGCAAAACCATCGGCGTGCGGCTCACTGGGGAAACCGGCATCTACCCCGCCCTCGTTGATATCACCGATGAAGCCCTGCGGAATGCCGAATACCCCCACATGGAAGTTACCGTTACAGGAGAAAAAGCCGAAGAAAAGCTCACCGCTGCGGATGGCGCCGAAGTGCCCACCTATACCGCCTCGGTCATTATCATCAATAGCATCCCCTACGGCGAGCCGCTGATCCTTGAGGACGGCACCACGGTACAGGTACGGCTGAACAGAGAGGGCCTGGCCTACTACGCACCGGATGGCATGATGCTGCTTCAGATCTACAATCAGATCCCCGATGATATCTTTGTCGATCGGGTGGATTTTGATGTGTTCCCCAAGGAAGCGCAGCAAAAGGTCATCGACCACTATGAGGAACTGGGCTTCTTCTACGATACCGCGTACCAGGTGGAGCGCGCCTGGGCCGAATACAATGAACTGGGCTGCCCCAAGGATTTCCGTGCCTATGTGGCGCGCCAGTCCACCGCCACCAGCTATTACAATGACCGCGTGATCTTTTACTGCACCAATGTGACCCTTTCCCGCAATACCCGCCGCAACTACGAAAAATACTACAATGCCGTCTATGACCGCAAAACCGGCGAGCAGGTATCCTTTTGGAGCCTGTTCAAGCCCGATGAAAACTACATGCGCCAGTGGCTGCTGGTCCAGCTGGAGCCGCTGGACGCCGACCGGCGCAACCAGCTGGCGGAGGTCCTGTCCCCGGAATGGCTCTCCCTTGGGTACAACGGTCTCTACACTTTCATCCCGTGGGATGTCCTGCCGGGGGGTGATGGCCCCTACCAATGTACCCATTTCTATGCGGATGAGGAGCTTACCTCTCTCCTCCAGGACTGGGTGTTTCCGCTGAAGGACCCCCACGGCGTTTCCCCGGATGTTCCTGCGCCAACCGCATAAATAAAAATTCCCCGGATACTGCGGTATCCGGGGTCTTGTTCATTAGGGGGAAATCCGCCCAAAGCAAAGCTCCCCGCCGGGCGGCAGGGAGCCATAGTACGGTCTTTCAGCGGAACATTATTCCTCTTCGTCCTCTGCGGGAGCGGTATAGCTGCCGGTCACGGTGGTCTGGCCATTCAGCACGCCGCCCTCTTCCACGGTCAGCTTGGCAACCTCTACATCACTATTGATAACGCCGGTCGCAGTCACTACCAGCTTACCAACATTTACGCTGTCACCGGTGATATTGCCCAGCAGCACCAGGTGGTCAGCGGTCACATTGCCCTCTACCGAGCCAGTCTTGCTGATATACACATAGCTGGTGGAATTGATATCACCAATGAGCTTACCATTGATACAGATGGGAGAAGCCCCCTCGATATTACCGGTAACGGCGTTGCGCGCACCGATGATGGTCTCGAACTTGCTCATGTCCTCTGTTTTTTTGCTTTGGTTATCCAGCAGGTCGATCTCCGGAAAATCATCTTCGCGTTCGCCAAAAAGCATCATTTGTCATTACCTCCATTGTTTGTTCCTTGTGCTGGAAAAACAGCACAGCTGCTATAAACCTATGCATAATATATGGGACGATTATATGGAATGGGCACAAGATCTGTGAAAAAGCCCCGCCAATTTCTGTTTATTGTCCACCCCACTGTTGTCACATTTGCATTTTAGCACTCCCTCCCGCAAATCGACACAAAAGGTGTGAATTGCTGTTTTTTGGGTGCAAAATGCACTGCCCCCACAAAAAGCACCTCGGCTTTAACGGGATATTTGTATTCCACCTACCTTCGCTTAACAAGAGCACATACGGTTTTTGCGGGCATAAATACCGCCCGACATTGCGCGTCGCGTTGACAGGCGCCAGCCTGCCTACCGCTCCGCGCTTCCTCTGGCGCCATTTCTCCCGCGCAAAAACTCCGCAGGACTTTTCGGCGAGGGAAAACCGGATGATGACAAGGAAGAGGACGCCGGCATACTGGCGTATGTCAAGGACGATGACGCTGTCAGCGCCGATTTTCGCTGCCGAAAAGCGTGTGTGTCCTTGTTAAACGAAGGTATGGTAAGAATAGACCACCAGCCTAAAGCGGACCTAAAGTCCCATCCCCTAAAAAGGCAAAAAAATGCCCCGCCATGCCGTTGCGCCGCTAATAAAACCCCGTCTTATGCGACAAGGTGGGTAGCCTCCCGGGCTTTCACGCTCCCTTCTTCCACCCTACGGATGGGAGGTCTGCAATCCGGCCAAACGGAGATCCGGCTCCCGAAAGAAAAGTGTTGGATCATATCATACGGCGCTGACGCACACAGCAGGGTGTTGCCAGCAGTTATTCACTTATAGCTTATGTCGATGCAGCGGGGATTATTCCTCCTCGTCCTCATCCAGGAATTCATACTCCTCGCTCAGCTTATCCCGGAAGATCTCGGCCACACGGTCCAGCTCATCCTCATCCAGAATGGCGTCCAGATAGGCCTCGCCGTCCTCATCCAGCTCCTCGCTCACCTTCAGGAATACCAGCTCCGCGGCATCCATCAGCGCTTCCTCCGGGTCCTCAATGATCGGCTCCAGGGCCATGTACTCGGTACCGTCCATTTCGGCACAGGCCACGATCTTGTATTCACTCTGGTTGCCTTCCTCGTCCATCAGCGAGATAATATCCTCGCCCCAGTTTTCGTTTTCCATTATGCGTTCCTCCTTTTGGTTTCTCTACTCTTATATTATGCGAAAACTATCCCAAAGTCAACCGATACTTGTATTCTGCCCCGCAAATGCGGTATAATGGGGCAAAAGAAACCGAGCCTGTGCCAAGCCTGCCGGCGGCGGGACGCCCGCAGGGCAAGCCGCCTTCTCCGCACCGGCCCCACAGAAAGGAAATCAAAATCATGGTTCTAAAGCAGTTTACCCAGTGCGAAGGCCCCCGCGCCATCATGCACACCAACATGGGCGATATCACCATCCAGCTTTACCCGGAGGTTGCCCCCAAAACCGTCGAGAACTTCGTAACCCTGGCCAAAAAGGGCTATTATAATGGCCTCATCTTCCACCGCGTCATCAAGGATTTCATGATCCAGGGCGGTGACCCCACCGGCACCGGTGCGGGCGGTGAGAGCATCTATGGCGCTAAGTTCGAGGATGAGTGCAGCCAGGAGCTGCACAATTTCCGCGGCGCGCTAAGCATGGCCAATGCCGGACCCAATACCAACGGCAGCCAGTTCTTTATCGTGCAGAACAGTCAGGCCCCCACCCAGGACATCGATGCCCTGGCGGTGCAGGTGGCCTGCTATGAGCTGCTGAACGACGCCAAGCGCCGGGTGCAGATGATGCAGGAGGCCCTGGAGGATGCCCCCAAGATCCAGGCCTACATTGATGAAGTAAACACCAAGCTCAACGATTACCAGTCCCAGGGCCTGCCGGAGGATGTAAAGGAATATGCCACCGAGATTGCCAAAAAATACGCCGAGGTAGGCGGCACCTTCCACCTGGATTTTGCCCATACCGTATTCGGTCAGGTCATCGATGGCATGAAGGTCGTGGATGATATCGCCAATGTGCGCACCGCCCGCGCCGACCGTCCCCTGCACGATGTCACCATTGATTCCATCGATATCGTGGAATGATCCCTCAATAAAAATTTCGCGTCCGGCAAAATGCACCTGCCGGGCGCGTTTTTTATTGTTCAAACAGGCTGCGCATCCACCAGAAAAGCACCAGCAGTATGATCGTTAAAATTAAATAATCCACTCTTTCCACTCCTTTCCTTCCTCTAAAAATACATCATATGATGTATTTTGTCAACAACATATGTTGTATTTGTGTATCATGTCCTCATAGGAAAGGAGGGCGGCGCCATGGCATATTATCCACGCTTGCGCGACCTGCGGGAGGATGCGGACCTGACGCAGGACGAACTGGTAAAGCAGCTGGGCATGCACAAAACCACCTACACCAACTACGAGCAGGGCAAACGGGAACCGCCCTTTGAACTCATCATTCGACTGGCAAAGCTCTACGGCGTTTCCATCGATTATATCGCCGGCTTAGCGCCCAGGCCTATGCCCCTCCCTCCGCAAAAATAAAAATTTCGCATTTTATATCCCCCGCCGGAGATAATAGCAAATGCTATTTTCTTAGCGGGGGGTATTTTTATGCGCAAAAAATGGTGGGGACTCCTCGGCGGCTTCGGCGCTGGGGTCATCAATGGACTGCTGGGTGCGGGCGGCGGCATGGTGGTGGTCCCATTGCTTTCGGCCCTGGGGGTGCGCGGCAAAAAAAGCCACGCCACTGCTCTGATGGTCATTGTCCCGCTTTCGCTGGTCAGCGCCGTTCTGTATCTTGTGCAGGGCCGTGTCACCGTGATGGATGCCCTGCCCTGGCTGCCGGGCAGCCTGTTAGGGGCCTACCTTGGCAGCCGCCTGATGCCGAAAATCTCCACCGGCTGGCTTAAACTCGTTTTTGGTGGGCTGATGCTGTGGGGAGGGATCCGCCTGCTATGAGTTGGTTCTGGATCGCCATTGCTTCTGTCCTCAGCGGCACGCTGGGCGCTATGGGCCTGGGTGGGGGCGGTATCCTGCTGCTGGTGCTGGTATGGGCCGGCTGGCCGCAGATGACCGCGCAGGGCATCAACCTGCTGATGATCCTCCCCGTTGGGCTGCTGGGCCTTTACTTCCACCGTAAAAACGGTCTGACCGATGGCAAAGCCGCCTGGCCTCTCCTGCTGGGCGGTCTGCCCGGCGTGCTGCTGGGGGTGCTGCTGGGCACCCGCCTGGGCGAAAATACCCTGCGCGCCTGCTTCGGGGTACTCATCCTGCTGCTGGCCGCGCGGGAACTATGGCTGGGTGTGCAGGCCATCCGCCGGGATGGCTGGCGATTCCGTGCCCCGGAGGACCGCGAAAAATCCGGGTAGGTGCGCCCGCGGGCCGCAGGCCAAGCCGTCCTCCGGACGGCTTCTGTGGGCTCCGCCCACAGCGGCGATGCTCCGCATCGCCGGGCCTGCGGCCCGCCCTGCCCTCCCGCCATGCATAATCCGCCCCCGGATGGTGAACAATAGCATTGACTCATTCAGTCGCACTACCACTTTGTGAAAAGGATGGTTGAATATGAACCAAAATCACCGGATCTGGTCCTTTATAAAAGCCAAGGGCTTTTACATCGCGTTGGCGTTGTGTATCACCGGGGCGGGCACCGCCGCCTGGCTCACCGCGCAGAATACCATCAGCGGCATCCGTGAACAGCAGCAAAAGCCCCCCGCTGTCACCGAACAGGGGGAAGGCAACCAGTGGGATTATGAGGATATCCTGCAGCAGCAAACCGGCGGCGAGGCCAATACGCCCAAGCCCTCTCTACCCACTTCTCCCTCTCCCGCACCGGAGAACCCCTCTCCCACACAGTCCGCCGCGGCCGATGCCCCCCAGCCGCCCGCAAAATCCGAGCCCGCGGCGCCGCTGTGCTTCTGCCTGCCGGTGCGGGGCGCTAAGACCATCGCCCCCTTCAGCGGTGGAGAGCTGGTCAAAAACCACACCCTAAATGTCTGGCGCACCCACGATGGCATAGACCTGGCTGCGGAAAAAGGCACCGTCGTCACCGCCGCTGAGGCCGGCACCGTCTCCGCCGTGACCATGGACCCCATGTGGGGCGGCACTGTCGCAGTGGATCACACCGATGGCACCCAAACCATCTATTGCGGCATTGCGCCGGAAAAAGCCCTAAAGGCCGGGGATCGTGTCACCGCCGGGCAGATGCTGGGCAGCGTAGATACCGTCACCGCCGAGGTGGCTATGGAAAGTCACCTGCACTTCGCCGCCAAAAAGGACGGCAAATTCATCGACCCGCTCTCATTGCCGGGCCTGGAATAAAAGCAAAGCCCCGACAGGTTCTCCCTGCCGGGACTTCTGTTTGGTTCTCTGTTAAAAGACAAGCTGCACCAGCAGCATATAGCATATCGTCCCGCCCGCGATGGAAAGTAGCATCTGCCGCTTCCACAGGTGCAGCCCCACGGTAACGGCAATGCCGATCAGCTCCGGCAGGCCGTGGCTCCCGCTCAGCAGGGATACATTGCGCAGGCAGTAGATCACCAGCATGGCAAAGATCGCACCGGGCAGTAGCTCTCCAAGATAGTGAATATACTGGGGAGTAGGTTTGCGGGCATTGAAAACCGCAAAGGGCAAAAAACGAGTGAGCAGGGTGGCCAGTACGCACATCCCCACGGTGATGATTTGTTGAGCCAGGGTCATGGTGCGGTCACCCCTCTTTCCTTTTCCAGCGGACGGCGCAGTGCCGTCAATGCCGCCAGAATGCAGATCATTGTAGGGACCAAGAAGTTATCCGCCCCAAAGAGCAGCAGGCACCCCACACTGGCCGCCAGGCCGATCCATTCGCTGGCATGGTGCTTTTCCTTCAGCCACTGCTCCAGAAAGATAACTACAAACATCGCCGTCATCACAAAATCCAGCCCCTCGGTATTGAAATGGATGAAGCTGCCCAGCACGCCGCCCAATGTGGCGCTGGCCACCCAGTAGAATTGGTTGAGCAGCGTGACGAAGAAATAGAACCACCCCCGGTCGATCCCCTCCGGGATCTCGGCGGAGCAATTGATGCTGAAGGTCTCATCGCACATGCCATAGATGAGGTAGGGCTTTTTCCAGCCCAGTCCCTTAAATTTATCCAGCATGGCAATGCCGTAAAAAAGGTGCCGCGCCTGGATCATCAGCGCCATCAGGAAACACTGCACCGGCGCGTAGGGCGCCAGCAGCATGCTCACCGCCACAAATTCCAGGCTCCCGCCAAAGATAGTCAGGCTCATCAGCAGCGGATACCAAAAGCTGAAGCCGGAAACATTCATATAAATGCCATAGGTCATCCCCAAAAACCAAAATCCCGCAAAGATGGGAATGGTATAGGGAAAAGCGCATTTCAGCGCCGCACGGATCCTCCCACCTCCAGCCGCCGCGCCGGTAGGGGGATTGGTAACAGGGTGTTGTGCCATAGAATCAAATCCTTGTTGGAATTATGCCGGAAATATAAAATATGCTTATTGGCCGGCTGGTTCCTGTTATATTATACAGCCGTGTCTTTGCAGGAAAAATTTTCCTTATTCCATAAAAATGAAAAGACGCTATGCGGCTGGCAAAAGCAGCGCATAGCGTTTTCCTCTTTACCGGGCAATTGATCAGATCAAGCCTCGGAGATGGCGCCAACGGGGCAGGTAGCGGCGCAGGAACCGCAATCAATGCAGGAACCCTCGTCGATCTCGCAAACACCGCCGGCATCCTTGATGGCACCGACGGGGCAAGCACCCATGCAGGCGCCGCAGCCGATGCAGGCATCGCCAATTTTGAAAGCCATAGTTATGTACCTCCTGATCAGGTTCGTTGCCATCCTCCTTTGGGTAGCCCAACGCCGCCAAAGGAATGGCAAGTACAGGCCAGTTACCCAGCCTGTTTAGGGGTATTATAGCATACTCTCCCCAAAAATCAATACCCTTTTCCCCACCCTGTTATGCAAAGTACGCAGCACAGTAAACCAGCTTGCCAAATGAAGAACAAATGTTTCACGTGAAACATTTTTGCGGAGAGGGATACCTTCCAGGGAAGGGCCAGGGGTCGTCTGCGAAAGGGGCAAGACGGCCCGCAGGGCGCTCCGGCTCCGCCGGAGCTGGCGGCCGGAGGCCGCCAAACCCGTCCGGAGGACGGGTTGCCCTGCGGGCCGTACCCTGCGGTTTGTACAGACTGGCGGCGGTTACAGCTGGGCGGGCTGCTTGACCCCGCGCATGGTAAGGGAAATGCGGCCGCGCTTTTGGTCCACCTCCAGCACCTTTACCCGGACGATATCCCCGACCTTGAGCACATCGCCGGGGTGCTTTACATATTTTTCACCGATCTGGCTGACGTGTACCAGGCCATCCTCATGCACCCCGATATCCACAAAGGCACCAAAATCCACCACATTGCGGACAGTGCCGGTCAGTTCCATTTCCGGTTTTAGGTCCTTCATCTCCAACACATCGCTGCGCAGCACCGTGGGCGGCAGTGATTCCCGGGGGTCACGGCCCGGCTTTTGCAGCTCGGCAATGATATCCCGGACGGTCGATTCACCGGCGGAAAGCTGCGCTGCCAGCGCTTTATAGCCCATCTTCTCTGCAAGGGTGGGCAGCTCCCGCAGCTTTTCGGTACCGATATCGGTCAAGGCGCAGCCGCAGAGGGTCAGCAGCCCTTCGGCGATGGGGTAGCTTTCCGGATGGACGGCGGTGGCATCCAGCGGGTTTTTGCCGCCGGAAATGCGCAGGAAGCCGGCGCATTGCTCATAGGCTTTTTTGCCAAGCTTCGGCACCTTAAGCAGCTGCGGACGGGCGGTGAAGCCGCCGTTTTCCTCCCGGTAGGCCACAATGTTTTTGGCGATGGCGGCATTGATGCCGGCGATATGCCCCAGCAGCGAAGGGGACGCGGTATTGAGGTCCACCCCAACCGAGTTGACGCAGCTTTCCACCACGCCGGCCAGGGCGGCATCCAGCCGGGCGGGGGGCATATCGTGCTGGTACTGGCCGATGCCGATGGCCTTGGGATCAATCTTCACCAGCTCCGCCAGCGGATCCTGCAAGCGGCGGGCGATGGAAACGGCGCTGCGCAGGTTGACATCGTATTCCGGGAATTCCTCGCTGGCCAGCTTGGAGGCGGAATAGACCGAGGCGCCTGCTTCGCTGACAATGGCATACTGCACCGGCAGGCCGCTTTCCGCAATGAGTTCCGCCACAATCTTTTCTGATTCCCGGCTGGCGGTGCCATTACCAATGGAAATGACGGTAACTTTATGCTTCTTCAGCAGGTCGGTCACCTTCCGCTTGGTTTCAGCGATTTTATTAAAAGGCTGGGTGGGGTAGACAACGGCGGTATCCAGCACCCGGCCGGTGGCATCCACCACCGCCAGCTTGCAGCCGTTGCGGTAGCCGGGATCCCAACCCAGTACCACCTGGCCGGTAAGGGGCGGCTGCATCAGCAGGTGGTGCAGATTTTCGGCAAAGACCCGGATGGCCTGCTCGCTGGCATTCTCGAACAGCTCCCGGAAGGTTTCATTTTCCATGCTGGGGGCAATGAGGCGCTTCCAGCTATCGGCGGCAGCTTCCATCACGGCGCGGCCGCAGGCATTATTGGCGATCACCGTTTTGCGGCGGATGGCCTCCAGGGCTTTTTCCTCCTCCAGCACAATGGCGGTCTTAAGGAAGCCCTCCTTTTCGCCGCGGTTCAGCGCCAGCACCCGGTGCGGGGCGATGCGGCCCACCGGCTCCTTGAAGTCGTAATACATCTTATAGGTGGTGTTCTCGGTGCTATCGCCGGTGGCGGTAACCACGGCCGCCCGGTGGATCAAAAGGCGCAGCGCCTTGCGGATCTCGCCGTCATCGGAAATATCCTCCGCGATGATATCCATAGCGCCGGAGAGAGCATCCTCGGCGGTCTCCACGCCCTTTTCCGGGTTCACATACTCCGCGGCCATGCTAAGCGGCTCCCGCAGGGTATTCTGCACCCGGATGGCCGCCGCCAGCGGTTCCAAGCCCTTTTCCCGGGCAATGCTGCCGCGGGTGCGGCGCTTGGGCTTATAGGGGCGGTAGAGGTCCTCCACCTCCGCCAGAGTGGCCGCAGCCTGAATGGCGGTCTCCAGCTCCGGGGTAAGCTTTTCCTGCTCGGTGATGGAGCGAATGACCTCCTCCCGGCGTTTTTGCAGGTTGCGCAGGTATTCCAGCCGGTCGCTGAGGTCGCGCAGGGCGGCATCATCCAGGCTGTCGGTCATCTCCTTGCGATAGCGGGCAATGAAGGGAATGGTGTTGCCTTCATCCAAAAGGCGCACGGCGGCTTCCACCTGCGCCGGGCGGAGCTTTAATTCCTGCGAGAGCTGCTGTATGAGTTCCATCGTTTTTCCTCTCCTTCGGGGCAAAATTACTTTTCTATTATAGCCTATCCGGGAGCAGGGAGCAACCGGAGAAACGGTACAGCAGCGTTTGAATATTCATTTTTATTTGCATAATTATACACGGTATAATCGCAAAATTGTTTGTTATCACTAATATTTAGTCGTAATTTTAGGCGGTTATCTCTGTTTTAATGCTTTACTTTTGCGAAATGTGATGTATAATAATTCATGTAATCACCACCCGGCCTGAGAGGACCCCGCCGGGACCGGAACGAAAGATATTTTATGAAAAAGATAAAAGGAGATTCTACCATGAAAAAACTGCTTGCTGTAATGCTGGCCGCCATGATGCTGCTGGCGATGGTTGCCTGTGGCAACAACAATAACGAACCTACCCCTGAGCCTACCCCCACCCCTGACGAGACCAAGACCCTGTATATGGCCACCGAGGGTACCTTCCCTCCCTATGAATATTACGATGGCGATAAGCTGGTCGGTATTGATGTGGAAGTGGCCGGTGCCATTGCCGAAAAGCTGGGCATGAAGCTGGAGGTCGTTGATATCGCGTTTGATTCCATCGTAAGCGGCGTACAGGCCGGCAAGTATGATATGGGCATGGCTGGTATGACCGTCAATGAGGAGAGACTGGAAAAGGTCAACTTCTCCGACAGCTATTCCACCGGTATTCAGGTCGTTATCGTCAAAGAGGGCGGCAAGGTACAGTCTCTGGACGATATGGGCGCTGAGGGCGTCATCATCGGCACCCAGAGCGGTACCACCGGCTTTACATATGCCTCCGGTGACTTCGGCGACGAAAAGGTAAAGGGCTTCACCAAGACCACCGACGCCGTTGCCGCACTGATCAACGGTCAGGTAGACTGCGTGATGCTGGATAACGAACCTGCCAAGGCGCTGGTTGCTGCCAATCCCGATGCCGGTCTTTCCATTCTGGATACCGCCTACACCGTTGAGGACTATGCCATTGCCATCAACAAGGACAACAATGACCTGCTGACCAAGGTGAACGCCGCACTGGCCGAGCTAAAAGCTGATGGCACCCTGCAGGGCATTATTGACAAGTACATCAAGTAAGATCGTTTCCTCATTACCCATGCAGCGGGACGGAGCCACACTGGCTTCGCCCCGTGCTGCTATCTTATCACGATAGAAAAGAGGGGAACCATTGAGTAATTTCCTGCTGTGGTGGGAGCAGCTGAAGGCTGACTTTATCACCTGCTTTGTTACCAAGGAACGCTGGCGCTACATTACCCGCGGCCTGGGGAACACCCTGAAGATCGCGCTGGTGGCTGTACTGATCGGTATTGCCATCGGCTCCATTGTGGCCATTGTGCGCAGCGCCCACGATAAAAATATCCACGAGATGCGCCCGGGCCTGGGTCGCACCCTGCTGAAGATCGCCAACGCCATCTGCAAGGTATATTTGACCGTTATCCGCGGCACGCCTGTGATGATCCAGCTGCTCATCATGTTCTTTGTCATCTTTACCTCGGCGCGGAACGGCGTGCCGGTGGCTATGCTGTGCTTCGGCATCAATTCCGGCGCGTATGTGGCCGAAATTATCCGGGCCGGTATTATGTCGGTGGATAACGGGCAGAGTGAGGCGGGGCGCAGCCTGGGGCTTAACTTTGTGCAGACCATGTGGTATATCGTCATTCCGCAGGCGCTGAAAAATACCCTGCCGGCCCTGGCCAATGAGTTCATTGTGCTGCTGAAGGAAACCTCCGTAGCCTGCTATGTGGCCGTCAATGACCTGACCCGCGGTGGCGAAATCATCCGCGGTGCCACCTACCAGCAGCTGCTGCCGCTTTTGGCTGTGGCCATCATCTACCTGCTGCTGGTCATGTTCTTTAGCTGGCTGGTAGGCAAACTGGAAAGGAGGCTGCGCAGCAGTGACCACTAAACCGATCATTGAGGTAAAGGACCTGAAAAAATCCTTTGGCACATTGCAGGTGCTCAAGGGCATCAATACCGAGGTGCAAAAGGGCGAGGTCGTCGTTGTCATCGGGCCCTCCGGCAGCGGTAAGTCCACCTTCCTGCGGTGCCTGAACCTGCTGGAGACCCCCACGGCCGGTTCTATCTATGTGGATGGGGCGGAGATCACCGACCCCAAGTGCGATATCAACCTGCACCGGCAGAAGATGGGCATGGTGTTCCAGCACTTTAACCTGTTCAATAATATGACCATCCTGCGCAACATGACGCTGGCCCCCATGACCCTGCTGAAAAAAAGCAAGGAGGACGCTGAGGCGCGGGCACTGGCCCTGCTGCGGCGCGTAGGGCTGGAGGATAAGGCCAACGCCTATCCCAGCCAGCTTTCCGGCGGGCAGAAGCAGCGGATCGCCATTGTGCGGGCGCTGTGCATGGACCCCGAGGTCATGCTCTTTGATGAGCCGACCAGCGCGCTGGACCCCGAAATGGTGGGCGAGGTGCTGGATGTTATGAAGGAGCTGGCGCAGGACGGTATGACCATGGTGGTAGTGACCCACGAGATGGGCTTTGCCCGCGAAGTAGGCAGCCGGGTGCTGTTTATGGATGAGGGTGTCATCATGGAGGAGAACGAGCCGCATGAGTTCTTTGCTAACCCCAAATGCGAGCGGCTGCAAAGCTTCCTGGCAAAGGTGCTGTAAAACCGAAAAATTCCCCCACAGGCCATACGGTCTGCGGGGGATATTTTTTATTCCAGAATATTGCGGGCGACATAAACGCCGCTGGCGGAAGCGTGAGAAAGCGAATGGGTGATGCCGCTGCCATCGCCAATGATGTAAAGGCCGGGATGCTGGTTGGATTCCAGTTTTTTATTCACCTCAACCTCCATATTGTAGAACTTGACCTCCACGCCGTACAGCAGGGTATCCTCATTAGCGGTGCCGGGGGCGATCTTATCCAATGCGTAGATCATTTCCACGATGTCATCCAGGATGCGTTTGGGCAGCACCAGGCTCAGGTCGCCTGGGGTGGCATTCAGGGTGGGGGTGATGAAGGCGTCCTCCATGCGCTCCGGGGTGGAGCGGCGGCCGCGGATCAGATCGCCAAAGCGCTGAATGATGACTCCGCCGCCCAGCATATTACTCAGCCGCGCGACGCTCTCGCCATAGCCGTTGGAGTCCTTAAACGGCTCTGAAAAATGCTGTGCCACCAGCAGGGCGAAATTGGTGTTTTCGGTTTGGCGAGAGGGGTCCTCGTAGCTGTGGCCATTGACGGTGATGATGCCGTTGGTGTTTTCATTTACCACGGCGCCCTTGGGATTCATGCAGAAGGTACGCACCTTATCGCCGTACTTTTCGGTGCGGTAGACGATCTTGCTTTCATACAGCTCATCGGTAAGGTGGGCAAAGACCGCCGCGGGCAGTTCCACCCGCACGCCCAGATCCACGCGGTTGGAGTGGGTGGGGATATTGAGCTCCCGGCAGACGGCTTCCATCCACTTGCTGCCGCTGCGCCCTACTGAGATGACGCACTTTTGGCAGGTATAATCGCCCGCCGCTGTGGAAACACGGTAGCCATCATCCACCGCCGCGACTGCGGTGACGGGGGTATCAAAGAAGAAAGTGACTTTATCCTTTAGTTCCTCGTAGATATTCTGCAGCACCTTGTAGTTGATATCGGTGCCGAGGTGGCGTACCGAGGCATCCAGGAGATGCAGGTCGTTCTGGATGCAGACGGTCTTAAAGCGGGTACCAGCGGTGGAATAGAGCTTTGTCCCTTCGCCGCCATGGGCCAGGTTGATCTCATCAACATAGCGCATCAGCTCCAGCGCCTGCTTTTTGCCGATGTACTCATACAGCGTGCCGCCAAAGTCATTGGTGATATTATACTTGCCATCGGAGAAAGCACCCGCCCCACCGAAACCGCTCATGATGGAGCAGGTGGGACAGCCAATGCAGGTTTTTATTTTATCGCCATCGATGGGACAGCGACGGCGGCTGAGGGGATGTCCGGATTCGAATACCGCGACCCGCAGGGCGGGAGCCCGGTGGGTCAGCTCGTAAGCGGAAAAGATGCCTCCAGGGCCAGCGCCAATGATAATGACATCGTAATTCATAGTACGACCTCCACAAAAAAGAACAGTTGACCGCTGCGCAGCCAACCCTGTCATCCAAGATAATTTATTTATAACACAGGTGCAGGAATTTTGCAATGACGCCGGCAGAGAAAAAACGCCTCTCCGACGAGAAAAACCGTGCTCATTGCCCAACTGCTCCCCCATAAACGGCACAGCCGCCCGCCCTATGCGGGCAGACGGCTGGGTATATGCTTTCTGCGGGCTTTCCCGCCGCAGCAGGGGAAGATGCTTGTTAAACGGGAAAGTCCGCACCAAGCGGCAAATTTAACGGCCCAGCGCCTTTTTGACATATTCCCGCAGGGTGCTGTCATCCAAGAAAGGAAGGAGCTCGGTGATGCTCTCTCCGCGGGCCAGCTTTTCCTTGGTGATGGCCCCCAGTGCCTTATCACCCAAAAAGGGCAGCATGGCCGTAACATCCTCACCGCGGAGCACTTTGGCAAGAGCCACCTCGCCCAGCTTTTCCTCCCCGGCGAAGGGGAGGAGTTCCCCGATGGAGCGGCCGTTTTTGGCACGGAGTTCCGTCAGCCTGCCCACCGCTTCTTCGCTCATGAAAGAGGCAAGTGCCACGGTATCCTTACCGTTCTGCTCCAGCAGCAACGCCAGTTCATCCACCTTTTCTTCTGCCATAAAGGGGACCAGGCCTGTAACATCGCCACCCTCCTGCGCCAGCTGTGTGGCCAGCTCGCCCACGGTTTCCTCGTCCAGGAATGGCACCAGTGTCAGCAGGCTTTCTCTGTCTTCCCTAACCTCCCCGGCCAGCTTTTCTACCTGACTGGGGCGCAGCACCTCGGCAGCCTCTTTCAGTTCCTCCCTGGTGTAATCGGCAGGCTGTACCGGCTCTCCGGCTGTTACCTTTTCCACCACGGGGTTGCCGCCGCCCAGGATCTCATCCACCGTGACGCCAAAAATTTCGGCCAACTCCGGCAGCTTGGCGATATCCGGCATGGAATTGCCCCGCTCCCAGTTGGAGACCGCCTGATAGCTGATGCCCAGTCGGTCGGCGATCTCGAACTGGGTCATATCGCTTTTCTTGCGCAGCTCTGCTATTCTTTTTCCGATTTTTACGGTATCAAACATATTGTACCGCTCCTTCCCGCCGGTCGCTTCCGGCATCATCAGTATAGCAAATCGCACACCAATAAACCAGCAACCGGTGCTTGAGTCCGGATATTCAACCCGCGCTTGAGCCCCATGTAATAGCCCGTTAACTGCCAGCACTGCATTTTTCGGCATCAATGGCAAGAACCACCATCAGAGCGGAAAGGGCGTCCTGCGGGTTCACCACGTCAATGACATAGGTGTCCGTCCAATTCAAAAGCTCCTTGCTGATGGTCGCTGCTGTTCTGCCGCTGCCGTCTACAATGGAATAATCCCAGCCCAACCAGTTGCCCTCCACATGCCAGCCGTTGCAATCGAGATTGTACCGGTGCCGGAACAGAGAAAATTCCTTTTTGAGGCTGCCGATCTGCGTTGCGCCGCGGTAGAGGTCGAACTTCGGCGGCAGGGTAAAAACGCGCTGCTTGACCATGCCCAGCTCGCTGCCGGTCGGGTCAAATATTTTAAGGCAGTGCCCCCACGAAAGCTGTCCCTTGACAACATACATCGTGCTACCTGCTTCATCATAAATATCGTAGCTGTCGAACCATGAGAAAAAACGCTGCTTAAAAAGTAGTTTCATCTACGCACTCTCCTTTCTACATGTATCATTTTAGCACATTGGCTGAAAAAAGTAAAAGCCCCGAGCGTTATTGCACTCAAGGCTTTGGCTCCCCCTGTCCGGCTTGAACGGACGACCCTGCGGTTAACAGCCGCATGC
>ERZ825896.2698-NODE-2698-length-16387-cov-3.845579_pt1 | contig 16387 bp, 14 predicted proteins | sample MGYA00519858_ERZ825896 | MGnify/ENA primary metagenome ERZ825896 (study PRJEB31778, sample SAMEA3449214) | human gut metagenome | biome: human gut; feature: human-associated habitat; material: faeces | place: United Kingdom | collected 2010/2012 ...
CTCCGTTTTTCGCCAGTACCGCCACCGCTTCAGTCCGGGCCTCCTCCTGATAACGGACTGACCGCCTCTCCTGGGATACTACCAGCACCAGCAGGAAAACATTCACCAGGGCCAGGAGCAGGATGACTATATTTTTGATTTTGGACCACTCCATACCCGGCCCTCCTTTTGTTGGGGATGGAAGAAATCAGCGTCAGCGCGCCACCCAGCCGGCGCGGATACTCTCCCCGCCGCTGTCCTCGTAACAGAGGGCCAGCTCCCGTCCCCCGAGCTCTTCAGCCCGCATAGCGGCGGCCGCCTGGAGTTCCCGCATAATCAAAGACTGCTCTCCGGTACCCTCATAATGCCGGAACCGGAGCGTATAGGAGTCAATACGCCCGTCCTGGATCCGGAACAATGCGGCGTAGCCGTCACCATAGAGCTGGACCGCCGCCCCGTTGAGAAGGTATCCGAAGGTGACCTCCCAACTGCCATCGCCCTGCTCTTTCAGCCCCGTCAGCGTTACCTGCGCCTCCTCGCCGCACCAGGTCCCCACTGTGGCCTGCACCAGGCTGCGGCACACTTCAATTAAGGACGCCGCGCTCTCATCCTCTACCGGATAGCGGATTAACTCATCCCCAGCAGTAAAGGTGACCTCTCCACTCTTATCAATGCTCAGCGCATCATTACCGTCCCGGATCCGTACCGTATCACGGACCTGATAGGTGGAACTGGTCTGGACAGGAAAATCGCAGGCTGTTTGAACAGCAGACAGGAACGCCCCGTCTGCCAAATCCACCGGATTACTCCCCCGGTAAATCTGGGGTGCAGGCGGAGCGGAGAGGATCATCACATAGGGATCCAGTCCCTCATAGCCGCTCCCCGCACCATATTCGAAGACAAATGTAGCGCCATTGGAGCCATAGCCCTCCACCGCGTCCCTCAGATGTCCCACGTAAGATACCGCTGTATCACAGGCATAATACATGCCGTCACTCTCATTACTATAATACAGGGTCACGGCATCTCCCTCGCCCTGGGCGAGTAGCACTCGTCTGGCGGAGCCCTCCAGCGCGGCCGGACTGCTGTCTTCGCTCAGCCAGGTGGACAGAGCTTCCAGGGGCACCTCGTACAAATAGTCGAAATAGACACCCGGCCGTTCCAGCGCGTCACGCCAATGTGCCTCTGGAATGGTGCGGACCTCCCCCGCACTGGCCAAAGCCTCCCCCAGAAGGCTGCTGAACGCATCATATACCGTGTTTGTCAATACAGCATCGTACTGGGCGCCGTACCTGCCGCTGCCCTCGCTGTATACAGCAATGCGCACCGGCAGGGCGGCAGCGGCGGGGCGGGCGGGGTCGGCTGAGGGCGCCGGCTCCGCCGGCTCATGGAAGAGGGAGGTAAACCAGCCTACAATGCCCCCTTCCGCCTCGTTCCAATCTGTATACAGCCCGGTACGGAGGGCCAGATAGATAGCCGACAAGGCCAATACGGCTATGAGCAGGTTTTTTCCCCACTCCAGAACCTGGCGCCCGCGGCCTCCCTGCGGCCTATGCCCGCTCATGCCGGGGCCCCTCCACCAACAGCCGGATACGAATGGTCAGGCCGGGGCCGCTCCGGTCCACAATTCCGATATCGCCCTCATGCCGATCCACAATCTCCTTTGCAATGGAAAGGCCCAGTCCGGTACCGCCGGATTCCCGGGAGCGGGCCTTGTACACCCGATAAAAGCGCTCAAAAATCCGGCCCCGGTCCTCATTGGGAATCCCAATGCCATTGTCCGAGACCTCCATCCAAACAAATTGCCCCTGACGTCCGGCCCGCAGATCGATGGTACCGCCGTCCGGCGTGTACTTAATGGCATTGGACACCACGTTCATCATGACTTGAACAATCCGCTCCCGGTCGGCCACAATTTCGGGCAGACTGCGCTCCAGGTCCAGATTTACCGTGTGCCCATGGCGCTGGGCCTCCATCAGGTTTGCATTGTAGACCTCCCTGACCGCTCCGTCAAAGGAGAACCGGGCCAGCTTGAGCTCGCTGTGGCCGGAGTCAAAACGGGAGAGGGTCAGCAGATCCTGAACGATGTGCGTCATGCGGTCTGCCTCACCCAGAATTACCCCCAGGAAATTTTTTTCGGTATCGGAGGGGAGTTCCCCGGCATTATCCACCAGAGTCTCGGCATAAGAGCGGATATTGGTCAGAGGGGTGCGCAGCTCATGCGATACGTTGGCCACAAATTCCCGGCGCATCTCCTCTGTTTTGCGCTGCTCGGTGACGTCGTGAATGACGACCATAACGCCGCCCTGCCGCTCCCGGTCAAAGGGCGCCAGCAGCAGTTCCAGACTGCGCCCGTTTACCTCGCGGTTTCCATCCAGATAGCCCGGCTGCTGTTCCACGGCTAACACGCCCTGAATGGGCGCAATGTCTCCAAAGAGGCTCTCGTAGGTCTCACTCCCCCCCGCAGGGATATCCCGCCCCAGCATATCCTGTGCAGCGGGGTTGGCGTGGATAACAGCGCCGTCCCGCGAGAAGGCTACCACGCCGTCCGTCATGTGGAGGAACAGCGTGTCCAGCTTGTTACGCTCATTTTCCGCCTCCTCCAAGGTCTCCTGGAGGCGTCGGGCCATGTCGTTGAACGTGCCGGTGAGCACGCCGATCTCATCCCGGGAGGCCACTGCAATCTTATGGGAAAAATCACCTGCAGCCACACGCTCGGCCCCCTCGGTGAGCCGCTCAATCGGAGTGATCATGGTCTTGGAAAGGAGGAAGGACAGCAGTACCGCAATGACCACACCGAATACCAGCGCTCCCATAATGAGCGTAATAAACTCGCTGTTCAGGGCGCGAACCGTCTCGCGGCTGTCCAGAATGTAGACGATATAGCCAGTCCCGCCCCGTTCAATGCGAAAGGCGACGTCCATAATAGAGGCCGATACATCGCTTTCGGAGGCGCTGCGTTCGCCATTGAGCACTTTGGCCAGATTGCGCGTTACAGTCGGAAACGTACCGGTCAGCTCTGGATCGGAGGCCGCCAGGCACCGCCCATCGTTTCCATCCAGCACATAATACCAGCGGCTGCGGTTGTCGACACCCAGGTCCTGGTTGTTGCCGTTGAGCACCTCACCAATCCGCTCAGCGCTGTTTTCCTCATTTTCATCAGCGCTCTCCAGGTCCCGCAGGAAGGTCTCATTGGTGAAAGCAGCCTCCATCTGGGTATGAAAATCCCTCAGATAATAGCCCACCACCGAGTTGATAAGGAAGGCCCCCACAACCGTCATCAGCGACACGATGAGCAGCATCATAATGAGAACCAGCTTCATATGCAGACTGCGAAACACGAGGGGACACCTCCCTTCCGTTTTATTCTGTAATATCAGGGCGCTCCAGCCCGAACGACCAAATCAAGCTGTGGTACGGCCAGAAACCGGCTGGAACCAGATACATGCTCAGAGGTTGAAGAGGTACCCCATTCCTCTCCGCGTTACAATAAACTGCGGCGCGGCCGGGTCATCTTCCACCTTTTCCCGCAGGCGCCGGACCGCCACATCCACGGCCCGCACATCTCCCACATAGCCCTCATAATTCCACACGTGCTCCATCAGGGCCTCCCGTGAGAAGACCTTGCCGGGCTGGGAGCCCAGGAATTTCAGCAGTTCATACTCCCTCTGAGTCAAATCCAGACCTTTCCCGTCCTTATAGGCCACCAGCAGCTCGGTATCAATGGAAATCCGCCCCAGCTCCAGCCGCTCTCCGCTGCCGGAGGCCGGCTGAACAGCAGGTATCATCCCGCTGCGGCGGATATTCGCCTTGACCCTGGCTAGCAATTCCCGCATGGAGAAGGGCTTGGTAATATAGTCGTCAGCCCCCAGCTCCAGGCCCAACACCTTGTCTGTCTCTTCCTCCCGTGCAGTCAGCATAATAATAGGTGTCGCCCTTCCGGCGTCGCGCACAGAACGGCACACGTCAAAGCCGTTCATCTTCGGGAGCATCAGGTCCAGCAAAATGAGATCCGGGTCCTGTTCCAAGGCCAGCTGGAGACCTGACTCTCCGTCATAGGCCTCCAGGGTGTTGTACCCCTCCTTGCTCAGGTTGAAACTCAGAATATCGACGATGTTCTTCTCGTCCTCCACGATCAGAATTTTCTTGTTCATGGAAACTCCCTTCCTGCCGGGCTGTCTCACAGCCCAAGATACTGCTTGGCCTTCAGTACCAGCGCCACGGTTTTGGCATCCTTAATTTCGCCCCGCATCACCTGTTCTACCAGTTCAGGCAGAGGCAACCGCCCGCTTTCCAAAAATTCATCCTCGTCCGGGTGCGTTTCACCCTGACGCAGCCCCCGGGCCAGATACATATGAAGCACCTCACTGGAAAAACCCGGAGAGGTATAGAGACAGCCCAGGTAGATGAACTCCTCTGGTACTATGCCGACTTCTTCCTCCAGTTCCCGCAGTCCGCACAGGCGGTGATCCTCTCCCCGCTCCAGTTTCCCGGCGGGCAGTTCGGTAATCACTTCCTGAAAGGGATACCGGAACTGCCGGACCACAGTAACACTCCCGTCATCATGCAGGGGCAGGATACACACACCGCCGGGGTGTTCCACCACCTCCCGGTTCACGACCTTACCATTTACCAGTTCAGCCCGGTCCATCCGTACGGTGACAATAACTCCGTGATATACGATTTTGCGCTCTATGGTCTTCTCTGCCAGTTCCATCGGGCATCTCCTTTTCTTTCCGGTGTCGGCGTACATTCACTGTCAGTATAACACATTTGTTCCGTGTGTGCACCATCAAGTTTTCCAATCCCGGCAATCATTACAGCTATCAAAACACCCCGTCTGTCATTTATAATGTAGTTACACCATCACGCATTGGAGGAGGCGCGTCATGACCATCCAACCCATCGGAACCGCCAGCGTCGCCCTGTACATCACCCCGGCCGATCTTAAAGAGCATGGATTGACTCCGGCAGGACTGACCCTGGAGCGGGCACTTGAGCTCACTCATTCAGCTTTTCAGGAGGCTGGAATTACCCTGGAAGGTTCTATTGAAATTGAAGCATATCCGGAGGCCTGCGGCGTACTGGTCTTTGCCCGCATCAAGATACCGGAGCGTCTCTGGTTCTCCTTTGACGGACTGGAGCCCCTCCTATCAGCTGCCCAGACCCTTCCGGTCCCCCGGCCGGATGCCGCGCTGCTGTGGTGGGACGGCCGCTACTGGCTCTCCGTCCCCGGTAACGCCGAGCAGGCGTCCAACCACCTGTCTGAATTCGGGCGCTGCGAAGAGCGCTGTCCCCATCTGGAGGCCCGTTTGACCGAGCACGGTTCCCCTATTTTAGACACCGACGCCCTCACGGCCCTGGTCCGCCACTTTACGCCCAATCCCAGTGGGAGAAGCTGACAAGAAAGAGCCGCGCCGCAATATGCGGCGCGACTCTCGCTTTTTATACCGGGTATTGTCTCTTTAGATAGATGTGACGGCAGCCGTTTTCAGTTGGAAATCTTGGGGACGGGCTTAATCCGCCACACAAGAAGCGCTGCCACGACACAGATAACAATCAACCCCACATACCCAGCGGTCAGGTCGCCAGTCAAGGCAAGACTGCGGGCATTATAGAGGTATGCACAGGCGCAGATTCCCTTTGTAATGGCGGAGATAAAGCGGCTGGCAGCTGCAAAGTCATGGCGTCCAAAGACGGTACCAATCATGGAGGGGATCAGGTTGCAGATACCGCCCACAGAGATGCCGACCATAAATACACCCAGATAAATACTCACCGTATTGGCCATAAAGATGAGAAGCAGCAGCGCCACGACATACCAGGCCGCATAGATATAGGTGGCCTTTTTGGTGCCGATTTTCAGGTCAATATAGCCCCAGATATAGGAGCCGAAAATGCCGAAGAACCCCATCACCGAGAGCATGCCTACGGCGGCGGTGCGCTCATAGCCGGCGCCCATCAGCCGCGAGACCAGCTGGCTGACGATAGCCACGGTGACCATCCACAAAAGTCCCATTCCGATACCGATGAACCAGGTCTGGGGCGCCTTGAGCAGGCGCTTCATGGTCCAAGGGCTCTTATAGGCCTTGGCGGCGGCCTGACTGGCCTTGATCTCCTCAGCGCTCAGGGGGTCGTTGTCCGGAGCGCACCCCACCTCCTCCGGTGTGTTCCTGCACCAGAAGATGGAAATAACGGCGAAGACCAGCACAAAGACAGCAATGGCGGTAAACATACCCTCCACGCCAAAGCGGCCCATCAAAACATTGGAGGCAAAGGGGAAAATCATCGTGCACAGGGGATACCCGATGGTAGACCACCCCAGAGCCAAGCCCTTTTTCCGAGGGAACCAGTTTGCCTGAATGGTGTTCGCAGCTGTCAGGGAGTATCCGGCGCTCAGGATGGAGCAGGCCGCGACAGACACGGCGTAGACGGCGAAGTTTTGGGTGTGGCCGTAAAAGAATATCGCGACGGCAGTCAGGAACAGGGTGCCTACAAAGACCACCTTCGCCCCTTTCTTTACGATAATCTGTCCGAAGATGAAGGTAAAGATAATGGCGATCCAGCCGCCATAGGTAGACCAGGAGAGCATGGCGGCCCGGTCCCAGCCACGCGCCTCCGTCAGAGCGCCGACAAAGATGTTCAGGCCATCTGTGTTGATGCCCCCTCCAATAAAGTAGGCGATCATACACATGAAGATGATGCTCCATCCCCATCCACCGAAGCTGTTGGCCCTATTATTTTGCTTGCTGGGTGCGGTGTTTTTTTCGTTCAAAGCAATTCCCTCCTCTGTTGTTGTCCGTTGGACAGCCCCTCTCGCGGCGTCCTCTTGCAGCGGAATATGCGACCACGTCCCCCAACGCACCTCCAGAATAGCAGGAAATCCTGCAAGCCGTCAACGAAAATGGAGCTTTTGGCCTATACCGATGTTTTATGCCCCCCTTAACCAAAGGTTATACCCATTGGGCCGCAAGGGATACAAGTCCACTTAGCCTGTATCTTTCATACACTTTTCACGGCGCACTTCTTATGTTATACTGTACAAAAGGTATTGCCAAGAGGGGGAGAGAATTTTGGAAATACGCCAATTAATCTACTTTGTTCAAATTGCAAAAAGCGGCACCTATTCGGCGGCGGCAAAGCAGCTGTACGTATCTCAGCCGGCATTGAGCAAGGCCGTCAAGCACCTGGAGGAGGAGCTGGACGCAAAGCTCTTTGTGCAGGTAGACAAGCGCAGCGAGCTGACTGATGCAGGCCGGGTGCTCTTTGAGCGTGCCCAGCACCTCATCGCCGAATACAATTCCATTTTGGACGCGGTGGATGAGGTTAACGGTTTCCGGCGGGGGCGGCTTCGGTTCGGCATTCCTTACGGACTGGGACAGATCCTGTTTTACCGCATCATCGCCGAATTTTCCCGCGCCTTTCCGGAGGTGGAAATTGTGGCCACTGGTCACGGATCCGGGCGTATCCGTGAGGATGTTCTGGCCGGCCGGCTGGATATCGGCGCCACTCTGATTCCCCCCGCGCCGGAAGAGGGACTTGAGGCTACCATTATCCGACGGGATCAGTTTTTTCTGCTGACGGCGCGGGATCACCCTCTGGCCCGTTCGGAGGGCGTCTCCTTTTCTCAGCTTCGGAATGAACAGTTTATCGTGCTCAACGACGAATATGTCATGACCCGCATGACCAAAGAGAGCTGCGCCATGGCCGGGTTCTCCCCCAAAATTAAACTGGCAGTGGATCGCTCCGACTTCATCGCAGATCTGGTTGCAGACAGGCAGGGTATCGCCGCCATCGGTGGAGGCCGGTACCGCTTTGAGCACGACTCCCGCCTTGCCTGCGTCTCGCTTCTGGACGGCATCGTCGATATTGACATCGCGCTTATTATGCGCGCCGGCACCTATCAGTCGGCCACGGCCAAGCGGTTTGTGTCTTTTGCCTTGGAACAGGTGCATGAGAAAAAGTTATAGCATCCATAAAAAGCAGATCTTTTACTTTTCTGTCTGAATCCGATATGGTTATGATGCGACCGATGGATTCCCCCCAAATCCAAATATCGGAGGTATGACATGAAAATTTCCTTAACTCCGGAAGAGTTGAAAAAGCCCTACGCGAAGTATTTTGACGAGCCCTACCCCGAAGTGCCCAGCCGGGTGACAGAGCAGATGGCCGAACCGCTGGATCCCGCACTGGCATTAAGTATCCACAACCGCAACGACCTGCTCAACCCCGGCTACCTTCCCCGTGAAGTGGGCTGGTGTGTGATGCCGGACGGCAGCGGCTACATTGCATCCCTGACCCAGATGCCCGGCGTAACGCTGGAGATGCTGGAGTGGTGGTTTGCCTGGCACGGAATTGAGAGTCTGCGCTATAAAATCTGGGATCCCAACGACCATTACCTGGCCCGCGTCAGCCCTGACCATCTGAAGAGACGGCTGGATCCCACTCTGAGCTGGCGTGAGCGGAGCTGGAACACCAGCGATTTTGTATTGGAGAATGTGGGCGAGGGTACCTCCGCTCTGCGTATCTCCTTCCGCTCCCCAGAGTCATTCGGTTTCGATATGGAGCGATTTAACGCCCAGCGCGTCACCGCCATCTGTGCGCACAGCGGTCCTCCCGATTGGGATGTGCCCCGCACCACGTTTATTCACTTTGCCCGTGAGGTAGAAGGGGGCATCGAGTTGCGTACCCGCTTCTGGCTGGGCTGGATGATTGTCAACAAGCAGGCTGTTCGCACCGATTTTGCGGTGGATCCCGCCCGAGTGCGGGGACTGTCCAAGCACTCTCCGCAGGAATATCACCGGCTGGCCAAGTATCTGCCGCAAATTTTCGCGGAGAACCACGACCGTGTCGATCGCCCCGAGGATCTGGCGGTGATGGACTTCGCCCGATGAACCTGCTTGGTACTCCTGCGCCGGACCCGGCGCGGGGCCGCCGCCGGGCCCTGCTGGTCCTGCTTGGGGTCTGCCTCTTCAATTTTGCGGGCTATGGTCTTATTGTGAACTGCTTCGGTATGTTTCTCTCTCCGATCAGTACGGCTCAGGGGATCTCCGTCACTCAAATTTCCCTGACACACACGGTACGTACGCTGTGCGGCACCATGAGCACCTTCCTGGCCGGACGGCTCATGCCCCGTTGGGATCTGCGCAAATATCTGGCTCTGGTCTGCCTGGGCCTGGCAGGTTCCGCCATACTCACCGCCCTGTCTACGCTCTTTTGGCATTTCGTGGTCAGCGCGGCCCTGCTCGGCTTTGCAGCCGGGCTTGGGATTTACACCTTGGTTCCACTGGTCGTCAGCGAGTGGTTTGAGGCTCCCGGAGGCTATATTGGGCTTGCCACCGCCTGCGGCGGCCTGGGTGGAATTGTGTTTTCTCCCATCCTTGCCTGGGTAATACGGGAATCTGGCTGGCAGGCCGGTTACCTGCTCATCGCCGCTGTTGCTCTGCTCGTCATGCTGCCCGTCGGTATTTTCCTGATCCGCTTTCGTCCGGCTGAGCTTGGCCTGAAGCCAACTCCTGCCAGGCGTGAAAGCAAGAGCAGATCGCCAGGCACGCCCGCCATGGATACGGGCGTGCCTCCCCGCGACGCTGTCCGCATGCCGGTTTTTTACCTGATTATCTGCCTGTTTGTCGCGGCTGCGCTGGTGTCTGGGGCGTACACGCATGTACCCGCTATGCTCCGCTTTAAGGGCTATGGCGATCTGGCCGTAGGCGGCCTCAATGCCTGCTACCAGCTGGGAGCTGCGCTCTCTCAATTTCTGCTGGGCGCACTCAGTGTCCGCTGGGGTATCCGGAGGACTATGGAGTTGTTTCTCTCCATCATTGCCGCAGGTACAGTTGGTCTTCTCCTCACGGGGAGCGACAGCGCAGTCCTCACTGGTCTCTTTGTTCTGATGCTGGGCGGAGGCCGGGCGCTCGGCGTGGTGGAAGGCCCTATTTTGGTTCAGGAAGCTTTCGGACGCAGGTACTACAACACTATTTTTCCCAATATTTATACAGCATACCTGGCTGCCTGTGCACTCACTACCACGCTCTATGGAATCATCTTCGATAGTACCGGCTCATATACTGTAGTATTTCTGTTTATCCTTGCCTGTGTAAGTCTGGCCGCCGTCTCCGCGCTGGGCGCGCTCTTTTGCATCCGCCGCAGCCCTTGGCGCCGGGCAGTTCTTTCGTAGCGTACCCGCAAGGTGTAGCAGTTCATTGAAACACCGAGTCCTCAGCATGTCTGCTGTTGACTCGGTGTTTTCCTCTTGACAGATGTGGTATAATAATATACTAGCTCAGGAAGGGGGTGTTTCCATGGACCAGAAGGGGATTAAAATCGTTGCAAAGAACAGCAAGGCCTATCATGATTACTTCATAGAGGATAAGTACGAAGCCGGGATTGAGCTGGCTGGTACGGAGGTCAAATCGATTCGTCAGGGCAATATTAATCTGAAAGACTCTTTTTGCTTGGCCAAGGACGGTCAGATGCAGGTCTATGGGATGCACATCAGCCCCTATGAAAAAGGCAACATCTTCAATAAAGATCCCCTGCGCCCCCGCCGTCTGCTGATGCATAAACGGGAGATTCTGCGCCTTGCGGGCAAGGTAAAGCAGGATGGATATGCTCTGGTGCCCCTGTCGGTCTATTTTCGGGGGCCCCGCGTCAAGTTGGAGATGGGATTGGCAAAGGGTAAAAAGCTCTATGACAAGCGGGATGCCGCTGCGGCTAAGGACGCCAAGCGTGAGATTGACCGCGCCATGAAATCCCGACGAAACAGCAGCTATTGACAAGAATGAAAAGGAGTGTTTTTTATGGCACAAAACCCCCTCGTGACCTTTGAGATGGAGAATGGCGGTAAGATAGTCGCCGAGCTCTATCCCGAGGTGGCGCCCAATACGGTCAACAACTTTATTTCTCTGGTCCAAAACGGATTCTATAACGGTCTTATTTTCCACCGGGTTATCCCCGGCTTCATGATCCAGGGCGGCTGTCCCCAAGGCACCGGCACCGGCGGTCCCGGCTATGCCATCAAGGGCGAGTTTAAATCCAATGGCATTCAGAATGACTTGAAGCACGATCGCGGCGTCCTCTCAATGGCACGCGCCATGCATCCCAACTCCGCCGGCAGCCAGTTCTTCATAATGGTGGAGCGCGCTCCCCATTTGGATGGCCAGTATGCCGCTTTCGGCCGGGTCGTCAGCGGTATGGAAGTAGCCGACACGATTGTAAATGCTGATCGGGATCGCATGGATAAGCCGTTTGAAGATCAAAAGATGAAGTCGGTCACTGTGGAGACCTTCGGCGTAGATTATCCTGCACCGGAAAAAATGTAACTTTGTAACTTTCATTACAGGCCTCAACCATTTTCGGCGGCAGGGCAAGCCGTGCCGCCGCTATCTGGGGGCGTACTGGTTTCGACGGGGACGCAGAGGCGGGAATAGCGGGCGGATGCGCCTAACATCCTAAAAATGGGCACTTATAAATTAAAGAACGACGATAATAACGTAGTTCTCGCCGCGGCTTAATGCGGCCGTCCTGCCCGGAAGGACCACGGTCTGGGACAGGGCGTCGATGAGTGGTGCACGTGTGTGCGCAAAGCTTTGAGCGCACCATGAACAATGAAGCTACCAATCCCCGGAGTATGGCGGTTTACGCCGGGGTAAGGGAATGTAAATAACCGCCTGCGCCCGGAGAGGTTCCCGAGGAAACGTTTTCGGACGGGGGTTCGACTCCCCCCGCCTCCACCAAAAGAGAGCCAGACGAACACCACGCCGACGATTTACGCAGTCGGTGGAGTGTTCGTCTTGGCTTGTCCGCTACGTGCGGAGAAATAAAAAAAGAGGCCGCTATGCAGGGCGTTCCCTGTGTAGCGGCCTCTTTTTGCCTTGCGCCAATGCTCTAACAGATTTCGTGATTTTCTTACAAAAAACAGCGAGAACTTAAAATCCTTGTTAGAATCTCACGTAAAGGAGCATGGCTATGATTAGGATTTTACTGTCCATCCGGCTTGGCGAGCTGAGGTGGACGCAAGCGGATCTCGCTCGGAAAACCGGCATTCGACCATCTACCATCAACGAGCTATACCACGAGCTAGCGGAGCGGGTGAAGCTGGAGCACATCGACCTGATATGCGAGGCGCTTGGCTGTGAACTGGACGAGTTGATCGTCAGAGAGCCGAACAGAGAGCCGCGCACGAGGACCCGCATCGGATCACCCCTACATACCAAAAAATAAGCCAGACTCCGAAGCCCGGTCGTTTACTCGTCCGGGCTTTTTCTTTGCCCGCTTCAACAAAAGTCTAACACGAAGAGATCCAGACTACAAAATATCAGAAATCATTGGTAAGTCAAAACATAAGTCTTCTAGCAAGGCACATATCATGGTCAAAGCCATTTGTTCTTTTTGTTTCATTTTTTGGTTATATATATTTATGAAACAGATATTGACTGAACACATTGGAAATGCTAAAATGTAAATGTGTTTCATTATAATGTATTTACGGGAGGTTGAGACAATGGATGTATTTGATCTTCTGCCGAAGTTAATTCGCGCAAGCTTAGAATACGATCAGAAGACCACCGAATCAATTGCTCTTATGATTTCTAGAAAAATAAAAAAGGATCGTCCTGAAATCTCTGCTGAAATTTCGAAGGCGCTTTCCTTTACCGGCTACGAAAGTGCTCTAGCTCGTTCAATAGATATGCAACCGTTACCCGTGGATAAGGAAAGCCGCTATTCTTTGGTAAATGTCGATGAGCCAGTAGAGATCCTCGACCCTGTTTTAGATGAGTATACTCGTACGCAGCTTGATGATTTTATTCGAGAAAGAGAGATGCTGGCTGTCTTTATGCAGGAAGATATTGTTCCGCCCAATAGCCTGCTATTAAATGGACCGCCGGGCGTAGGCAAGACATATATCGCAAAATGGATGTCCTATCGGTTGAATCTACCTCTGGTTACTTTGGATTTAGCATCTTCTATCTCAAGCTACTTGGGGCGTTCTGGGCAAAATATTAGAAGCATATTTGAATATGCTAAGTCGCAAAATTCTATCTTATTCTTGGATGAGCTTGATGCTATTGCCAAGAGAAGGGACGATGCTGGCGATTTAGGCGAACTAAAACGACTTGTTAATGTTCTTCTCAAGGAATTGGAAGCATGTCCAAGCTCTTGTGTTATTATCGGAGCCACCAATCATCCTGAATTATTAGACAAAGCTATTTGGCGGCGATTTGATCGAACACTGGCTATCTCCATGCCGGACGAAGGGGCCAGGAAAGAATTGCTATTGCGTCATTTAGGCAAGGCGAATGCAAACATTGGGGATGAAATTATTTCCTACATTGCAAAGCAATCAAAAAATATTAATGCCGCAGATGTATGCAAACTGAGCGAACATATCAAACGGCAAATGATAATGAATCCCGAGACTTCGCCTAAGCTTGTAGCATTGACAGAACTGTTCAAAATTGTCTCTTTCTCTGCCCGGGGGGAAAAAATCGAACTATGCAAGATGCTAAAGTCCTCGTTCCCGGGGTTAACACAAAGAGACATCTCTCAGATTACTCAAATCTCATTGGCAACTGTATCGCGTTATCTAGCTACATAGGAGGTGTAGAATATGCCAGGCGAAAAGCATCCCATTATTGCTCATGGAGAATTATACGTTGAACCCATTGTAAAAAAGAGCAGACCAATAGATAAGTCTATTCCTCACGAATACGAAGACGCAAAGCAACGGATTTTGTCTAATATTTCGGATATCACTGAAAAAATTGAAACACAGGAAGAGTTCTTTTTAGACGAGAAAATCTTATGTGTTCGTATGGAGCCGAAGTTTGAAGCGAAATCATACGTACCATCGACAATTACACAAGTTTCTGATGGTGTCAGCTTAGTAGGCGGAAGAAAGTATCGTTTTGTTGATGATCAAGGAGAGCCTCAATCAGCTAAACTCTATTTTATGAAGACAACAAATGCCGGAATTGCTGCACTTCAAAACGCACTGGAAGAAGGAAAAAAAGACACAGTAAAAAGTTGGCGAAACCAGATTGGGTCTATCCGTTCAATAGACTTGCTTTCTCCTGACGAAAAAGTGATGGGATTTGACGATGAATGGGAAGCTGGCACGGTCGAGATTGTACTTCACCCTTTATCTAACGAAAACTCTGATATGATTGATCTTTTCTACCGTGTGAGTGAAATCCCTGTGGAAAAGACCCAGGTGCGGCAATACAAGGACGGCTTTACATTTATTTCAGCTGCGTGTTCACACGAAAATATAGAGAACATTAAACGCCTCAACTTCCTACGTGCAGTCCATCCATTAGGCCAAATTAACATTACTCCTGTACGTGATCATCCCGGTGTTGAAGCTCCCACCATCGAAGCATCACGCCAAAAGTCCAGTATCACAGTCGGTATTTTTGATGGAGGAAGCAATCCCTCTATTCCGTTATTAAACGGCTATGTAGTTGAACACGATTGTGTTTCAGCTGCTGCTCACCCTGAACTAGTGGCACACGGCACCGGTGTATGTGGAGTTGTACTTCATGGAAATCTTGCGGGAAAAACCAAGGCGGATCGCCTCCCCGTCCCTTGTGTCTCTGTCGAAAGTTTTCGTGTTCTCCCTTTACAGGATGGAAGCGATTTCGAGCTATACGAGGCAATCGACGCAATCGAGAATACAGTATTAGCTCGATCTGACATAAAGCTTTATAACATATCCTTTGGGCCAGTTGGGGCCATCGTCGATGACAGCATCAGTCGATTTACTTATGTATTAGATCGACTGACCTACGATGTTCCTGACGACGATATAAATCCTCTGTTTTCTGTCGCTGCAGGAAACGATGGAGATTTGCCTTATCCTTGCAATCGAATTCAAGCCCCAGCCGATATGGTTAATGGCCTTGGGGTCGGCGCTTATTCTATTACGCCTGACGGCAGAAAAATTCGCGCAGACTATAGTTGCATCGGTGAAGGAAGAGAAGGCGCAAAAATAAAGCCTGATTTTCTGGAATTCGGGGGCAGCTTGGATAGGCCATTTATAATCGCAGGGGCAACACCAAACACACTATCCGCCTCTATTGGAACTAGTTTCTCTTCGCCATTAGCCGTGAATAAGATAGGTCGATTAATGGCAAAAAGTGAGAGCATTACTCCTCACATCGGGAGAACTTTACTGATTCACAATGCGCAAATCGACAGTCATCTTGCGCAGGAAGAACAAGGTTATGGATTTTGTGCAGAAGAGATGGACGATGTTTTGAATTGCGAAGACAAAAAGGTGACTATCCTCTACTCCGGTACCCTGGCCCCATCACAGACTGTACGTCTCCCTGTTTTTGCGCCCCAAATCAACAATGTCCGCGGTAATGTTACAATTACATGGACAGTAGCAACGATTGTCGACCCATTCATCGGAGATCCTGACGCATATACAAACAGCTGCATCGAAGATACCTTTTTCCCTCACGAAATGGTCTTTATGTTCAACAAGAAGGGTGTCGGTACTCGCAGATTAAATCTTCTGAACGAGGAACACGTTGCCGTTGCAAGAGAGTTGCTAAACACCGGATATCAGAAAGCAGATTTTCCTGTGAGTCATCCCAGTAAAAAATATTGGGATGAAACCTATTTGAGAGCAGTTGACATGAAGTGGGATACAGTAATACGGCGATATGTTCGTATGCGCGGCACTTCTTTACTAAACCCCGCCATTACCCTCCACGCTATTGCACGCAATGGTTTCGGTGACACGAAGTTGCGCTATTTTGCGGCGGTTTCTATTGAAGCTCCTGGATACACCGGCAGCCTGTATGACTCTATTTTGCAAAACTACAAGAACCTTGCACCTATCGAAATCAGGAATGTAAATCGCGTTATGGTGAATCGCTAGGGCAAGCCACTATCAAGAGCGTTTATCCGCCCCCTCTTCACCGCCGATGAAGAGGGGGTCTTTGTGTGTAGCAGAGACGACTAAGCACTTCTACCAGCATTGTCGACTTTGCTAAGGCAAAAACAATCAATGAATGCACACAAATGCGAACAGTTTTGCTCTGAGCTTGGATGTATTCCAAAGTGGGATACTTAAGTGCGTAGCCGCAATGCCCCATCTCGCCGCAAGAAACGAGTTGCAACAGCTGTCAACAGCCAGACGCGAGTAAACACCTGCCCCACCACAAAACGCGACAGACGGGCGCGGAAATCGAATTTGGAATAAAAACAAAAAGCCCCCCTCACAGGATGCGTGTCCTGCGAGGGGGGCTATGTCATATTGCAAGGGCTATCGACGGAGCCCTCCAGATCTTGCGTCCAAAAGACAGAAGCACACCTGTCTTCCGGACACTCTTCCATTATCCAGCAATCCCAATCTGGGCCAGCACAAATCCCAGCACAGCGGCCAGGACAGCCCAGA
>ERZ825896.2699-NODE-2699-length-16383-cov-6.255451_pt1 | contig 16383 bp, 10 predicted proteins | sample MGYA00519858_ERZ825896 | MGnify/ENA primary metagenome ERZ825896 (study PRJEB31778, sample SAMEA3449214) | human gut metagenome | biome: human gut; feature: human-associated habitat; material: faeces | place: United Kingdom | collected 2010/2012 ...
CGCCATCGCCGCCTATCCCTTCCGGGGAAACTATGACGGCGGGAACTGCACCATCTCCGGCCTCACCATCGGCAGCAAGGATGCCCCCGCCGACCAGATGGCTTCCGGCCTCTTCGGCCTCACCTCCGGGTCCTACAGCAGCAATGCCCAGCCCGACGGCACCGAGCAGGTGGTGCGTCTCGCCAACATCCGTCTGAGAGACATCGCCATTTACGTTTCCACCCGCTATGAGACCTTCACCGGCGGTCTTGTGGGCAGCGGCCAGAACGGCATCTACATCGACAACTGCTCCGTCACCGGCGAGATCACCTCCCTCACCTCAGAGAGCTTCTCCCGGGCCGGCGGCCTGGCCGCCAGCGTGCTGCGGGGCGCCGTCACCAACAGCTGGGCGGATGTGGACATCACCGCCGAGACAGATACCAACAACGTCTACGCCGGCGGCTTCTACGGCATGGACAACCGGGGCACCACCGTCAACTGCTATGCCCTGGGCAATGTCACCGGCAACTCCACCAACAACAATAAGGTCCATATCGGCGGCTTCGTGGGCCAGGCCGGCGGCATCCACGTGAACTGCTACGCCGCGGGCGACGTGGTCTCCCGCAAGACCACCACCGACGTTGGCATCCTCAGCGGCCGCTCCAGCGGCATCAACATCGACTACCACTGCTACTACAACACCGAGGCCGCCCTGCAGCAGGGCGACACCGTGATCTCCCCCGCCGCGGCGGTGGGCGTCGTTACCACCAACGCAACGGAAGTGGACGTCACCGGCAAGACCGCCAAGGAGACGCTGGCCAACGCCGTTCTGGTGCGCCGCACTGCCATCAAGGATGGCGACCGCAGCTTCGGCTATCCCTCCATCGTCAACGTAGGCCGCATCGCCAGCGGCGATGACCATCTGCAGACCGCCTACGCTTCCATGTTCACCGAGAAGTACGGCTCCATCATCGTCATGGAGCACATGACCTACGCGCAGGCGCTGCCTCTGTACGGCCTGCGTCAGAACATCTTCACCGATCCTCAGAAGCCCATGAAGGTGGAGAGCAAGATCTATCCGCTGAACGGCGCCGACGAGAACAGCCCCTGCGCCCTGACCGTGGACTTCGCTCTGACCTACTTCCTGGTTTCCGGCGAGTTGGAGCGTTCCAACCAGCCCGTGAACCTGATCATCACCGACGCTTCCGGCATGTCCGTTCTGACCGCGTGGGCCGCCGGTAAGTTCTCCTCCTCCACCGTCAAGAAGACCTTCGAGACACTGGACATCGAGAACAAGATCAAGAACCGCACCCTGATTATCCCCGGCAAGGTTGCCGTTATGAAGGGCGAGATTCAGGAGAAGCTGCCCGGCTGGAACGTCGTTGTCGGCCCCACCGAGGCGGTTCAGCTGCCCAAGTACATGAAGGACAAGGAATACGAGGCCGCCGCCAAGGCTGCCGCCGCCGAGAACGCCGCCAAGGCTGCCACCACCGTGGAAGTCAAGGAGCTGTCCTTCGACGAGCTGCTGGCGACCAAGGTCCCCGAGATCAAGGTCGTGGACATGGGCGTCAAGTACAAGGGCTACAACCCCGAATCCCAGACCTTCGTCACCATCGGCGAGCGTATCCACTGCATCGCGCCCTCTGTCCGCAAGGCTATGGACGAGCGTGACCCCGAGCCCATCCTGAAGCGTGCTGCCGAGCAGATCGCTGCCGGCGCCACCTATCTGGACGTCAACATCGGACCTGCTGAGAAGGACGGTCCCGAGCGCATGATGTGGGCTGTCAAGCTGCTGCAGGAGAACTTCAACAATGTTCCTCTGGCACTGGACACCGCCAACAAGCGGGCTATCGAGGCCGGTATCAAGGTTTACAACCGCACCAACGGCAAGCCCATCGTCAACTCCGCCGACGCCGGTTCCCGTATTTCCAACATTGATCTGGCTGCTGCCAACGACGCCATCTGTATTGCCCTCTGCTCTGCCGACGGTATCGCTAAGGACAACGAAGAGCGCATGAAGCACTGCCACAACATGCTGGAGCGCGGCATGAGTCTGGGCATGGATGCCACCGACCTGTGGTTCGACCCCCTGTTCCTGGTCGTCAAGGGTATGCAGGACAAGCAGATGGAAGTTCTGGAAGCCATCAAGATGTTCGCATCGGAAGGCCTGAAGTCCACCGGCGGTCTGTCCAACAACTCTAACGGCGCGCCCAAGACGCTGCGTCCCATCATGGACTCCGCTCTGGTCGCCATGGCGATGATGCAGGGTCTGACCTCCGCCATCGTCAACCCCTGCGACCTGCGCCTGATGGAGACCATCAAGTCCTGCGACATCTTCAAGAACCACGTCCTCTACTCCGACTCCTACCTCGACCTCTAATGCCCGTAGGACGGGCGGCCAATGACGTTACGGACTCTGGGTGGTGGTTTGGACATCCTTTGGGCCCCTCGACCGGTTGTGCGGCGGTTGTCCGTGCTGAGTGGGGGAGATGGAGGATGAATTTGGCACTGGGTGGTTGACGGACTGCTTTCGAGTCTGTTGTTTAAGGTGCCGGATGACCATAAACCCTGGAAGGTCGGCATTTGGCTGGCTGAGTAGATGTGACTGACAGTTTTCCCATGCACTACATGGCTGGGAGGGAACCTCCCTCCCAGCCAGTTTGCTTTTTCTGCTTTGGAAGAATTTGCTGCATTTGAAAGCCCCGGCGTGGTGCCGGAAAATAAATTGGTATATTCAGCCTTCGGGCTTAATATATATTATCTTCAGGATTCAAAAAATTGGGAGGAATTTACATGAGCGTATTAACCGATCTCATTTATGGCGGTTCCAATGCCGTTGCGGGACTGACCGAAGGTGCCGTAAACGACGCCATTGCCAAGTACGGCGCAGACAAGGAGATTGCCTTCCCCGATACCGCATACTTTTTCCCCACCATTTACGCTGCCACCGGCGTAAAGGTCAAGACTCTGGGCGACCTGCCCGCCTGCGTGGGCGTGCTCAAGAGCCTGATCACCAATCAGGAGGATCTGGGTCAGGCGCTGAACGCCGGCCTTGCGACCGCTGTCGGCGCGGAAATTCTTGAGGGACTGAAATACGTCGACGGTGCCAACCCCTACGAAAACGAGTCCGGCATCGGCTTCGTTCCCGACCCCATCATCCGTTCTCTGGGCGTGCCGCTGGTCACCGGCGATATCCCCGGCGTGGCCGTTGTGCTGGGCAAGGCGGACAATGCCGAGGACGTTGTTAAGGTGGTCAAGGACTACCAGAGCAAGGGCATCATGACCTTCATGGTGGGCGACGTCATCGAGCAGTGCGCCGAGGGCGGCGTCAAGATGGGTCTGGAGCTGCGTGTCATTCCTCTGGGACATGACGTGACCTCCGTCATCCATGTTGTTACCGTGGCCATCCGTGCCGCACTGATTTTCGGCAACATTCAGCCCGGCAATCTGGCCGGTCTGCTGGACTACACCAAGAACCGTGTTCCCGCCTTCGTCAACACCTTCGGCGCCATTGACTCCGTGGTGGTTTCCGCCGGTGCGGGCGCCATCGCTCTGGGCTTCCCCGTGGTCGTGGACATCGACCTGGGCGAGAATCAGGTTCCCGGCGCTCTGGAGTCTGTATGCGACCACGCCGAGACCGTGAAGAAGTCTCTGGAACTGCGGAACATTAAGATCAAGGTAAAGGAATTGCCCATCCCCGTGGCCTTCGCCGCCGCCTTCGAGGGCGAGATCATCCGCAGGGCCGACATGCACAACGAGATCTGGTCTGCCAAGAACCCCACTGCCGAGCTGGTGGTGATGCGGGAGCTGAATGAAATTGAGGATCACAAGATCTCCATCGTCGGCCCCGACTTCGATCAGGCCAAGGATCTGGCTCTGGCGACCTACGTTGAGGTGGCCGGTAAGAAGATGCAGGTGGACTTTGAGTCCGTTATCGAGCGGAAGTTCCACGCATGGTTCAACTACATGGAAGGCGTCATGCACACCGGCCAGCGCAATCAGGTCCGTATCCGTGTCAGCAACGCGGCCTACGACGCCGGTCTGCGTCTGAAGGACTTCGCCGAAGTTCTGTACGTCATGATCATGGACGAGTTTGACGCCGTTGTGGACAAGTGCCAGATCACCCTGATCACCGACGCTGCCGAGGCGGAGAAGTTCCGCGACGAGGTGGCTATGCCCAGGTACAACCAGCGCGACGACCGTCTGGCGTCCATGACCGACGAGGCCGTTGACCGTTACTTCACCTGCATTATGTGCCAGTCCTTCGCCCCCGCCCACTGCTGCGTGGTCACCCCCGAGCGTCTGGGCCTGTGCGGCGCCGTGTCCTGGCTGGATGCCAAGGCTACTTACGAGCTGAACCCCAACGGTCCCTGCCAGCCCATCTTCAAGGAAGGCTGCGAGGACGAGCGCACCGGCCGCTTCCAGTCTGTCAACAAGGCGATCTCCGACGCGACCCACGGCGCTGTGGAAAATGTCACCCTGTACTCCATTCTGGAGGACCCGATGACCTCCTGCGGCTGCTTCGAGTGCATCTGCGGCATTGAGCCGATGTCCAACGGCTTCATCGTTGTGAACCGGGAATACAAGGGCATGACCCCTGCCGGTATGACCTTCGGCGAGCTGGCCTCCTGCACCGGCGGCGGCGTCCAGACCCCCGGCTACATGGGTCACGGCCGTCACTTCATCTCCTCCAAGAAGTTCATCGCTGCTGAGGGCGGCATCGAGCGCATTGTCTGGATGCCCAAGGAGCTGAAGGACGACGTTGCCGAGCGTCTGAACAAGACGGCCAAGGAACTGTACGGCATTGACAACTTCACCGACATGGTTGCCGACGAGACCGTTACTACCGACTGCGAGGAACTGCTGAACTGGCTGACCGAGAAGGGTCACCCGGTGCTGGGCATGGAGCCTCTGATGTAATGAAATTGAGATTGCGCCCGGGAAGGAAACTTCCCGGGCGTAGTTTTTTGTGGCTTCCCCTACTGAACGAGGAGAGCCTTTGGGAAACGGATCGCCACACCAGTGCTGCGGCACTGGCTTGCAATGCCCCCCCTATTGAGGAGCACATGCGTTCGGTCAGGTTATGACGCCGGGGTGATGAGCCATATCATACTGAACTTCAATTAAAATCTTTAAAAAAGATTTTAATTGTCCGAAGGGCATGAAGTTCATATGAGACTTGTTTTGTGATTTCTTTCCTTATAAATCACAAAACCGGCAACGCCATCAGGCGATGCCTTCCTGATTAAAATCAAAGATTTTAATTAGGAAATAGTATCAAATTTAATATAGGTAAAAAAATACTGATTTCGCTGGACAATTGCGGGGAGCTATGTTATACTTGAAAGGAAAATAAAATTTCAGGCGGCGCTATCATTCCGTCCGGGAGTTTCGGCAATTTTTTGCCGGATGGCAGGGCCTCGCCCAAAAAGAAAGGTGTTATCCTTATGCCAAAAGTCGTATTTCAAATCGAAGGCGGCAAGCCCGTTACCGTCGATTGCAACGTCGGCGATAACCTTCTGGAGCTGGCTCGCCGTGCCAATGTGGCAATCGACGCTCCCTGCTCCGGCAACGGTTCCTGCGGCAAGTGCCGCATCAAGCTGGTGGAGGGAGAACTGGAATCCTACCCCAGCCGCCATATTTCCGACGAAGAATATGCCGAAGGCTGGCGCTTGAGCTGCAGCTCGAAGGTCGTCGGCAACTGCACCGTGTTCGTTCCGGACATCGCCAGCGCCTACCAGTCCCGGATGAAGACCGCCGATTTGAGCAGCCCGCAGGAGGTCGCCATTTTTGACGCCTGCCAGAGCCAGCTGAAACAAAGCGGCATTCACTTTACCAATCAGTTCCGGGCGGTGGTCGTGACCATGGCCGAGCCAAGTCTGGACGACACCATGCCCGACAACGAGCGCCTGACATGGGCGCTTGAGGAAGCGCTGGGCGTAGAGAAGGTGGAGATTCCCTTCTGCGTCATGGTGAAGCTGGCCCACGTTCTGCGGGAAAACAGCTTCCACGTGTGCGTGAAGGGCGAACTTCTGGGCGATACCTTCCGCTGTATGGAAGTTTGCGCCCCGGAGGACACTGCCATCGTCGGCTGTGCCATCGATATCGGCACTACCACGGTCACCATGGTGCTGACCGATCTGACCACGGGCAAAATTCTGGCGAAGGGTTCCTCCGGCAACGGCCAGATCCGTTACGGCGCGGACGTCATCAACCGTATCATCGAGCAGGGCAAGCCCGGCGGCAGGAAAAAGCTTCAGGACGCCATCCTGAAAGAGACTCTGAACCCCATCATTGCCAATCTGTGCAAGTCCGCGGGGGTCACATGCCCGTCCATTCTGCGCATGAGCGTGGGCGCGAATACCACCATGAATCACCTGCTGGTGGGCGTGGATGCCCAGAGCGTCCGCATGGATCCGTACATCCCCAGCTTCTTCCTCTGGAACGGACTGCTGGCGCAGGACTTGAAGATTCCCGCCAACCCCCTCGCGCCGGTGCTCATCGCACCCAACATCGGTTCCTACGTGGGCGGCGACATCACCGCCGGTACGCTGGCCTCCGGCATCTGGGACAGTGACGCGCTGAGCCTGTTCATCGACCTTGGCACCAACGGCGAGATCGTGTTCGGCAACCGGGACTTCCTTGTGAGCTGCGCCTGTTCCGCCGGCCCCGCCTTTGAGGGCGGCGACATTTCCTGCGGTATGCGCGCCACGGACGGCGCCATCGAAGCCTGCACCGTAGACAAAGTGACCATGGAACCCACCGTTTCCATCGTGGGCGACGAAGGACAGAAGGCCGTCGGCATCTGCGGCAGCGGCATCATCGACATCATTTCCGAGCTGTACCGCTGCGGCATCGTCAACGCCAAGGGCCTGTTCATCCGGGAGGGCGAGCGCGTCCGCCGGGATCATCACGGCATGGGCCGCTACGTTATTGCCTTTGAAAACGAAAGCGAGACCGGCCGGGAAGTGTCCATCAATGAAGTGGACATTGACAACTTCATTCGTGCCAAGGGCGCGATCTTCTCCGCTATCGCAACGCTGCTGCAAAGCGTGGATATGCCCGTGGAAGCCATCGAGAACGTCTATGTCGCAGGCGGCATCGGCTCCGGCATCAACATGAAGAACGCGGTGAATATCGGCATGTTCCCGGATGTGGAGCTGGAAAAGTTCCACTATATCGGCAACTCCTCTCTGGCTGGCGCTTACGCCATGGTCATGAGTGACGAAGCCGCCGCAAAAACGGCGGAAGTGGCCGCAAACATGACCTATCTGGAGCTTTCCACATACCCCGGCTACATGGATTCCTTTGTAGCCGCCTGCTTCCTGCCCCATACGGACAAGCGGCTGTTCCCCCACTCCGTTCAGGAGGCGTAACATGCTGGAGGGAATGCACCATGTGGCGGTGATTGCTTCGGAGGAAGCCCGAACCCTGGATTTTTATGTCAACAAGCTGGGGTTCACTCTGGAGAGCCAAGTCTGGAGGGCGGAGCAGCGGGATTATCTGCGGATGCTGCGGCTGGGGAATTTGGTACTGGAGCTGTTCATCAAGCCCGACGCTCCTGCCCGGCTGACTCTGCCAGAGGCTCTGGGTCTACGGCATTTGGCCTTCCGGGTAACGAACATTCAGGCGGCTCGGGACTGGCTGAACGCACAGGGCATCGAGACGGAACCGATTCACGAGGATAAGACAAACGGAGGGCACTATGTATTCTTCCGGGATCCCGACGGTCTGCCTCTGGAACTACACGATTAAGGAATAAGGAATATGCAAGTAGAAAACCACAAAGAAGAAGCCCCCTTTGCTCATTACGCGGAGCTGTTCCGCAATCTGAACCCCGCCGCCGTGACGGCGAGGTTGTCGGACGTCCGCTGGGACGGAAAGGAATTTACCGTAAGTCTTCTGGGCAGGGCGTTTGCCATTGTCCACCCGGACTATGCCATCCGTGCGCTGGACGGCGGGGCGCTGCCGCCGCTGCCCTCCCAGACGTTTCTGCTGCGCTATCTGCTGGAAAGCAAAGATGTGGTCTGGCAGGGGCAGTGGAAGACCTTCCGGGAGATGCCCTGGGGGGAGATGTACATCAAGCCCTACACCGGCCGTGTGCTGACCCGTGCGGCCTTCACCTTCGGCACCCGGCTGCCGGCGTTCAGGGCTGCCTGCGAGAAAATGCAGGCGCTGCCCATGAAGCACGGAGACGCGGGCTATCAGTTCGACCTGATCGGCGGCTATCGGATGCAGATCCTGGTCTGGGAAGGGGATGATGAATTCCCCCCCAACGCGCAGGTGCTCTATTCCGACAATTTTGCGGAAGGCTTTGCCGCGGAAGATCGGGTCGTGGCGGGGGACATTCTGATCTCCACGATCAAAAGCCAGATGTAATACTGAACTCCAATTAAAATCTTTAAAAAAGATTTTAATTGCCCGAAGGGCATGGAGTTCATATGAGACTTGTTTTGTGATTTCTTTCCTTATAAATCACAAAACAGGCAGCGCCTTCAGGCGATGCCTTCCTGATTAAAATTAAGATTTTAATCAGGAAATAGTATTAAAGACAATTTTAGAGAAGATTGAGTACCGAAAAGGGAAGAATGGGAATATCGAAATCGACCTTTATCCCAAACTTCCCAAAAAGTAAATCTCTCGTTGGTATCATAGACGTACCCATGTGCTGGTGAACGATCCGACTACGGGGTATGGGATTTTTATTGAGAATATGCTGGACGCGGCGGCGTAAGGCAGCGGAAAGGAGAGTCAGCATGGATTTTCAGCAAATGCCCATTGGGTTCGCCATGGCGCTGGCACAGAATTCTGCGGCTATGGAAGCCTATGCGGCGCTTTCCCGTGAAGCGCAGAGCGACATTCTGACCCGGGCGCACGGTGCCCGTTCGGAAGCGGAAATGCACAGGATCGTATCCGGAATCGTAAACAGCTGAGGGCGGGGATATCCCCGCCCTCAGTCTGCAAACGGCCAGTCCGCAGACTGACCCCAACATATTTATGCTAACATAGCGCAGGGAATATGTCAACGATAAATTGGTTAATACGCTGTAATTCTATGTTATGCAGTAAATAAAATGGTATATTTTATACAAAATTCCGGGTTGCATTTCAGAAAGGAATATGTTATTTTATAGACACAAAGAGGTGATACCAATGTACAGGTAAATCTTCTCAGAGACGACGGCTTCCCAAGGTAAATCTCCCGATCATATATGGTCTTCCCAAAATGTAAAGAAAGGAATTTTCACGGGAGGAATTCCAAATCTGTAAGGCGGAACGCCGACGTCTACTCCGCAGAAAGAGAGGTTAACCAACAGATGTTAGATACCAAGATCGCAGAGGAATGACCCTCGGCGGCTGTCGTGACAGCAGGCCGGGGGTTATTTCTATTGTCCGGTTTTCCACCTGTTGGACACGGTGCGCGCTGCCTGAAAAAATCAATGGACAGTCTGCCGTTTCTATGGTAGAATCGTCCCAGTATATCCGTCGGGAGGCACTTTTTATGCAGGGCGAATTGCCGTCGCAGCGCATTACGGAGGGCGTGATCTGGAAGCAGCTGCTTTTCTTTTTCTTTCCCATTCTGCTTGGGAGCTTTTTCCAGCAGATGTACAATACCGTGGACACCATCATCGTCGGCCGGTTCGTCGGCACCCGGGCGCTGGCGGCGGTGGGGTCTACCTCCGCACTGCTGAACCTGATGAACGGCTTTTTCATCGGACTGAGCACCGGTGCGACGGTGCTGCTGTCCCAGTTTTACGGCGCGAAAAGTAAGCAGGGCGTGCAGGATACCCTCCATACCGGCGTGGCGCTGTCGCTTGTGCTGGGCGCGGTAGTGATGACGCTGGGCTACTCCCTCGGCCCTAAAATTCTGGGGCTGATGAACACCCCGGAAAGCTGCATGGACGACGCCGTTCTGTACATAAAAATCTATTTTGCCGGCGCGATCGCCTCCATGCTCTACAACATGGGCGCGGGCATTCTCCGGGCCATGGGCGATTCCCGAAAACCTACCATGTTCCTGATGGCTGCCTGCGGGGTCAACATCGTGCTGGACATCCTGTGCGTGGTGGTGCTGAAGCTGGGCGTGGCGGGGGCCGCCATTGCGACGGTCTTCTCTCAGGTGGTCAGCGCGGGGATGGTCACGGTGGCGCTGCTCCGCCAGCCGGAAGAAACACGGCTCTCCCTGAAAAAGATCCGCTTTCAGGGCGGACTGCTGAAACGCATCCTTTACGTTGGCGTCCCGGCGGGACTGCAATTCGTGACATTTGACCTTGCCAATCTTCTGATACAGTCCGGCATCAATTCCTTCGGAGACGTGGCGGTGGCGGCATGGACGGCATATGTTAAGACCGACAGCCTGACTTGGATGATCTCCGGCGCTTTCGGCGTATCGGTGACCACCTTCGTGGGGCAGAATTTCGGCGCGCAGAAATACGACAGGATTCGTCAGAGCGTCTGGGTCTGCATGGGTATGAGCGTGGTGCTGACGGGGGCGATGAGCGCGCTGGTCATTACGTTCCGCCCCTTCATTCTGGGAATTTACACCACCGACCCGGCGGTGATCAGGCTGGGGGCGTATGTCATGGCGTGGACGGTGCCGTTCAACGTGCTGTTCATGCCGGTGGAGGTATTCGCCGGAGCCATGCGGGGCACCGGATGTTCGGTGCTTCCCACGGTCATCACCTGCGTATGCGTGTGCGTGTTCCGGGTGGTGTGGATCTTCACGGTGGTGAGGACGTGGCACAGGATCGAGCTGCTGGCCGTCTGTTACCCCCTGAGCTGGCTGCTGGCGGCGACGGTATTTTCGATCGTATATTTTCAGGGCGGCTGGCTGCGCAGGCGCATCGCGCAGTGCGGCATGGAACCGGAAGTACGGGTATAGGAGGAAAGAGAATGAAAATAAGATTTTTACGGCTGATCGCGCTGGTTCTGACGGCGGCAGTGCTGCTGTCCGGCTGCGGCATGGTGGACTTTGGCGAGTATTTCGGCGCTGTGCGTTCGCTGGTGGATGGGAACGCCATTGTCCCCTACGAGAGCATGACCTACGAGCGCCCGGACATGACCCAGCTCCGGCAGACGCTGGACGCCGCCTGCGAGGCGGCGGAAGGGGACGATGTTTCGGCCATTCTGGACGGGATATACGACTTTTACGACGCCTATGACTGGTTCAGCACCTACTACGCGCTGGCGGATATCCATTACTGTGCAGATCTGACGGACACCTACTGGGAGGACGAGTACAACTACTGCACCCAGAACGCGGCCACGGTGGACGCCGCCTTACAGGAGCTTTACCGGGCGCTTGCCCAGTCCCCCGCCCGGGAGAAACTGGAGCAGGATGAATATTTCGGCGAGGGCTTTTTTGACAGCTATGAGGATGAGGAAAGCGTCTGGGACGAGACCTTCACCGCCATGCTGGAGGAGGAAGCCCGGCTGCAAACCCGGTATTACGAGCTGTCCGCTCAGGCGGCGGACTATCAGGACGATACGCAAGGCTACTATGACGCCTGCGCGGACGGCATGGCGTCCCTTCTGGCGGAGCTGATCGCCGTCCGGCAGGAGATAGCGGAATACTGCGGCTATTCGGATTATCCCCAGTTTGCCGAGGACTTCTACTTCTACCGGGACTACACTGCCGCGGAGGAAGAGCGGCTTCTGGAGGACATCCGCCGGGAGCTGGTGCCGCTGTACCGGGAGCTGGACGCCGGCGCATGGGAGGCGACCGGTGAGTACGCTTTGGAAAGGGAGACCCTCAACTACTTAGCCACGGCGGCAGAGGGCATGGGCGGTACGGTCAAGGAAGCCCATGACCTGATGAAGACGGCGAAGCTCTACGACACCGGCTACGGGGAGAACAAGTACAATTCCTCTTTTGAGCAATACCTGACCAGCTATCAGGAGCCGTTCATCTTCATGAACGCCACGCTGACGGCCTATGACAAGCTGGTTCTTGCCCATGAATTCGGCCACTTCTGCAATGACTATGCCAGCTACGGCAGCGTCGCCGGGGTGGACGTGTCGGAATTCTTCTCCACGGGCATGGAGTATCTGAGTCTGTGCTACGGCGGGGAAGACCTGACCCGGGCAAAAATGGCGGACAGCCTTGGCAATTACGTGGAGCAGGGAGCGTATGCCAGCTTTGAGCGGCAGATGTACAGCCTGACCGGCGACGCGCTGTCTGCGGAGGGACTGTACGCGCTGTACGAGCAGGTCGCGCTGGACTTCGGCTTTGACAGCGTGGGCTACGACCGGCGGGAGTTCGTGGACGTGACCCATTTCTATACGAACCCTATGTACGTGTTCAGCTATGTGGTCAGCAACGACGCGGCGATGCAGCTGTATCAGCTGGAGCAGGAGCAGCGGGGTGGGGGTCTTGAGCTGTACGAGCAGAATCTGACGACGGAGGAATCCTATTTCCTGGCCTTCCTGGACAGCGCCGGACTGGAAAGTCCTTTTGAGGCGGGAAGAATCAGCTCGGTCAAGGCAGTTTTTGAATCGGTGCTGGAGTAATTTGAACGGAATCCGCCCTTGGCTCTCCCTCTGGGAGAGCTGTCACCGAAGGTGACTGAGAAGGGCATTGCGGCCTTACTTACCCTCTCCGTCCTCGCTGCGCTCGTCCACTTCTCCCAAAGGGAAAGGCAAGGGGTGCTTTGCATCTTTTTGACGAAACGGCGCATACTGTATGCGAGGTGAGAACGCCGTGAAAGAGGACGAAAAGAAGCCGCTGTCATGGGAAGTGGCCGACCCCAAGCCCCCGGTCATCCAGTCGGGGCATATGGAGAGTCGGAAAGAGAATTGAGCAGGAAACTGCGCAAAAAACCGGGAAGGGCATTGCCCTTCCCGGTTTTGTGTATGAAAGCCACGCAGAGGCAAATCGCCAAACTGGAAGTTATCGATTTCTTTGTGCGCTATATCTAACGGACAGCACAATGCTTACTGATGCGGTAATGACCTTTGCAAATACGGTGCTCCACCAAATCATGATTTGACCGCCAAACACCGGCGGCAGCAGCAGTATCAACACCAGCATGATGATGGGTTCGATAAATGTCAGAACATAGGACAGCACACTTTTTTCGGTTGCGTAGAAAGCCGCCGTGGAAACTCGTGTGATGGCGTCAAACGGAACCGACACAAGGAAGATCGGCATGACCTTTATGACCCCTGCGTTTACCTCGGCAGATGAACCGAACAGTAGTCCAATCTTTCCACGGAGCAGGTAAATCAGAATCGCACTGATTACCGCCAAAACCATGGAAAATTCATACGCCAGCGTTTTGGTTTGTTTGAGCGATTTTTCTTCGCCTGCTCCGTAGAACTGACTCATGAGCGGCTGGCTACCATCACCGACACCCTGCAAAAGAAGATAAACAATGCAGATGATATAGGAGATACAGGCATAGGTGGCGATAGCCTCCTGTCCGCCATAAGAAACCGAAAATCGGTTGATGATCACAAGAGAGATATTTGGGGCAAGGGTCAAGCCAAATGGAGCAAGTCCGATTTTTAATATCTGAAATGCCGTTTTCGGGGTATCAACAGGTGCGATTTTCAGAGTGAGGTTCTTTTTGATGGCGCAATACACGAGTGCAACCGCCATGGTAACTCCCTGCCCAATAATGGTCGCCAATGCCGCACCGTACATGCCCCGTCCAAGAACCCACACAAAAGTATAGTCAAGAGCAATATTGGTAGCAAAGCCGCAGATCATAGCGATCATTGCCCACAAAGAACCGCCGTAATTACGCATAAACGGAACCAGTCCGGTGCCGAACACCTGTAAAATCGCTCCAAGGGCAATTACCTTGATATACTCATTTCCCAGAGTAAGCAACTCGCCCGATGCACCAAGGGCAGAAAGGATTTTCTCTGAAGTGAAGAAAACGGTGACAGTCAGGACAGCGCTGAAAAGAAGCATCAGCCATGTTGCACCGGCAACGAAATCCCGTGCTTTTTTCTCATTTCCTGCTGCTTTCAGAATGGAGTATTTGACTGAACCACCCATTCCGATTCCTGTCCCTACGGATTGCAGGACCGCCGTGATGGGATATGCAATGTTGATTGTGGAAAGTCCGGCATCCCCGATTGAGTTGCCTACAAAGAAACCGTCAACGATGGCATACACCCCGGAAAGCGCAAAGGATAACACGGACGGAATCACATACTGAAAGAAAGTCCGCTTGTTATTCACTGCCCAGACCTCCGCTCAGCTCTCTTTCAAAGAGAAGATTGAAAAGGTCAAGAATTTCACACATGGATTGGAGCCGTTCGTTCCCGATTGTTCTATAAACCTTCTCCTCGGCTTTTCGTAAAGGCGCAATCATTCTGTGGGCGTATACCTGTCCGCTTTCAGTCAAGACGATCCGCTTCTCACGTTTATCGCCCTCGCTGGCCTCCAACAGTAAATAGCCCTTCTTTTGAAGTGCGCTCACGACCGTATGAACCGTCTGTTTTTGCATACCGAAATTCTCTGCGATCTGCTTTTGCGTCAGTTCTCCCATGGATTCCAGCGCATACAGCACCATCATTTCCGGGTATCCGACGCCAAGTACCGAAGCTGCTTTTGTATATAGAGCAGTGCTTTTCGCCCACGCAACGTTAAAATGATTGTTTTCCATAAGTCCCCCACTTACAAATAGTATTTGTAAATATTATTATAGTATATTGTGAGGACTATTGTCAAGGGCGTATGGAGCAACAAATTTCGGTTTGTTGAACCAACATTCCGTACAGCACCCACGAAACCCGACGGCAAGCGGTCAGCAAGCGCCTACACCGGGCAGCGTTTCTCCACCCCAAAGAGATACCGCTCCTTAAGTACAAAATGAAACCGGGAAAGACTTTCGCCTTTCCCGGTCATTCTCATTTCAGCAATCAGCCGTTGGCGCGCATCTGAGCGAAGCACTCGCTGCAGTACACGGGACGGTCGGACTTGGGCTGGAAGGGAACCTTCGCCTCGCCGCCGCAACGAGCGCAGGTAGCGGTGAAGAACTCACGGGGGCCACGGGTAGCGTTCTTGCGAGCGTCACGGCAAGCCTTGCAGCGCTGAGGCTCGTTCTGGAAGCCTTTTTCTGCATAAAATTCCTGTTCTCCTGCGGTAAAAATGAAAGTCTTTCCGCAGTCTTTGCATACGAGTTCTTTGTCTTGATACATAAATGTTAAACCTCACTGTACGTTTTTGTCTTTCGACCGTTTAGTAATTGCCCATGTCCGGAATCGCACCGAACAGTAAAAACCAAAACAAGTGACTACCGGTCAAAAAAACTTGACCAAAGCTTAAAACATGGATGCAAATCTGCTTACCCCGTGCAGGTATAGAAAATTGCAATCAGGATTAAAGTCGAGTCGTCTCTGATGATTCCACTACTTCTTTTTCTGGGCGTTAAAAATATCAGATCGGATATCATTTTTTAGTTTTCAACAAAAACCGAGTGTCATTTTCTAATAAAATTCCTCACCTTCTTTTTAATTCGCATAAGAGCGTTATCGACAGCTTTCACTGAAATTTTAAGAGTCTCGGCGATCTCGTCGTAACTCTTGTCCTTTAAATACTCTGAAAGCACGTTTCTTTCGAGAAGAGAAAGAGATTTTTTAAAGCCGCTGAAAAAAGTCTCCGCGTCATTTCTGCTTATTACCCCATCTTCCAGAGATGAAGTATTATCAACAAAAGCAGTCTCGTCAAAAATCTCGGACAGATCGTCCTTTCTCAATTTTTTATATGCCGTAAGCATACTGTTTTTCACGCATATTCTTATATAAGTTTTAAACGGAACCCCTATTGACGGGTCAAAAGAAGAATACGCGCTGTGAAGACCGAGGATGCCCTCTTGAATAAGATCCTCCCTGTGTCTTTCCGGAAAAGAAGAAGCGATTGTCCGAAGCATAGGCATGGATTTTGTAAGTAATTCTTCAAAATCCGAAAACTCTTCCATATATCTCTCCTTTCTTCAAAAAAACACAAAAACCCCGCAGACTCTACCAAAAGGCCGAGTCCGTGGGGTCGGTTTTCAAAAATCACGCATTCAGCCGTATTTTATTTTCAGGAAAAAATCAGTTGATAATCGTCTCCTCCGTATCCATATCAAAAAGATGTATTTTTGCCATATCGATAGCGATATTGATAACATCTCCCGATTTCGCGGTTGAATATGGTGAAACTCTCGCCGTGAATTTATTGTCCTGAACATCAAGATACAAATACGTTTCCGCGCCCATAAGCTCAACGACTTCAACGTTCGCCGTAATAACATTGTCCTTGAATTTTTCCAGATTCTCAGGTTCGTCATAAATACATTCCGGACGAATACCCATTATGACTTTCTTTCCGCCATAGCTCATAAGTTTGTCATATCTCTCGGTCTCAACCTTAGCCTTGGGAATTTTAAGACTGAAATCGCCGAATGT
>ERZ825896.2706-NODE-2706-length-16367-cov-3.856486_pt1 | contig 16367 bp, 18 predicted proteins | sample MGYA00519858_ERZ825896 | MGnify/ENA primary metagenome ERZ825896 (study PRJEB31778, sample SAMEA3449214) | human gut metagenome | biome: human gut; feature: human-associated habitat; material: faeces | place: United Kingdom | collected 2010/2012 ...
CCTCGTCCGACACGTCGGGCGGGGTTGTTCAAGCTTTGGCAACTTCAAAAGGCCTGAAACCGGATCAAGTGAAATGTTACAGCGAATATTGCCATCCTTTTTCTTAGAATAGACCGCATTCGTTGTATAAGACTTCTTTGCAAATTTTCTGGATTTGAATTTCGGATAGCGGGAAGTCTTTTTGAAAAAGCGGCTGAATGCAGCATCCAGATGTAACTGTACATTTGCCAGTGCCAGAGAATCCACTTCATTTAGCCAGCTGCATTCATCCAGATCTTTGTAATCAGCAGGCGTATTTGCCGATACTTCTCCGATCTCGGAATAGAGCGTGTTGTGATCCCCGAGCATTCGGTTCCAAAGATAACGGCAGCATCCAAATGTCTTATCTTCCTGAGTTGCATCCTGTTCCGAAGGTATTCCATAGAACTGGTATGCCATTTGTCCACAGTTCCCATTACTCGTTTTCTTCCTCATGTGGCTCCTTTCTGGCGGCTCTGCCTTTCTTCTCATTCATTCCCTGGCTTTCTATGTATTTGCGAATCACTTCAATTGGTGCGTCTCCAGTTGTCAGCAGACAAAAACTCTGGCTCCAGAAGGTTTCTTTCCATAACTTCTCCCGTAGTTGTGGATATTCCTTTTTCAGTAATCGGCTGCTTGCACTCTTATAAGCATTTAAGAAGCGGCTGATCTGTGTATTCGGATGAGCACGAAATAGAATCTGAACATGATCCACATCATGCTTCCACTCAACCAATGTAATGTGATAATTTTCACCAATGTACTCAAAAATCTCCTTTGCTCGTGCAGAAATTACATCGTCAAAGACTTTTCTGCGATATTTGGTTGCTAATATAAGATGATAATTCAGTAAGAATACTGAATGCATGTTTCTGTCTAATTCCATTGTAATCGCCTACTTTTCTATATTATCGACTGATTTGATTTTACCATAAAAGAAGCAGAATGTCAATAAAATAAAAAAGAGGCAATTCATCCCGCCATTTTAGAAGTGGGGGACTTCTTGCCTATCAATGTTAAACTGGATCTTGTTTCACTTCCTTCGTCTGCACCACGCTGATGGCCAACGATGCTGAAATCTTGGCATGGACTTCCATGTATCAAGATAGCTGGCTTTAGATTCCAACCTACGACAGACTGTGCTTTATATGGTAGCTCTTAGTAAAACATGTTGTTGTAGGACCGAACTGCGCTTTCGTCGATCTCAACATAATCAATCGCCTTTGTAGGTATATTCAAATTTTGCAGCGCACATCTGGGGCTTCCGATTCCTCCGAACAGTTCCAGAATTTGCACTGGTCGTTTTTCTAAGTACTTACTCATTTTTTTGTTAATTTCTTCTTTCTGTTGGTTCTTTTTGTGGGATGCAGTTCCTTTTGCAGTATCTGCATTACTTTGTTTTACTACCAGTATTGCTACATTGAGACACTCTCTTGAATTGCTTTAGTTGACTATCTGTCAGCTCCGGACAATCTTCATCAAAAGTAATGGGCCTGCTGGCTGCATCTTTAAGCATCTGTTGCTGCTGTTCTGTTGGTTTCTTTGTTATGTCAATATTCATATGTTTCATAATGTTTTTCTCCTATTAGAAAAGGGCAATTCCGGCCCCAGCGAATATGAAAAATAGTGCTATTGCAAACAGCAAAATGCAACGATCCGTCAAAGGAGTGTCTGTTGGTATGAATTTGTCTTCAGGTACTAATGTTTTGCATAATTTAACCATACATTTATAGAAACGGACAAGAAATACAATTCCAATACAGAAAACTCCTGCACTAATTATTCGAAGTATTGCATTTTGTGTATAGCGAGGATTCCAATTAACATTATCATTGCGAAGTACCACTTCCATCAAGACTAATGCCAATGGCATACTGATATATATACCAATCCAGTATCGCGATTTTTTATCATGCGTTTTTCCTAATATCTCCTTAAAAAAGATGCCTGCAAGACATACTAGGAGAACATATCCACAAATAGTTCTTCCCCAATTTATAAAAAATACAATGTCCATGACTCATATGATAAGGAGAACACTTTTAATGATTAGCTAAAAAGTGTTCGCGGATTCCTTTCTGGATAGCGTTAGCTTTCCTTATAATCTTTGTGTGCCGACATTCGCTTGAACTGCTTTAGCTGATCGGCGGTCATTTCGGGGCAATCCTCATCAAAAGTAATCGAGGATTTTTCTGCTTGCTCTAGCATCTTCATTTCTTCCTTACTAAGATCTTTAGGTAGGTCAGTAAGTTTCATCGTAATCATCGTTTATCCACCTTTCTCTTGACTGCGACAGTTGTTAATCTGGCAGAGGATTCTCCACTGCCAGATTACTAAAAACGAGAATACAGATCAGCTGGAATCCACTCTTTTAAATCTTCGGTTTTTAGTTGCCATTGAATCCAGCTATCGTTACTCTCTGTATTCGATGTAAAGGATTCAGATAGATAAGTCTTTGATAGATCCTCTAGTATTTTGCCGTTGATCAATCCAAAGGAAATATTTTCACGCTTTTGAAAATCTTGGGCGAATTTCTTTGCCTCATCCGAGAAATCGCTAGTTGTAATAAAGATTATGTAGTCAAGATGTCTTGGATAGGCCATGCATGCGCCTACAAGCTTCTGCAGCATTGGTCTTCCGATCTTAGAGTCAACGGCATAACACTTACATTCCACAATGCCGTATTTTCCATCTGTATCATGTACGATTACATCATAACCACCATCATTTGTTCGTTGTGTTGTTTTCGCATCTTTTCCCATCGCGCGAAAAAGCATTGCACAATACTCTTCAAACTCGAATGGATTGCTCTGGAAACGATGATGAAGCTGTTTCGAAGAACCACTACTATACATTCTTTGCTGCTGATGAAGCAATTGCCGTTTCTCTAGTTCTTGGCTACAAGGAGCAATATCAATCCCCTGATCGCGTAAATGTCGAACGAGACGAACCATTTGAAGAGGATTTTTCATAAAAATTTGGTAAGAATCTATCAACAGGCAGCTGATCTTCCATTCAACGCGATTATCTTTTCGCCGCATGTCACGCGTACCATCTCCATTTGCATATTGCCAGCATGGAAATTGTAATACATAACTGTTATGACCAGGCATTCGTCGTTTGATGACAGTTTGTTTGGGTAATCGGCTAATTCCATATTTTCTTGCCACATGCCGAGGCAACCATATCCGATAAACTATTTTTGAAGTAACAGCAATCAAAATAACAAGTGCTATAAATTTGCCCCAGCGAAAAATAGGTTGTATTTTTGCTGATAGCGTTTGCGTGTCTATGAGAGTTTGTATATCAATCATGTTTCAGTTACCAGTTCTTTCTTGACGTCATACGGATTACGATCGCAAGCGTCATTTTAATCTTATTCTGTATTACTATTTTATGCAGTTTGCAGAGACTTCTGCGTCAACCTGTGCCTTTCGAATTGAGTCACTTAGCAGTAATCCCCGCGCATGCCAACGAAGTGCTGTAATAGCACCACTTCCCGCAAGCTCCTCGGCTTGATTCCATACGGCTTCACCGAAGCGCTCGATGAAATAGTCTTGTGCCTTCCGGGAGAATACATCCATGCCACCAGTTTTTAGTTTCATGTAGTCGGCAAATCTATGATTTGTTTTTTTGTAAAAAGAACAAATTTGCTGCGCACAGGATAAATGAATTCCTTCCTTTTTAACTAGGCTTTCTGCTGTTGTGTCTTCCTTCCAGACTCCGTTTAGATTGTTAGGAATGGACTGCTGAGGTGAGTTTTGTTGTTTAACAGATTGTTGTCGGCGTTGTTGTTGATCGACGGAAGGCTTCCTGTCAGGAATGGAAAACGACTGGGATGTTTCTTCAGATGTTGCAACATATCCTTCATCAGGAATGAGAGTAGGCCTTGATTCCATTGCTTGAGTGGCCAACTCATCACATTTTTCGTTGTAAGTGTCTCCATTATGACCTCTTACCCATCGAGTAGCTATCGTTCCCATTCGAAGTATCTCGGCATCCAGTTGACTCCACAGATCTGTATTTTTCTGCTTTTTCCATTTTCCTGAAATTGTGTTTAACAAATATTGACTGTCTGAATGTAGGAAAACATTACATCCGTCTGGAATCTGCTTTAGAGCGACAATGGCAGCCATAACTTCCATTCTATTATTAGTAGTGCTTAAGTACCCTTGATTGCGTTCTGTAATTTCTCCAGTTTCTGTATCAATGATCACAACGCCAAGTCCTCCAGCTCCACCAGGATTTCTCTTGCAACCTCCATCGGTATATACAATTCTGTCCCATTTTGTTAACAGATTAATTGCGCCAACATCGGATGTTTGCGTATGTTCTGCTACGAGGACTTTGCGATTACGCTTATTTCTACTTGCCATGAAAAATCTCCTTTGCCAGTTTCTGTACATATTATTGCATATCTGGAAAACTGACACAAGGGGACTCGCCAGAAATTGGTAGCAAAGTTCTTGCAAATAAAAAGAAATGGAGCTATACTTAGAAAGGAATGAAGTTAGCAGAATTACGAGGTACTTACATGCGGTGCTAATAGTCTCATGGTAATGTAAGCACTCGTTTCCCTGCAAGTGCAGGGATGATCCTATTGCAAAAATATCGGCGCTTATTACAGTAATTTTTCCCTGCAGGTGCGGGGATTATAGGTCAATTACTCCCGACCCTGAATGGATCGGGGCTTGCTTATCGAATCTGTGAACTATTCCCTTGCCTTCGCGCTACACGTGCTTAGAGGAAGGAGCTTCGATCCGAAGATCTCTTGTTTCTCGCTTACGAGGATTACGATCTTGGTAGTATGTCAAGCGAAGCTACAAACATATACATATCGTAAAAAGAAAGTTTGATATTGGTGCGGCTTAAATATTCGATTGGTATCTTCAGTAGTTGCGCTTGAGCTATCATATTATCAAAAAGCGTATGACTCAAATGTGCTGTGACAAAGAATACGACATCGGCTTTACGAATGGACAAGCTGCGATTAACCCCGGACTCTTCATCTGTGATAAATTGCCAGTTTGGAAGCTGCGCCCTGACTTTCTTAACCCAGATAGGATGTCCACCAACTATTACACCATGAACCTTTTTCAACTCCTTCATTTGAGTTACATCTAATTCTTCTAAATCGGCTTCTTCTGCATATGGCTTAGATTCATTTTTAAGAGAATGATCCGGAGGCATGTGTATTCCATTATGTTCAACTTCTTCACTTTTTTGTAGTTTTTCCTGCAAATATTGATTTCTGCGAGTTAACTTCTCAATTTCAGTTGACAAATTTGCAATTTGTTGATTTTTCCTATCAATTTCAGCCTTATGCAATGTGCGTTCATTCGCAAGTGTGGTATGCAATTGTTTAACAGTTTTCTGCAGATAATCGACTTGCAATTGAATCTGTTCTTGATTATGTGTAAAGTAGTAGTCTTTCGCTTGGCGATATGCTTTACATATTACTAATAAGAAAAACACATCTGCCGCATAGGATTTCAAATCTTGAGAGGGCATATCTTTACATGCCCGCGAAAGCGCATATGAAATAGCAATTTTTTTAACATCCTGTTGCGTAAACTGCATTTCTTCACAAATAGAATTCCAGGAAAGGTTTTCCATTTCGAAAAATGGTAAATAGGGATGATAGGTATCAGGGTTTTGTAAAAATGAAAACAAAAAGTTTTCACATTTAGGAAGTTCCTTAATGTAGTGCTCAATTTCATCTTTTTGATCTGATTGATAAAAGAGGTTATCATCAGATAGCGTTTGCACATATTCTTGCCGAGCAAGTATCAGCTCATCCATTGATTCCTGATTTTCAATCTGATCCTCTTCTACTAAATAGTTTACAAAAAAATACGCTGCTGCAATAGTTCCAGTAACCTGATCTTCAGACGATACATACTTTGAATTTTTGTTAAGTGCCTGCACTACAAGTTCATCAAAATCAATAATGTTGTTACGAGGTATATTCCTACACATATTATACAATTTTCGGTATCCTTTTTGAAATAACATAGTAACAGATGCATCCGCTAGTAAAAATTGTTCCTCAAGTGTGTCATCATCATATTTTGTAATGCAAAACTCTATCATTCCGAGTGCTTTTCGATATGCGTCCTCAGTCGATAGAGAAAATCTTTGAGAAAAAGCATTATTATAAAATTTACTTTTTCGAGCGGCATTATAATATGTTGAAGGATTCTTCTGATATTCGCGTTCTAAGTCTTGTCTTATATGTTTCGCTGTTGCCAGCGCAAGAGCCCAAAATGGAATCAGTTCTATGTCATCTTTTTCTGTAGTTAGTTGTTCTGGCATTGTATACATAGGCTCCTTTATCTATTGATTTTAGGAATCTGGCGCGGGAACCCTCGGCCATTCAATGACCGAGTTATTGACAATAACAAAGATGCTCCCGACAAAATATCAGGAGCATTACAATGGCTATTTGAAATACTCCCACGGTTTTAACCGTGGGAGTTCCCACCAAATTTTTGTAAAGTTCCTGATAGTCGGTGTTATGACCGTTCGGAACCCCAACCGTGAGTCGAAATATCACGGTTTCATTAACTGAATTTTAGCAAATGTTTTTTGAAAAATCAATAGTCTACACAATAATTTTTCAAGCGATGGAAGCCTCACTTGGATGAAGCAACTCGATTTGGGGTGTTTTTGCCGAACAAAGCAAAAAGGCTCCAGTGCCGTAACACTGAGGCCTCTTTTGTGTGACCAAACATGGGCAACACGCTATCCTTTTCTTGGTTTCTTATTATATCATATTTTTTATTAGACGGCAAGCAATTTGTCTCATGTCGTACAAAAAGCCTCTGCCGCAGCTTCGAAGAGATCGTATCGCTACATATGGCAGAGGCTTTGCTTTGAGAATTCATTACTTGCCAAAATACATCGTAACCGGATCAGAAACATTGATTTCGTCATATGTATCGCTGTCCACTACTGCTACAGAGAATTCGAAGGACTCAAGCTCATCCTTTGAACAGTAATTTTCATCGTCCGGGTAAAGATCAACTGTTCCCTTTGCCTTTTTGTGCGCTGTCATGTTTGCCGAGAAAATCGAGTAGAACATGTAGTCGTTAAGAGATTCCTCATCAAACATGACAGTGATTTTTTGATCTGTTAGATTTTCCATGGAAAAGTTAATGGAATATCCGTCAGAATACTCGGAATCTGTCAGACCAGTGTATGTGAGGATTACATAGTCGTCCTGATATACAATATCTCCCTCTTTAACAACATTATCCCCACGCAATGTCTGTAACTCTGCTTTTAACTCTGCGATCTGCTTCTCTAACTGACTGATCAGATTCTGAATCTCGAATGCTCGATCTGTTCCCTCTGCACCGCCAGTGGCACTCTCCTCTTCGCTTTCCACCTCAATAGTAGTTTCGACCTCTGTGCCTGTCTCCTCTGCCATTACTGGCACCGTAGTTGACAGAAGTATAGCTGCAGCTAGCGCATATGCATATCTTCTCATAGTGTAAGTCCTCGCTTTCGTAAATATTTGTTTTTATTTTACCAACAGAATAAATGTTTGTCAACAACTTCTCCGGTTTCCCATAGCGCAAATGGTCGGCTACCAGAATCACGATTTCTTGCGACTTTCGTGGGTAAAATACTGCATCCGGCAAACACCTATCACATTGCCTACTTTTGCGTAAATGTTTACTTTACATAGTAAACATATGTAATACGATAAGGGCGATAAACTTGCAATTTTTGAATCACATTCTTCTGCGAACCAAGGCAATTATCAATTTCAATCCCCGGCACTTTAGGCACACAAAAAAGTGGCAGAGATACCACTGTTTGGTAGCCTCTGCCACTGAAATCTTTACAAAAATTATAATGATTCTTTGTTTTGTCAAAAAATTAAGCGGGAAAGCCCACGATTTTAGCCATGGAAGTATGTCAATTTTGGATTCCTTCCACTGTCATGCCTTCAACCTGTATGCAGTTTCCTTTCTCAATTTTCACACTATTTAGTTCAGTCAAGTATAGGGACGAAACCGCCTTAACACCCTGCTTAAGCAAATCCTCTTTTGATTTTTCATCGATCATCGGATAAGCAAGTAAGTAGTCATTTTCAAGGAAAGCTGCATAGGACTCATACTGGTAAAAATATCCCTGTCCCGTTCCCGATACAGCAAATGAATACTCTCCTACCGGAATATCGTCACCTCCGATATAGGTGCCAGGTTCCAAAATCAACTTATCGTCTTGCTCCAAAATCAACTGTTCCAATTTGGAAATCCGATCTTCCAACTCTTCTACCTTTTCCTCTAAAGTCGAAATTCTTTCTTCGTCTCCCAAATCCTCCGCATACAAGGCAGAGGCACTTCCAAAGCCAATCGCTGCGGTTAATAACAATGCAATACTTTTCTTCATCATCCTCATGATAATTCTCCCTAATGTATTTCCAAATGAAACTGGTGAGATGCATCAGGCAGAGGGTTCTCTGCCTGTGATCCCATCAATTGTTTGTTAGCTGAATATGCACATACCCTGCAAATCCTTCATCCGACTCAGGGACAGTTATGGTTTTTGTGACCGGTTCCTGTTTTGGAAGCCGTACTGTGACCTCGAATGTATCTCCTGCAGTCTGGTGCATATCCAGTATGTGTAAAAGTATTTTCGGACTGTTTATATCCTCTCCGTTCACAGAACAGAGCATACTACCCACTGACAGGATGCTTACGGCAGGCATACAGACGATAACAGCGCATGCCTCCTCAAAGCCTACAGTCATGGCTGCGTCCTTACCGTACCATCTGACAACACCAACCTTCCAGACAATCCGGACCTTTTTCCGAAGCGGCTTCCATGTATTCGGGATACCTTTTGTATAGTACGGTGCGATCCCAGCGTCCGTTCTTTGTTGCGAAGGTAATGCACGGAAGCTTCCTGTCCATACACACAGTTGCATATCTGCACGTCCTGCACACTGCCTTCTCAGCCTCGTACCACAAGTTTGCAAAATCAGGAGCAGCCGGCATCGCATGCTCCACAAGCTCTGTCTGATCAGGAAGTTTTCTTATGTCACTGATCAGATTAAGAGACGTCTCCAGTTCAAAATGCAAGAAAAGCACTTAACGTTAGATAAATGTCAGTGCAGCGAGCGCTATAGCGGTCAACTAATTCTGTATTTAAGCAATAATTTTCATAATACTCTGATTCTGTTCCAGAAATTTGACCAGCAGAGTTATAAAGCGAAGAAGATGATGATTGATACAAATGTGTTCCGTAAGTTGAGTAGTTCACATTTTTCTGATCAGAATCAAACCATCTTGATGCTTCGATTCTGGCGGTTGGAATTTGAAGCATAGTTATTGGCGTTGCTGATGCTTCTGCAAGCGCCTCTTCCGATGCAGTATCAGTAAGCATCAGGAATCCGGTACCCATACGGGCAGAGGCTGTTAAAAAATCGTTACAAAACTGATCTGCATCAGATGCATTGTATAAGCAGTTTCGATCACCGATAAGACAATCAAATTCAACTACCGCTGTTAAGTGATTACGATATTCGGGAGAAACTGCATCGAAAAATTGATATTCTCCCGCCCTGGCTTTTGCCGAGTCATCAAAAAAGCCAATATCAATATTGTAGAGGGGATGGATATCATCTGCTTTAAATTGAGTCGACAGTGCCATTAACAACGCAACAGCAGAAGTCCCAGTGTCAGCTGGTGTCTCAGCTGAAGTGTATTCGGCAGCAGTATCATAATAACATGCAAGAAAAATACTTTCGTCGGATGTCCCGTCGAAGTGGACAATATAATTATCAGCGGTAAGTGGACTTATATATCGTGATGTTGTTGCAACAGTTTCCACCGGCCCACTCTCGGATGTTTCATTTTCGGATGTTTCATTTTCGGATGTTTCTGCAGTTGGTACGCAAACATAAGGGATACCATCTAAGAATACGGTTCCTGTTGGTGCTTCTGGTATGTCTGTTTCAACATCTGCCTGTTCACTTGATAATGAATCATCAGAAGAGGCAGAGGTATCAATATATTCGCCTTGCACTTTTTTAGAGTTAGCAATGTAGACTGTACATCCGGCATCAGTCAGTGTATCATAGATCCATTCTCCAGCAAGTTTCTGTGCTTGTGAGCCACTAGAGCGATCAGGAAATTGGGTGCATAATATTTCTTGGAAATTGGCGGCGGTGGCCGCCACATCAAGAGAAGAATCTGCCTTTGTGTGAACGGCCGGAATCAAATTTGCAAAAGCAATGGTGCATATAGAAACTATATATAATTTAGAACCTTTCAATCTTTACAGCCCCCTTTCTTTGGAGACATATCAGCAAATGTATCTGCATCAAGTCGATTTTGTTTATCAAGCAAATTTGAGATATTATAGCCGTGGCGAGTGCCAGGAAGTTGAACAGCGGAACTCAAACTTGCTTTTTTCATTTGCATAGTATACCGTTCGCTAATTCCTGCATATTGTGCAATGCTGGAATTATCAGCGCCATCTGACAAAAACATGCGTTGCAAAGAAGCACTGCGGATTGACATAATTGTATAAGGTTCCAGAAGTATACCTGAATCAATAAGTGGCTGCTGTGCTTTGCGACAATTTCTCTGTAAGTCACGCGATGAAAGATGCAAACCTCCTTGATTATGAAAAAGCCAATCATCTCCAAAGTAACCACTTTGCGTAAAAAAGCTTTCTACTTCTTTCATAAGATCTGATCGAATAATTAACAGACGTTCAGAAGAACCAGAAATTTCCAATAGATATTTTCCATCTTCATTTCTGAAAGAAGTTGTTTTTAAATTAACAACTTCGCCTGGAGTTAATGCACACTCATAAGCGAGAAGCATGGCCAAATAAACTTGGCTATCCGTTTCTTTAACTGTTTGCAAAATTGTTGCCATTTGCATAGCAGTTGGATAGCGATTTGCTTTTGGAGTAGGCGCACTGGCCGGATTCAGTATTTTGTCGGAAATATCTTTGAATTCTGGATGTTCTGCCCCATAAAATGATAGGAAGCCAGTAACTGCATAGTAGCAAATACGCGAAGTGGAAACTGAAATTTCCCGTTTAACAATCATATCTGAAATAATTGTATTCATGTAACGAATCCACAGATCTGGTGTGATCTCATGAAGCGGAAGTTTATAAAAATCACAGACTTTTAGCACATAAGTTGTGTAGACTTCTCTGGTTTTCCTGTTATTAAGAAGCATTCTCCAACGATTTAAAACAGAGATGTCTTCTTTTGATAATGTATAACCATTTTGTTCTTCTGCAATAGAAGTTAACTTGCGACGTTTTCGCACTGCTGGCTTTTGATTATGATCATCACTGGCTGAAATATGTGCCATAGAAAGCTCCTTTCTCCCTTTTTGCTGAGGACTCATCCCCAATAAACATATACGTCAATTGGCAAGCCTTTCAAATATTGTTCCATCACAGGTCTTACAACCTGCCAGTCTAATCCACCGTTGCCACATCCAAGTTTTGGAAACGCGATAGATGTAATTCCATAATCTGAATAGCTGTTGGCAAATTTTTGTAGACCTGCTTTGACGTAATCGAGCTTTGAAGGATCTCGCCAATGTTTCTTAGTCGGAAAGTTCAGGATCCAATGATCGGTAGCTTTCCATAGCATTAGCTCTCCTACATTCAAATCTCCTGCTTTGCACAGGCGCTTATACTCAACGAACATATCAGGGTATTGCTTTTTGAATTGCAAAGCAATACCTTTTCCCATTACACCCACAGTGTTCACAGGATTGACTAAGGTTTGAGAGGAGGCTGTTAACAAGTCTCCAGTTACATATTGTAACATATTGTCCTCCATAAAGAAATATTATATCTGCTACCTTCTTACAATTGATCAAGTTCACTACGGTTAATTTTTTGTCCGCAGTTTGGACAGTATTTGTATTTGTCAAAGTCAATTTCGTATGCACTATGACAGGTTGGACAATACCAGGTATCATAAACAACTGACCATCTGCATAGCCATCACCCTCAATAGTTGGCAGTTCTGCAGTTTGTTTTTGCATCGCAGTATCCAGTTTACCTAGCTCATTGCCAATTATTTCTTCGAAAGATCGCAAAAGATCAGAGGGATGTTCTTTCAAATATTCATTGCTGTTTATGTTTGCAATAGCTGTGTCCAAGAAACTGCTCAATTTGCAAGTAAGCTCTGTTTTGATATTTTCTAATTCATCATTCGCGATGCTCCCGCGCACGTTCTCACGAACGGGCGGGGCTTCTTGAGACATGGTAGAACGCCTCAAAGGGCCATCACAAGCCCTCTACACCCTGTTACGAGCTTACCTTTAAGCCGTCTTTTGGGCGGCTGTTTGTTTTGATTCTTCGATAATAGTTCCTCTCTTCTTGGCACTATGTGTAGTATACAACTGATTGTCGCAATACGGAAGGAGTCCTTTGGAATTTCTTTTGCCATTATTTTTAAGAAGCCCTCTCGGTGTGGTAACTGAGAGGGCTTTTGTGATCAAGCATGAATGTACAGTATCTTTGCAAAATTAAGTTACCCTTCTGATTTGGAGTCTGTGTTGTAGAAGGAAGGATACGACATGAACATGATTTTAGCGGCTTGCTGTCGACCAATCAATGTAACTGAATGCTCCGTAGCTGAATGCTTCGGAAAACTAGTAGTTACTATTACGTTATCTCCAGGGTTATGTTTCGCGAGAATTTTTCTAACCTGCTGCCCTCTCTTCACTTTCTTACCATCAATGGCTACAATTCTAGCACCTGGAAGTAAGGAACCATTCGTTGGATTAGCGACAATAATTACACTGGCGCTGCGGAATCCGAGTTCTTTAGCGTCTTTTCTCGCAACACTCTTGAACAGAACATTGAGGTAAGGACCATCCTTTAATTTTTCCGCAAAGCGGTCAACCCTATTTTCAATTAACGCTGGGTACTGCTCGGCCAGAAAATTTCTTGTCCATTTGCAGGAGCAGGTATTAAGAACTGCGCAGGGAAAATGTTTGCTATGGCACGAATCCAAAAACTTACATGACTTGCAAACAAGCTGTTCTGTTCGACTCCAAGTCTCATAAAGTTGCGCTCCCTGAAGCGGTTTGGGTTGCTCATATGAGATTACCTGTAGATTGTCACACGCTTCCAATAAGAAAGTCGATTCCTTCATATGTGCGATTGCAGAAAAGGAGATCCAACCATCAACATAAATATTGTCGCTTATCATAGAAGTGCGAAGTTGCAAGGTTTCATCTTGACAGCAAGGGTAACAATAAGGAAACCAGCTATTACTTTCCTTGTCTCTGATATATACATTTTTCAGAACTATCCCCTCGCCTTCTCGAACCTCAATAACCTGCGCCATGAAATCACAATACTGTTCCTTGAAGTTTTTAATGATTCTTTCGGCAAAGCTTTCGTAAGTTTCCATATGAGAAATACGGTAGTAAATAAGACTAATGAGACTCCAGATAAAACCCAGTACTGCCAATATTGTCAATCCAAATCGAATGTTCTTAAGTAAGACGTTGGACGTTTCGGTAAAAGATAGTATCATAAGTGCAGTAAAGTTTCCCACAAGTGACTTAATAAGAGCTAAAAGATGCTCATGGTTTGGATCGGCATCATCGCTGTCTAAGTCTGAATTGTTTTGACTACCTTTTATAAGCGCATTACTTGTGTAACCTACAGACTGCAGAATGCAAATCAAAATAGTAAGTATATCAACGAATAATTCAACAGTCATCTGTCCTCCTAATTATTTTTGTACAAGATGCAAACCATGTTGCTTTTCAAAGGCAAGAATGTCGTCGATTGCCTGATCGAACGATTGCTCGGTTTCATTGTTTTTAGTGATTGAGATCATGGAACCAGCGTGTTGGCATTTAGCATTGAGCTTCCGCCACTGAGCAAATTCTAAATCCGTCAAATCACGATTGAAATTGTAGTATCCATATGTTCTCATATTACAACCTGCCTTTCACAAAATATTATATACGCCTTTCTGGTGCTGCGTCAAGAAGAATGTCAGCACCTACAATATTCTCCTGTAGCCACTTCACGCCTCTGCCATGGTGAGAATCAAACCAGTCAAGAAGCTCTTGGCGAGAGGTGCCATCTTTGAATAATAGCCAGTCCTGATCCAGAAAGATACCATCACTGTACTCTACAATGGGAATATCTTTCAATTCCGCCCACATTATTTCCAAAGCCTTTCACGAGTATTTTTTTGTAGCCACCTTATTTTCTTCCTGAAAGAAATTGTCTTGCAGACGCAGTAATTACAATTCCGTTTGGACGACGTGAGTCAGTATCTAAACCATCGAGTTTGTGATCACATGATTCATTCAACATGCGGAACATTTCTCTGATTGGAAAATCATAATACAGCTCTTCGAGAAAAGGGATCGTATTGATATCAGTATCGCAAAATTCTGCAGCCCAACTAAAATATCTCATAAAGGTCTTAAAACGATCATTGGAAGCATCAGAATCAATAGCAAGAATTCGCTTAATAACTTCTTTTGGGAAGGAAACAACATCTAAGCGAAAACGGTTCCGAGAGATATGTTGTAAGCGGATTCCCCACTCTCCTACAGTACAGATTGCAATCGAGGTAAAGTTAACCTGCCCAACAATAACAGGTAATTTAAGGGAACCAATTTTATTGGCAATATAAGAGAGACTGTTCGCGTAATTAAAACAAGGAATTGCGTAGTCAAGGTTTTGGCTGATCATGTAGGACTCCTTCCTGCCGCAGAAAAGCGGCAACTCATAATAGATAACAAACACTGTCGTATAACTTCATCTAGGAAATTTCCCCCACATCTCTTCCTCTATATTTTTTTGTCCCGGTACACATTTTCCTCACTGCTCTCCTCTGCCGCCCGGAGGTTTTTTTTCGGGAATCCAGTTTTTCTGGCTTGCTGTGTTTCCTTGTTCGCTCGGACGGAGTCCGCTTTCCTGCCCCCGGCCGGGGGCAGATCCACTTATTGATTTATTGGTTTACTGCTCCCGGAGGGTGGCCCGCGGCCGCGGGCCTATTCCATCCGATAAAGAAATGCTACCGGAAGAAAGAATGTAGTCAAGGCGTGCCGAGGGCAGTACATATGCGGTCCGAAAGAAAGCATCGGTCGCGGGGGTATGTAGTGGGAAATAGTCTCTGTCGGGTGGAGAAAATGTGGCGGCAGAGGGTTGCGGAAATTTCCTAGATGAAGTTATCCGACATTGTTTGTTATCCTCAGTATAGCCCTACGATAATGCTTTGTCAATCTCTTCTTCTAATGTTTTACACTTTTTTTATTATTGGAAAACATTCTGGCTGATCTGCCGCTACTCGCACCTCTCAACTATATGATCACGGAGACATTCTTTTAGAAAAATAGGGGCAGAGGAAGTCACAATCTCCCCTCTTTCTCTAGCTGCTCGATCTCTTCTGGCGTTAATTTGCGTGGATTCCCTGGCAAAGAAATTCGATCCAGAAACCACTCTTTCTCTTCAAGAATTTCTTTCATTACTTTTGCGAACTGTTCTACCGTCATATTAGCTTTGGTTGCAGCCTTCTCAATACTTAAAGACCCCTCTTGCACTAACTCGGTGAGCACCTCTTCCCTACTCTTTTCAAGCATATCTTTAATTGCTTTGCACATGTCTCCACCTTTCTTCTGACATTTTTTTGCCCGAATGCCTGCAAACTGCTCTATTCAGAACCCAAAAATTGAAAACAGATCCCTCTGCCTTGCCTGGCACGTCTCAAGGTCTGGAATTCGTTTGTGACACCAGAAACTTCAATCCGGGGTTATTTGTTTGTCCCGAACAATTTGACTTCCTATCGGAAATGCATATGGGTTTGAGTAGTTTAAATCATTTCTTTCTTTTATATCAAAGTATTCGATTCGCGGCACCATATGTACTTCGGATTCGTTCAAGCACTGCGTATAATCCTCATTCCCAATAGTTTTTTTTGCAGTATCAATAATTTCTTGAAATTTGGGCCATTTTTGAGCGCATAATTGGCAAATGTAAGAGAAATCATCTACAGTACAATTTCGTGTGGACTTTTCTGAAAAAAAGACAAAATGTGGAACCAAAAAATTGGAATTTTCCACCTCGATTACAATTGCAAAATGGCTTTCTTCGGCTTCATTTTCATTTAGCAATACAAAATCCTCTGGACACATTAAAGTTCCATCTATCAACCTAATTCTTTTTAATTCTTTTTCAGAAATTTCAGACAATATCACGCCAAGAGTTAGCGTATCATCATTTTCCAAGAAAGCCAACAAATCCACATATTGCTGCATCTTTTCTTGAACAACCCCGCCCGACGTGTCGGACGAGGATTCCATTGCAACCGTCAGGAT